>Ga0315280_10002905_pt1 | contig 27050 bp, 25 predicted proteins | sample YL17G06_40_MG_FD_203697 | JGI IMG/M metagenome (GOLD analysis project Ga0315280, IMG submission 203697) | Sediment microbial communities from Yellowstone Lake, YNP, Wyoming, USA - YL17G06_40 | ecosystem: Environmental > Aquatic > Freshwater > Lake > Sediment | place: USA: Wyoming | collected... | reverse complement strand
AAAGGTTATTATCAAGCAACACAATAAGCAAGAAAACTCTTTCTTAACGCATTCGTTCTCTATGCAGGTTTTTGGTTCGCCACGCGTACGTTTTGATAACCGTCGTTTCTCCATAACCGCAAGCTGCACAGCGTTTCTTTTGCACGTGATATGCTCGTCTTCCGCATCGCCTGCATTTTATGTGGACGGTCTTTCCCTGGCGCTTGCCAAATGAGGGCGTTCCCTTTCCCAATGGTGTCACCTTGGAGGCGGCGAGATCAGTACCACGTTATCTCCTCGGACAATTATCACACCGAGTTTTCTGACGTTCTCTGAACTTGTGGTATCTTCTGTTTCTTCCAAAACCAAGTTCAGGTGTTGATCGAACCCTTTGAGTCTTCCGCGCAGGTTTTTTCCACCCTTCAACCTTACCAGCACTATTTTTCCGAGGTTTTCCTCGAGGATTTCGGTTGTCATTTCGCTCATTCTTTGACCCTCAAACTCAAATTGTTATGCCTTTTATACTTAAACCTTAACATTTAAACCTATCTAAGAGATGGGCAAGATGCCCCAAAAACACAAACGGTATTTTTTGAAAACGAAAGAAGCGAAAACCATTCTACGAAAAGCTTCAGAGAAGCTCAACACCGATATAGAGTTACTGTTCAAGGACAGATTAGATGTCGAAGTCTTTCAAACCAACACGGATGAAATCTTCCTCGTAAATGGAAGACCAGTGCTTGTCAAAGCCGGCGAAAACATTTATCCAACCTTGAAGTTTGACGAGTATTTCCATCAAGCTCCTCGAGTTGTTGTGGATATGGGAGCAGTCCCCTACGTGTGCAAAGGTGCAAACATAATGGCACCCGGGATCAAACGCATCGAAGGCGAGTTTAGTAAGAACATCATCGTCTCTGTTGTAGATGAGAAGCATGGAAAACCGATCGCTGTAGGAGAAATCCTGTACAATGCAGAAGAAGCAAAAAACGTCAAGCAAGGCATCGTCGTCAAAAACCTGTATTACGTAGGCGACAAAACATGGAACCTGCTTAAAGAACTGAATTCCACGCCTCAGTGAATACGGATTTGAACGTGAAATCCATAAAACATTTTAATAGTCCATTATGTATTAGAAATTCGGACGTGAAGTTAAGAAAAACTTAAACTCTTGAAAGGCAGAATAAAAGAGCAAGAGAGGAGAATGTTGCCAGGGCTAGGAATACTGCGCAAATCCAAGAAGGAAGAGAAGGAAGTTGAGGTGAAAAGTAGTCCTGGCAAGACCTACTTAAAAGCGATGCCTCTTCGCGACTTGTCAGACTTGGATTCTGTCAAGAATGAGGTCAAAGCCGGAAACATTCTGATCCTCAGAATAACTCCTCTCGCAAACAAGAGCATTGACGACGTCAAACACGCCGTGAACGAGTTGTGCGAGTTCTCTGAATCTGTTGGAGGGGACATTGCAAGGCTAGGCGAAGAACGAGTGGTTGTTTGTCCTCCGAATGTAAAGATTTGGCGAGAGAAAGTGCCGGTTTCAAACGAGCCTATTCCTACAGCAGCCTGAAAGTCTCCATTAGAGCCGGAGCAAACGATCTTATTTCACACCTTCTTTCAATGAAGTTGGCCATGCTAAGACACTTTGCCCTTTCACCGTGACACACAACGACTCTTTCAGGTTTCGGCCTCAAGTGGGTAACGTAGTTGAATATTTGCCTCCTGTCCGAGTGCCCAGAAAAGCCTTCTATCGACTCAACGCGAAGTCTGACTTTCACCACGTCCATTTTACCTTCAGAAGTCATCAAAGTAACTTCATTCAAGCCTTTCTGAACCCTTCTTCCCATCGTGCCTTCAATCTGATAGCTTACAAAGACTGCTGTATTGTTTTCATTGTCCGCCAGGCTCTTGAAATACTCTATCACTGGCCCGCCCTCAAGCATTCCTGAGGTTGCCATTATGATGCAAGGTTCACCCTCGATTATTTCCTGCCGCACGCTAGGGTGCTCCACGATTGTGAAGTAGTCAGACTGGAAGGGGTTGACGCCGTCATGGAGTATGCTGTTTCGCACTTCCCTTCCCAGGTACTCAGGATAAGCCGTATGGATCGCTGTCGCTTCTGAGATCATGCCTTCGATGAAGACAGGAGCTTCCTTCATCATTCCCCGTTTCATGTAGCCATCAAGGATAAGCATTATTTCCTGAGCCCTGCCGACTGCCGGGACCGGAATCAGAACTTTTCCTCTTCGTTCCAATGTATCATTCACAATTCTTGTCAAGCGTTCTTCGGCTTCGACACGCGACGGCATGATGTCGTCTGGACCGCCATAGGTGCTTTCAGTTATAATAGTCTCAACTCTTGGAAACTCTGTTGTTGCCGCTTCAAGAAGCATGGTTCTGGAAAACTTGTAATCACCGGTATAGACAACGTTGTGCAGACCTTCCCCAATGTGCAGGTGAACCATTGAAGAACCAAGAATATGCCCAGCGTTGTGTAGAGTCAACCGTACATCTGGAGCTATGTCCGTGACGACCCCGTACCTTAGAGGAAGCGTGTGCAAGACACATTCCCTGACGTCCTTCTGATCATAGAACGGTGTCGTGCCCTGCTTGCCAGCTACGTCCAAATAGTCAAGTTGAAGAAGCGTCATCATGTTTGAGGTTGGAGCAGAGCAGTAGACTGGGCCATCGTAGCCGTACTTGTACAAGAAAGGCACAAGCCCGCAGTGGTCAAGGTGTGCGTGGCTTATTACCACGGCGTCCAATGATTCCAGTTCAAAAGCTGGGTTGTCAAGTCTTGGAAAAGCCTCGAAAGGTCTTTGGGAACCGGGGTTAACTCCACAATCAAGAAGTATGCTGCTTTCACGAGTTTGAACGAGAAAAGCGGATCTTCCAACCTCTTGAACTCCGCCGAGCGCCGTGATTCTAACATCCCCAACTTCGAACGCTTTAGGTCTAAAGATCCTTTCTCCTACCGTTCGAAGTATCCTTTCTCTTTCCTTGCTTTCCGAGTGAAGATAATGACGCATGTGAGTCACGATCTTCGACTTCAACGGGGGGCTTCTCAAAACATGAGGACGCCACTTGGTCCGCCTAATTATCTCTTGCAGAACGGTCCCGTTCTTTCCAATCACAAGCCCAGGTTTTTTCGCGTCTATGATGATTTCGCCCAAGCTGGGGTCAAAGTTTATGTCTGTTACTTCAGCTTCGGCAGGAACGATGTCTCTTGCTATTTTTTCGGCCTCGACTTCCTGAACCCTTACGGAAGGGTCAGAACGAATGACTATTCGTTTTCTTATGACGTTGACTATGTTAGCAATGACACTGCTCTGCTCAACCAATACCTCTGGTCTCTTGGTGTAAACTGCAAGCGTGGAAGCCTCATACTCTATTCTGGTCACTTCAGCTTCTTTCGGTACATGTTCCAAGATGTATTGGCTGATTTCAATTTTTTCTCTGTTAGAATTCGGGGCCACTCTTTTTACTTCCTCAATCAACCAAAAGCTGCTTCTTTTCTTTGTCAGTTAAGTCTCTGTAACCTTTCGCATCTATCACTGCAACGTTGAAGCTGTCGCCGCTTGCTGAGTCACGTTTCATAGCAGCATTAACAGCCTTGACTATTACGGGTAACATATCTTTGATGTGTGCGCCTTCTTTGAACTTGTCTTCGAGAATGCCGTATGCTACTGGTGATCCTGAGCCTGTGGATACAAATGTTTCCTCTGTGAGACTGCCAAACGGGTCTATTGAAAATATGTGAGGACCCGTATCGTCCACACCCCCAACCAAAACCTGCGCCAACAAGGGAACGTATCTGGCTGAAAAAAGCAGGTTCGAAAGAAGCCTTGCAGCCGAGCTTATCGGCAAAGGCCTGCCCAATTCAATCCTGTAGAGTTTGGCGTTCGTGGTCAATATGTCGACAGCTCTTTGTGCGTCAGCAACGCTTCCCGCAATGGTCATGGCCAAATGATCGTCGATTTGGTACACTTTCTTGCCATGTTTGTGGGCAACATAATATCCCATTGTAACACGCGTATCTGAAGCGAGTATGACTCCGTCTTTGCATACGACACCGATGGTTGTCGTTCCTTTCAACGTCAATTGATTTACCACATCATTGTTTACCATATTATGTGTCTCCTAAAACCCAATTACGTCAGTAATTACTTCGCAAGGAAGTAGCATCATTCTATCAATGTCTAGGTATTTATTAATATTGCGCTTGGAATTTTCAAAGAGAAATTCAAACACTTCCAATTATCAACTTGCTTCCAGTGTGAGAATGCAATCTTTCCCAAGCATGTCTGACGAGGGCTGTTCAATCACAACCATTATTAGATTAAATGAATTATGTATGAAAAAGGGGTCTAAGATGAGTGAGAAAGAAAAAGAAAAGATGAGACTTCTGTACGAATTGATAAAGGGGTCAAGAAGAAGCGACAGACAGCTTGCGAAAGTCCTCAAAATCTCCCAGCCCACAATCACGCGGAAGAGAACACGTCTGGAAGCAGAGGGGTACATAAAGGAATATACAATCGTCCCTGACGTTTCAAAAATGGGTTACGAGATGGTTGCATTCACTTTTCTAGGCTTTACGGAAGCGAAGGCAGAATTGCTCGAGAAAGCACGAGAATGGAGTAAGAAGCAGCCAAACATCGTTTTTGCATCGGATGGCGAAGGCCTCGGAATGAATAGTATCATTGTGTCTGTGCACAAGAACTACGCCAGCTTTTCCAAATTGATCACCAGTCTAAGGCAGGATTGGCAACCTAACCTCAAGGATGTGCAAAGCTTCATACTCAGTGCAAATCGCCCAGATTTGATGGTTAAGCAATTTTCCTTCAGATATCTAGAAAAAGCAGACAATTGAAGTGTTCATCAACCAAAAACCTGAACGAGTCGAGCTTTCCAACCTCGCAAAGAAAGGTAACCCTTTTTAAGATTCACGACACATCGCTATGGAAAGAAGAATAGCAGTTAAACGTGGTTCATGTGCATCTGAAACATCATAGAATGCAGCTTCCGAGAGAAGTAATTGTTGGAAACGGTGCTTTGGAAAGAGTTGGCGAAATCTCCAGAAGGCTAGGTTTCACCCAGTCGGCACTCGTAATCGCAGGCTCAAAAACCAACAATATTGCGGGAAAGAAAGTAAGAAAGATACTGGAGGAAGAGGGATTAACAGTTGACACTTTCCTTGTTGAAGCGGCAACAGTCAAAGACGTTCAAAATGTTGAAGAAAAGATAAGAACGTTGAAGCCCGAGATCGTCTTTGGAGTGGGCGGCGGCACAAAAATAGATGTTGCAAAGTGCAGTTCTGCACGATCAGAAATCCCGTTCATTAGTGTTCCAACAACAGCGTCTCACGACGGAATATCAAGCCCTCTGTCCTCGATCAAAGGTTTTGAGAAACCATATTCAGTGATGTCCCAGGCCCCTCTGGCCATAATTGCAGATACAAACATCATATTGCGCGCCCCCTGGCGCTTCGCCATAAGCGGCTACGAAGACGTAATTGCAAAGTTTACAGCTATCAAAGACTGGCAGTTGGCACATGAAGAAAAGGACGAATATTACGGAGGATACGCCGCGAGCTTAGCTCTGATGAGTGCCAAGCATGTCATGTTGAACGTGAACTTGATGCAGAAGAAGAATGAGGAGGGCTTGCGAGTTCTGATTGAAGCTTTGATAAGCTGCGGTGTTTCCATGAGCATCGCCGGAAGCAGTCGTCCATGTAGCGGGTCAGAACACCTGTTCAGTCACGCACTTGAAATTGTAAAACCTAATTGCGCTTTGCATGGCGAACGATGCGGGGTCGGAACAATAATGATGGCCTATCTGCATGGTGCCAACTGGAAACGCATAAGAGATGCACTCAAAAAACTTGGCGCACCGACAAAAGCCAAAGAACTTGGCGTCGGCAAAGATGACATAATCAAAGCATTGGAGTTGGCTGCAACAATAAGGCCAGAAAGATTCACGATTTTAAACAAGCTGAGCTTGAACCGTGAAGCCTACGAGCATTTGGCAAAAGTAACTGGAGTAATATGAAGCTAAGTTGTTGACTGTGCCTCAGCAGCTGGTTTTTCTTCTTTCTCAAGTTTGGCTTCTGTTTTCTTGGGTTCAGCTTTGAAGCTTTCGGCAAATTTTACAGTGGTTGTTTCAGGGAAGAATCTTTGAACATCCATAGCTATGCCTCTCTTTGCGATTTGGATGCCTTCAAGGTAGAATGCATCTTCAGGCATCTCAACGTTGACTGTCTTTGCTTTGACAGTGAATTCAAATTTCTTGTCTTCCACATTGGGTATTCTTCTATGGATCAAAGCGGTAATCTTCTCTTCAGGCGTCTCAAGCTTCTTCTTCACAGTAACCTCGTAAACAAGAGTCTTTCCTGCCAGCGCAGGATTATAATCAAGCAAAACTCGGCCAGCACCAATAGTTCGAACCGTAGCACTCTTGCCGCCATATTCGATTCGCATTCCCACGCTTGGCGTGATTTCTCTGGCAAGCAATTGCTTCAAAGCAACGCGTTTGACTTTTTCAGGATCCCGTTGCCCGAAGGCCTTCTCCGGCGGAATTTCCACGACGCTTGGTTTGCCCACTTCCATCGTGGTCAGGCTTTCGTCCAACGCTTTGAGAACCCAGTTTTCGCCTATTACCACAAGTCTGGGCTCGAAGATGTCGCCTTCTTTGTACAGATGCTCTTTCTTGGCGGTCTCTTCAATGGTTGTGTCGAAAACCTCTCCGGTTTCTTTCACTTTTGCCACGTAATCTAGTAGTATGAAGTCACTCTTCTGCAAACTCATGCCTTATCATCTTTCCTAAGCATTGGCAAACTAAGTTTTGAACCGCAATAAAAGCTTTCGCTATCAGAACGCGTGTCAAAATTCCTCATCTCTAGTCACCGGTCTACTAATCTCCAGTGTCGCACTTAGGAGATCAAGACAACTTTTTGCTCTTATCCTCGGTCGATTCCATGGTTTGAATTTGGTTTGAACGCAAGAACCTTTGCGATTTCAAGCCAAACGATAGTCAGAAGAGCGAACGCGAAAATTAAACCAAGTTGACTAGGTGTAAGTGTCGATAACTTGAGCTGCAAACCTACGAAAGGCACGTTGACCGCAACAAGCAGAAAAGAGAAAGCCAGAACCGCCCATATGTCCATCACCCTGTTTGACAGGGGGCCCAAAATGTGAAGCGGTTCTGTTTCTGAACGTGAAACAAAGGCAAGGACTACGTGGCCCATTATCCAGCCAGAGAAAGCGAAGGTCTGTGTTTCAATTCCGGAGAGATTTTGCCAACGTGCATAGAAGTATGAGAGCATCACAACTGCAAAGAGACTTGCTGCGGACACTGTAATGTCTCTTATCATTCTTGAATCGGGAAATCTTGCTCTAGGGTTCCTTGGCGCTCGGCTGTAAATCGTTTTTTCTGCTGGTTCGGTGACAAATCCTGCAGAAGCAGCGAGATCCATGAAGAGTTCAAGAACGATTATTTGTATTGGGGCAAAAGGTAGAGGAACGCCTAGGATCAGAGGTAGCAGGAAGATTGAGATTAGCGCGGCTTTGACTGAGAGGTAGTACTTCAATCCTTTTCTAAGGTTGTCGAAGAATTTGCGTCCTTCAAAGACTGCTTGGCCGATGGTTACAAAGTTATCATCAGTCAATACGGCATCCGCAGCTTCTTTAGCCGCATCGGTGCCTTTCACGCCCATCGCAATGCCAACGTCCGCTCCTTTGAGGGCCAAAGTGTCGTTTACTCCATCACCGGTGACTGCAACAACTTCGTTGTTTGCATGCAATGCCATTACCAGTCGGTACTTATGTTCGGGGGTCGTTCTCGCAAAAACGGAGACTTCCTTTACGACTTTCTGCAATTGCTCATCAGAAAGGGTATCGAGCTCTTCACCAATCAGCACTTTGTCTGAAGGAATGCTGACGCTTTTCGCGATGTAGGCGGCGGTCTGCGGATGATCACCTGTGACCATGATCGTTCTAATTCCCGCCTTCTGAGCGGCCTCTATGGTTTCTTTGACACCTTGGCGCGGAGGATCCTCAATTGAAATCAACCCTATGAAGTCCCAGTTACCCTCCAACTCTGATAAAGGCAATCCGGCCTCTTGTACGGAGACGACCTTTTGTGCAACGGCAATTACTCTCCTTCCTTTTGATGTTTCATCTCTGAGTTCTTCGTCGATGGCACCATTCGCACTTGGTGACCTTAGAATTTCCTCAGGTGCTCCAACAGTCGAAAGCCACAAACCGTCATTTCTAGCACGTAAAACAGCTCGGGTCTTTTTGTTGCTTTCGAAACCGCGTTCGCGAAGGATCTTCCCGAAATCCGTTTTGACTCCGAGTTCGCTGGTTCTTTCCAAAACTGCCTTGTCAGTGGGAGACAATGACATGTCGGTCAATGCGGCAGCAGCAACACCAAGCGTTTTAGCCACTTTGTCCCGTGGAAAAACGTTGGTAACTTGCATCTTGTTCTCAGTAATCGTCCCAGTTTTGTCAGTAACGATTACGGTTGCGTCGCCCAGAGCTTCTGCAGCCTTAAGCTTCTTAACCAGAAAACCCTTTTGCGAAAGCTTGTAGGAGCCCAACCCAAGAATCATCGTGATTATGATTGGCAATTCTTCAGGGATAGCGGCAAAAGCAAGTGCAAGTCCTGTCAGGATAAGCTGGACAAGATCTTGTGTTCCGAAGCGCAGCAAACCTATGAGCGGTATGATGACGCTGAAGAAGAGAGCGACCAAAGCAAGTGTCTTCGAGAGCGACTTCATCGCCAACTGTAACGGTGTTTTCGGAGGTTTGATCCTTTGAGCGAGAGCGGAAATCTTGCCGAACCTCGTGTTTTTGCCAGTAGCGTATGCCTCTCCTTTTCCTTCGCCCGAAACGATCAAGGTTCCAGCAAAAACGACGTCTCCAACCTTCTTCTCTTTTGGAAAAGATTCGCCTGTCAAAACTGACTCGTCAACTTGGATATCATAGGCCACATCAAGTTTGCAGTCGGCGGCGATCCGTGTACCTTGAGTAAAAACCAAAATGTCGCCAGAAACAACTCTCTCACTTTCAACCTCAACTATCATACCGTCTCGTAAGACTCTGGTTTTTGGAGCCGCCAACTCGGAAAGGGAAGATATGGCTTTCTTGGCACGAAATTCGTTCCAGATTTCAACGAAAACCAGAATGAAGATAATACTGAAGATTGTTAAGGCATCTTGCAGGTTTCCGAAGACCGTGTAGACTACGCCAACGACGAGCAGCAACAAAATCATAGGTTCGGCTATTTCTTCCTTCGCAATGTTGAGGAAACTTGTCTTTTGACGTTCAACTAATTGGTTTGGCCCGAACTGTTTAAGCCTTCTTTCAGCCTCAACATTAGAAAGCCCCCTAGACTCCCTGCCTGACGGTTCCATACCTCGCCTCAAATCAGCTCCAGATTTTAAAAGCTTGTGCCTGCAAAGTCTATAAAAAGGCAAGAGACAACATGTTAAGGAAAAGGAGAAAAGGTCACTGGATTGGGAAGGTATATCGATTGGTTGAACCAACAAACCCCATTTGGACTCACTCTGGATCAGATTATTTCAATAGTCATCATAGGCTCGATTGCTATCGTTCTTGAAAGGCTGATAACCCGACACTTGAGAAGATTTGCAAAACGATCCCATCTAGAACGCAACGTCTCGAACAACTTGATTCTGACTTTCAGGATAATTATCTTCATCGGTTCTGTAGCGGCACTAGTCAGGATAGGCGGCTTAGACACTCAATGGTTCCTAGCTTTCTCAGCTCTTGGCGGTGCAGCAGTAGGCTTTGCATCTTCACAAACGATAGGGAACTTCTTTGCGGGGTTGTATCTGCTTGCTACGCACCCTTTTAAGGTAGGTGATTATGTTCGACTTAGAACTGTCGAGGGAATAGTCCAGGAAGTCACGATAAATTACACCAAGTTATTTACCCTTGCAAACAACAGGGTTTCCATCATCAACCTGCAGATACTCCAACATGACATGGTCAACTACCTGTATGAAACTGATAACGCAAATCTTTACTGCTACACTTCCGAAATAGGTTTCGACCACAGCGTTTCAACGGAGAAGATTGACACAATATTCAAAGAAATCTTGCAGAAGCACGGTTCCGGACTTCCAGAGAAACCAAGTTACATTTTCGTCAGATCAGACGCCTTTGGAAGAGTCTACATGGTCTATCTCTATCTGAAAAATCCTGAAGACATCTTTAGGTTAAGACCTCAGATTGCTCAAGAAGTCTTCGCCGCATGGGACGCTGAAAGATCAAAAACAACACAATGATATTTTTCTTGTCGCCTTCCTCAGTCTAAATACTATGCAACTATTCTTGAACGATAGAAGGGAAACATACGAACAAAATGAAAAATGAAGAACGTGCCCCAAGAACTGAATGCAGCCGCAGGAGCAAGAAGAAATGTTTGTTTCATCCTGCCCTTCAATGTCCAAATCCTGATGAACCATGCATTTTCACAAGCGGAGAGTGACTTGACATCGGCCGCTTCGTCCCAGTGCCTCATTATTGAAAGAGCAAATAAGTGAAAAAACCCGCGATTGTCTTGGAGTTGTACATGTCATTGGCAATGTTTATTAAGTCTTAAGATGCACGTTAATTAATCCTGCCTTTCCGATGGATCGCTTATGAAGAAAGCCCATTCGACCCAAAAAGCATCGTACCACCTTGAAAATAGCGAAGATAATAAGGAGCATGTCACGAGTTCGGATACCATTGTCTTGTTGCCTGATTCCCCTTTGGAACTGAGGAAAAAAGAGGCAAGCAAGCCGCTTTATTTGACTAGATACGAGTGACACTAAGAGAACAAGCCAACAGCCAAGATTTCTGGCAATTTTCCGTTGTTCTCTAATTCTAACCGCGGCATCTAAGAAGTGTTGCATACAATTCAATTTTCTTAGAAAGATACGTTTATGTGCGCGTTCTTTTTGAGTTGTATGATAAAAAGAATTAAATAGAGTTTTTCTATAGTCCTTTGATCTTAAACTGCGAATGCAATCGAGGTGATAACGAATGGTCAGTGAAGGAAGAGGTCGCTTGTTCAGAAGAAAAGACGGCAAATACCTGCTTTACATCCCTGTAGATCTAGCAGAAGACAGCATGTTCCCGTTCAAAGAGTACAAGAAGACAAAGAGAGGAACCGACGCCATCCCCGTCAGAGTCACCTTCAAGCAAGGTGAAAAGAAGCTGTTCATTGAAAGGTGGAGCGAATAAGCGAACAAGCAAAAGACGTGTTTTGACAATGACACTTCTTTGAAGTCTCTAATTCTTTTTCTTTTCTTCATCCATTTCCTGAAGCATTTCGTTGGCTGTTTTTATAGCAACTTTCCAGTTCTTACGGTTGGCAGACTTATCCAATTCCGTCAGGTGCCAAGACCTTTGCTTATCATAATGAATAACCAATACGAATCCTGCAAAGATTATTGAAAAACCTGCATCTGTCAGTATGAGCCCGAGAGCAACAGGGAGATTAATGAGTTGCTCAGTAATGAACGGAAGAATGATTGGCTGCCCAGTTGTGAATATTGCGATAATTAGTCCTCCCACTAGGAGGTTCATGCCTAATAGGATAACAAGAAAAGCCAGGATTTCGTTGTGAGCATTCTTCTCTGCCTGTCTGTAAAGCCAATCTTCAAAGGACAACTGTTACCACTCATTGTTCAAGACTTGAATAACTACTAAAAACATTGGTAAACCTTGTGATTTCTTAATAAAGATTCAAAATATAGTGCGCAGAGGATACGCCAGGACTTTTAGGAACCAGCACCATGTTTTTTTCGAATTCCTCTATTGAAGCGAGTTTAATGTTAAAGGTACTAGCGATCTGTGTCATGTCCATGGGCGAGTCGAACATGTCGAAAGAGATCAACAGCCCCAGCATTTCTTCAGCAAAGCCAGGCACAGGTTCGCCTGGAGCTACGTGGTGAACCGTGATTTTGCTACCCAGAACGCGCTCATAAACTGCGACGATGTCAAGGAATGACAGCGGTTCTGGACCGCCAATGACTAGCCGCTGATTGAATGCTTTGGGGTTGCCAACGGTAGCGAGAGCTATCTTCGCGACATCTACGGCTGAAATGAAAGAGTGTTTCCTGCGACGCGCGCGAAGTCACTTGTTACATTTGACGTACTTTCCAACATTGCCATAAGGAGCTTCAGTTTCTAAAATTGTTACAAAAGTCCATGCTTTTCCGCTGAATCTCGTAGTGCGCGCGCGGCGAGCCAGCTTGCCAAGGCCGTTGGCGTTCGGACAGAAGCAGTCTATTTTGCGGCCAAGAACCAGTGGAACCAAGCCAATGAGCATTTCGAAGAAAGCCTTAAACTGTACAAGGAAGCCGTTTTCGTTTCAATGCATGAAGCAATGGCCAGAACAGATTATGCGTGGGCCCTCAAAAAGCAAGGACGGGCTACCGACGCTAAAGTCCAGATTTAAGAAGCTAAGAAGCTACATGAAAGACTTGGGAACAGACTCCAAGTCGAGAGATTAGACGCATTGCTTGGCAAGATCAATGAACCCATATGAACGCCTGCTCTTTCTATTTCTGTGGTTTCTCGTTCGCGCGCTATTTTAGGCTCTCCATGAGGGCGGACATGCCACTTGCCGCAAGTGCCAGAAATTCAAATGTCTTGTATGCTTCAGTCATGGTTTCCGCCAAATATTCGACCTTCAATGGATTGATTCTCTTAATAGTCGGCAAGAGTTCAGCGATATCTGCAAAGTGACTGACCAGAAAAGTCACACCCATCTTCACTGGCTCTTTAGCCTTCAGAAGTTGAGTCTTGCCATGTTTGTGATTCGCCACTGCTTTTCGAACAGCCTTTCTCAAGTCAGTCTCGATCCTCCTCATGCTTGGACTTCTCGCTGAAAATCTGCTTAAGGACTGCTTCAGAGCTACAGCCTCAGCCCAAGGAGCATACTGCTTCACATCATCCTTCAGAAGCTGAGCTTCTCCAGCCACCAGAATGACGGGCACTTTGAATTCACCTGCAACATAGCCGTTCAGAAGGAATTCACTTGCAGAAATCCCGTTGACTTCAACATTGTTGATGCTTCCTCCGCTGTAGGTGTGGTCGAATGTTGATTTTGCAGTTCCGAACTTTGCATGGTATCCGAGAAACAGGGCAGCATCACATGATTCAACTCCTGCAACCATGCTCAGAGGTCTCGGAAAACCTCGAATGATTTCCAAGTATTCAGGCAAATCGTCAACATAGATGTTAACCATTGGTCCGTGACTGTCGGCGACAAGAATATTTTCAAAGCCATTCTTGTACAGTTCATCTGCAACTGCAAGTGTGACTCGGGTGATGATTCTTCTCGCTTCTTCGTACAATGCTCCTTTAAGGTTTAAGTGACCAGGTATGACGACATGCGGCATTCCTTCGAGATCAACTGAAATGAAGGCTTTCATAAGGCTCACTTGATAAAGGTCTTTTGGGACCGAATTAAAAGATTTCGATCGTGCACTTGGACTCTGGTTCACATGCATGACTGAAGAATTACAAAGAGCCCGCGTATGCGTAGGTTTTCGACACTTTCATTGCTCTGAGTGTATCGTAGCGACAGTAACCATCAACAAGCTGCATGTCCTCTCTCCGTATTACCAAGGGCCAAATGACTGCGGCATACATCTTGATGGACTCTTGAAGTTCCTTTCTTCTCTTGGCAAGACTCTCAGAAAAATTGTATCTTCTCTTTGTGTCAACGTAATTCGTTATATCTGGATTCAGATTTATTTGGGCCAAATCTAAAGTCTCCAGCCTCCATTTGCGCTTTGTCAAGGTCGTTAACCATTCGTCCTGTGCTGGGTCGCGACGTTCGAATCTGGCATCTTCTTCCCATTCTCTTCTAATCTCCCTGTTGACAAAATCGTAGATCCCTTCGGGGTCTTCACAGACCCAGTAAGTCATTCCTTCTAGCCTGCGGATTGGAGTATTCAACAGTCCCATCTCTAAGGTGTCATAAGGAGCAGTTCCCCACTTTTATCCTCTGCAAGCAAGTCGTTCGTGATTCTGAATAGTGTTTCAGAATTCATAACCATAAAATAAGATCAGAATCAAATAGGCATTTGGCTCTTGAAGGCTCTTGGTCCTGAGAAGATGAAAAGACACACTTCTGAGACGTTTGCAGACACTTGTCCCTACGAGAAGACTCATCACAGTTGTGAAGTTAAAGAATGCGAAGAGTGTGCCGTTCTAACAGAGTTCTGTCGAAATCCTCAAAGATCACCCGTACGCCAATTCAAAAAACGTATCGGGACCGTCATGGTGTCCTCGGATCCAAACGAGATCCAGCTAGTTAGCCAGCTTTAGAACAAATTGGAAGCTTTCACTATTTTGAATACTTCGCAGTACTGGCCTTTTCCTGTCATTGCTCCTCTATATCTAGCGAGGCCTTCGACTGCTTCATCATATCGGACGGTTTTGATCTGCGATTCATGCTTTTTTAGGGCAGCAATTTTCTTGTCAATGAATTCTGATATGTCTTCTACGTATTCGAAGTCTGAAAGGGGTGTCCAGACTTCAAAAGCCAATACAGTGTCAACACACCATGGTTCTCCCTTGCATTCCTGAAACAAGGGAGTGCCTGCCCTTCCGACTGCTTCGTTCACCAACTGGAAAGTCGTTCTGTGGTCTTGATGTGCGTCTGACTGATGATGAACATAAACAATGTTTGCCTGTTTCTTCCTGACCAGTTCAACCAGCTTCCTCAGGTTATCTTGATCGCATTCCAGATAGCCATCCGGGTTTCTGAGGAAAGTCAGGTCTTGGAAACCAATAACCTGTGCGGCATTTCTTGCCTCATCCTCTCTTATTCGCGCTAAATCTGCTTTTGAGTAGTCTAGGCTTCCCGCATCTCCAGAAGTCATGTAGCAGACAGAAACATGATTTCCAAGCTTCACATGTTTTGCCAGACTACCTCCACATCCGATGAGATCGTCGTCAGGATGCGCCGCAAAAACTAATACATGCTTCATCGCGAATTTGCCTCTTTATTGGTTAATAGGCTCATGACAAAAGCTTTTTAAGATTTTCTCAAGATACATGTGATAGGGTTTTGGAGAATTGCCCAAAAAGGAAAACCGCATTTTTGGATCAATACTGTTGGTGATCTTAACATCAACTCTGCTACTGCCGTACCTAACAGTCAAAGTCAAAGCTATTGACATACCCAGAGGAGAAGCCGTGTATATGGAGTCTTGGGAAGATCCTACAAGCTTCAACCCATTCAACCCTAACGCGCCGACTTTCCGCCCATTCCTAGAGCCGTTGCTAATCTTTGATGCCTGGCACTTGACGAATGTACCATGGCTTGCTGAAAGCTATGAATGGACTGACAATTTTACGTTGAGGGTCAATCTTCACAATGATACAATGTGGAGTGATGGCCAACCGTTGACGACCGCCGACGTGAATTACACTTTTGCTCTGCCAGAGAGAAGAACGGAAATCACCGGGGCAGGAGCTGACCTATGGACCTACGGATATCTTGACCACATGACTGTAGTCAACTCAACGACGATAGATTTCGTGTTGAATGCTTCAAACCCAAACAAGTACATCCTTATGTACACTCTAACGAGCCAAGAAATCATTCCACAACACGTATGGTCAGGTCTGGAGAAGAACTACACAAGTCTGCTTGAGTTTAACAACTTAGACAACCCAGTGGGCTCTGGACCTTACAAGCTCTTGTACGCCTCTTCATCTGAGCGCAGAACGATTTGGGTTAGAAACGACAACTATTGGGGTGTACCGTACTTCGGTGTACCGCAGCCAAAATACGTGGTGAACACTCTGAGCACGAGCAATGAGCTTGCAAACATGATGTTTGAAAGGGGCGAACTTGACTGGTCTGAAAACTTTATTCCTAACATTTGGGAGCTTTGGGAGAACAAGCACCTTGCAAGAGGGACATGGAGCACAAAGGAACCGTATTACATGCCAGTACCATACATGACAGGCATCGTGGTATTCAACTACTTGCACAGGGCTCCAAGTGACTTTCTCGCTCTGAACAATTCTGAAGGCCGAAGAGCTATGGCTTTCGCCGTAGATTGGAACCAAATATGCTCCGTCGCTTTCTCGAAGCTCACAACTCCAGCAAATCCGTCCCTTCTACCTGAAACAGTCCCCGCGCTTGCAAAGTACATAAACACAACTGCAGTTCAGCAATACGGTTGGACCTTCAACAAAACGAGAGCGAACGAAATACTCGATAACCTCGGCTACCATCTTAATGGTGATGGGTGGAGAACGTACCCGAATGGCACAAAAATAGGACCGTACTCGCTTCTGATAGTTGAAGGTTGGACCGATTGGGAAGCAGCTGCCGAGATATTCAAGTCAAACCTCAAGGATGTGGGCATAGACATTCAAATCAGCCTGGTGGATGACGCAACGTATTTCGACGATATTCAGAAAGGCAACTTCGAACTGACATTTGATCAACCGTCAACTTGGACAGCGTCTACTCCATGGCGTGGATACTATTTCATTTTCAGTTCGCATCCTTCCCCAGCTACGGCAACACCTGCAGCCGGAAACTACGGTAGCTACAACAACACAAGGGTCGATACACTGCTTGACCAGATAGCCAAGACAAACCCAGATGATGAGGCGACATTGACCAGCCTATATGGTGAACTCCAATCCATAATCCTCAAGGAATTGCCATACATCATAGGCTGGTTCTATGGACCGTTCTACATGTATTCAACCACCTACTGGACCAACTGGCCTAATGAAAACAACCCGTATGCAGGAGGCGTTCCTTACTGGGACGTTGGTCACGGATACTTCCTTATGCTTTTCCAACTGAAGTCCACGACGGCTACTGAAATTCCAGTTGTGCCGACTATTCCAGCAGAATTCATAGCCGCACTCAACCAGAGCATGACAACGCAAGCAGCACTCAACCACAGCATAACAGACCTGCAGCAAAGCGTCTCGGACCTGCAAGGTTCAGTGTCCACTATGCAGAATCTGGCGTACGCATCTATGGCTGTCGCGATCATTGCAATAGCAGTGGCTGCGGTAGTGGTCATTAGAGCGCGTAGGAAAGAAGATTGATGAAGAAACCGACGTATTCCCCCCTTTTTTTGCTCATTATCAAGAAAGCTGTGTTCTATCTTGCAACGTATTTTGTGGCTCTGGCACTCATATTCCTAATCATCAGACTCATGCCTGGCAACCCTATTGAGCAGCTCGTGGCCAGGTTAGTGGCTGGGAGGCATGCGGGGCAGTCTTTCGGACATGTTGACCAGCTTTACTGGCAGTTTATCACGGAGTTCGGTTTGGACAGGCCGGCGTATGAGCAGTTTTTTGTTTATTTGCGGAACATGCTTACGTTCAATTTTGGAATAAGCATCATGGCTTACCCGAGTTCGGTTGTGGATATTTTGATTGGCAGTATGCCATGGACCTTTCTCGTTCTCTTTCCTTCTATCGTAATAGGGTTTGTTGTTGGAAACTATTTGGGCGCTGTTGCAGCCAGTAAGAAAGGGATTTCAGACAATGTGGTCTTCAACATATCCCTTTTGTTCTCTAATGTACCCTACTACTGCCTGGCCTTCATTATGCTTTACCTTTTTGCTTTCCTTTACCCTCTCTTCCCGATCGGAGGAGGCTACTCTTTCGGGCACACTGGCTTCAGCTTCACCCCTGACTGGGTCGTCGATTACTTGCATCATTACGCCTTGCCGTTTCTTTCCTTGGTTTTGATCAACGTTGGGGGTCAAGCCATAGGAATGAGGGTCATGATGATATACGAGCTTAATTCAGACTACTACGTTTATTCCAAGCAGCTCGGTCTAAGCGAAGGGAAGCTAACTAGTTATGCCTACAGAAACGCTTTGCTCCCTCAAATAACAGGGTTAGCCTTGTCCTTCGGTACAATTTTCGGCGGTTCTCTGGTTACTGAGATTGTGTTCAACTATCCAGGCATAGGTCTTGCTTTGTACAATGCCATATTAAGGGAGGATTACCCGTTGATTCAAGGTTGTTTTGCGATGATAACCCTCACGACCCTGCTCGCCAACTTTGCCATGGACATACTTTACGCGTTTATCGACCCAAGAATAAGAGCGGTATACGCAGGTGAGAAGACATGAGTCTGCAGCTTTTGATAAGATCGAAAAAGTTCCTTGTCGGCATGGGCATCCTTTTATTCTTCATTGGTTTAGCGGTCATCGTTCCATGGTTCTTGCCTGACCCGAAGACCATGGACCCAAAGTTGCAGTGGAAACCGCCGTCAACTGAAAGACTCTTGGGAACAGATCTGTTCGGTAGGGACGTGCTCTCGTTATTCGCCAATGGAATGAATATGTCACTGAGAATAGGGACAATAGCTGGACTCATATCTACAGTCGTAGGCGTGGTAATAGGAGCCATAGCCGGCTACAGGGGCGGAAGCATGGATGAAATACTCATGAGCATTACGAATATCATGCTTGTGATTCCGAGCTTGGCTCTTCTGATTGTATTAGCTGCCTTTCTTAAGATGAGAAATGAGATGCTTATGGCGGCAATAATCGGATTTACTTCTTGGCCTTGGACGGCCCGCTCAATAAGATCTCAAACTTTGTCGTTGAAGTCAAGGGAGTTCATTGAGTTATCCCGTATGTCGGGTTTGTCGGAACTGAAAATAATATTTCAAGATGTGCTTCCTAACATGTTCTCATATGTTTTCATGTGTTTTGCTCTTCAAATGGCTAACGGCATTCTTTCTGAGACTGCTTTGAGTATGATAGGTCTTGGTCCTACGGACGTAGTTTCCCTTGGAATGATGCTGAGATGGGCGCTTTTGTGGGAGACTGTGAGACTTGGTTACTGGTGGGTTTTCATTCCGGTCACTGTAGCGGTGACTCTTCTGACGACTTCTCTGCTTCTAATCAACACGGGCATGGATGAAATGTTCAATCCGAGAATGAGAAAACTATGAGCAAAGAAGTCACAATATCAAGCACTGCGACGGTGCTGAAGGCAGAAAACATAACAGCTTACTACAAGCTTCTAGCAGGCGATGTTAGAGCACTCGAAGACGTGACTTTCAGCTTGGCGTCAGGCGAGATTTTTGGCATTGCAGGGGAATCTGGCTGTGGAAAATCAACTCTGGCCGCAACGCTTTCAACGGTTATGCTTCCACCGCTTAAGTTGATCGGCGGAAAACTTTTCACCGATGATGGAAGAAGCATTTTCGAGCTTCGAGAAAGAACCTTGAGAAGGGAGATACGTGGAAAGTACTTGGCTCTGATTCCGCAAAGCGCTATGAACTGTCTGAACCCAACGAAGAAGATTAAGGACCTGATCTTCGATGCTGTCAAAGCTCATGATCCTAGAAAACCCAAGATGGAAATATTGAAGATTGCTATGGAACAGTTTGCAGAGATAGGTCTGCCGCCAAGAGCTTTGCAGTCATATTTCTTCGAGCTCAGCGGGGGAATGAAACAGAGAAGCGTGATAGCAATTTCTTCCCTTTTAAACCCGAAAGTCCTTATTGCCGACGAGCCTACTGTGGCCTTGGATGTTTCAACTCAGAAAGCCGTCTTGGATCTTTTGGTGAGACTGAGAAACAAGGGAATTGTTCAAAGCATGATTTTGATCACGCACGACATTGCCGTGCTGAGGCAGATAGCCGACAGGATCATGGTGATGTATGCAGGAATGGTCGTTGAAATAGGTCCCACAGAGGACGTTGTGTTCAAGCCGCTTCATCCATACACTGAAGCATTAATATCAACTGTAATAGTGCCCGAGCCTGATATCAAAAAGAAGGTTCTAACGGGAATTCCAGGCGCACCGCCAAACCTGATGAACCCTCCGCCCGGATGCAGATTTCACCCGAGATGCAAGTTTGCGATGTCAAAATGTAAGGAAGAAGTCCCGCCATTAGTCACGACGAACGGCAGAACTGTTCGATGCTGGAATTACGCTGAGTGAGTCTTATGACAGAGCAAGTGATACTTGAAACTCAAAACTTGACCAAGGTCTATTATTCAGGGTTTGTCAGGAAAACATCAGTCATGGCGGTGGACGGTGTTTCATTCAATCTGAACAAAGGAGAAATAATTTCTCTCGTCGGAGAAAGCGGAAGCGGAAAAACAACCGTAGCAAGAATAATACTCAAACTGTTGCGGCCAACCGCCGGAAAAATCTTGTATCAGGGCAAGGACATATCTTTGCTCAGGAAGAGACAGGCGCTCACAGAATATTGGAGGCACGTTCAGGGAATCTTCCAAGATCCATACGCACCGTTCAATCTGTTCTACAAAGTTGACAGAGTCTTTGACATAATCTTCAACCTCTTTGCCGAATCGTTCAGCAAGGAAGAGAAGAAAAAGATGATAGATGCTTCGCTGATGATGGTGGACTTGAACCCGGAGGACGTTTTGGGAAAATATCCGCATCAACTTAGCGGCGGGCAACGGCAACGTATACTCGTAGCCAGAAGTCTCATCGTCAACCCTGAAATTCTGGTGGCAGATGAGCCTACAAGCATGATAGATGCCTCGACAAGGGTTGACGTTCTAAAGGTTTTCCTAAATCTAAGGGACAAGCAAGGATTGTCGATTATTTTCATCACGCATGACGTTGGGTTGGCCTACTACATAAGCGACAGAATGCTTGTAATGCAGAAAGGTAAGATAGTTGAAGAAGGAAGAGTCGAGGAGGTAATCACCAACCCCAAAAACGAGTACACTCAAAAGCTTCTGTCTGCCATACCGACACTAACCAAAAAATGGGAGTCTACCGAGAAAAATGAAACCGGTTAGGTTAGAAGAAGACTACTTCACGAAGAACGGCCGAAAATTCCTGCTAGTCGGAACAAATTACATGCCAAGCAAGGCCTTCTACCGCCTCTGGGAAGACTGGAATCCAAAGCAAATTGAAAAAGACTTCAAAAAAGTGAAGGAACTCAACCTTGAAGCTGTCAGAGTCCCACTTTTCTGGAGTTCTGTAGAACCAGAAGAAGGCGCCATAAGCCCCAAGTTCCTCGCCAGATTCGACGAATTCCTGAAAATTGCCAAGAAATACGAAATATACGTCATGCCCTTCCTGTTCGTAGGGGTGTGCGTCGACAACTGGGATGTCCCCTGGCGCAAAGGGAGGAACATGTACAAGGATCCTGAGATGCTGAAACTTGAACGCAAACACGTAGAAACCTTGGCTGAAAGATATGGAAAGAATCCGGCGATTTTCTCGTGGGACATAAGTGACGAGCCCTACTACTTCGGTGGAAACACTGACGCTGAGACTGCTACGAACTGGGTTTCGATGATTTACGAAGCAATTAAGTCAAAAGACAAAATGCATCCCGTCACATTGGGGTTCGACAATAACCACATAGTTCAGAACACGGGATTCCAGGTTGAACGACTTGTTCCTTTTCAAGATTTCTTCTCCTTATGCGCATATCCCGTTTATGGACTGAAAACGCCGGAAGCCCATACATCGACGCGCGCGACTTACTTCACATCCTTCTTCGTGAAGTTCAGTCAGTTCAGAAGACCAGCACTGCTCTCAGAAGGCCCAGGCACAACGACTGTTTGGACTTCTCATCAGAGAGCAGGCGACTACTACAGGGTTGTCATGTACTCTGGCTTTGTGAACGGTTCGATGGGTGTCATGCCTTGGATATTCTGCGACTACGACCCTAAACACCACAAAGTGTTCCCACTTGACGACAAGCCTTTCGAAACATCTTTCGGAATACTGCGCAGCAACGGAGAAGAGAAGCCTCCAGCCAAAGAGCTGAACAGATTTGCCCAACTCGTAAGAAAGATCGATTTGGACAGATTCCATTTCAGAAAACCAGAAGCCGCTTTGCTAGTGCCTAAGGATTATTACAAGTATGTGGAACAAGTTTGGCCACGACTCTTCGAAGCCTTCATACTGAGCAGAGAAGCGCATTTAGAAGTGGATTTCGTTCGTGAAGGAGAAGACCTGTCAGCCTACAAGCTTCTAATTGTTCCAAGCAGCCTTGCTCTGAGAACGTCTTCGTGTTACGGCTTCAAAGACTACGTCTCACATGGAGGGTGCCTATACTTCTCATACGGTGGAGCATGGATAGGTTCTCCAAACCCGCTCGGACCATTTTTCAACGAGACATTCGGCGTCTCACTTCAGGACAGGATCGCTCCTATGCCATCGGAAGAAATAACCTTCACAAAAGAGTGGGGAAACCTCGACAGGCTAAAGCTGGCTTACCCAAGCACAGACAAAGCATCATGCATAGAAGTTAAAGCCGAAAGCGGACATGCCGCAGCATTCGACAGCAAACGGAACCCAGCTTTGGTCATCAACAGAAGAAAAGGCGAAGGGTCAACAATACTTGTCACGCATCCAATTGAGCAGTATGTTGGCAATGTGCCCGACATCTATCTGAAAGACAAGACATACAGGATTTATGATGCATTAAGAACTGAGGCAGGATTGATTCAGCCTTATGCTTGTGACAGCCCATTCATCGAAGTCGGCTGGATGGAGACAAAGGAAAAAGACGCGGCCGTTATGACTTTGATAAACCATGAAAGAATCAATGTTCGCGCCGCCGTCTCCTTGGACGGCACGTGGCAAGCTGAGGAATTGGCCGCAGGAAAGAAGGTTCATGTCAGAAACAAACCCAACACAACCCACATTGGCTTAAGCTTCGGACCCAGTGAAGTCAAAATATTCTCACTGAACCGCACTCTCGGTCGCAAATAATCAATGCAAACAGCGTCCAATATCAGTTGGAATGGAGAAAGGAAAGTTGGATATACGGAACACACTTCTCAATTGGTTTCTTGACTCCTCAATTTTCGACGGAGAAGCCTACCTTGAATACTACTCACCGACAAAGAATGGCCCGCAATATCCCGAGATAACCGGCTACGCAATCAGCTTGTGCAGCATACTCTACGACAGAGAAAAAGACACAAGATTTCTTGACAGGGCAGAGACATGCGCAAAATACATGACAAAGATTACCAAAGCCGGCGGCGTTCCATGTCTCCGAGACAATATCCTATACACTTTTGACACTGGAGTCTATGTTTCTGGCCTCTTCGATCTGTATTCATTGATCGAAAAACAAGTTTACTTGACGGAAGCGGAAAAGAGCTTGAAATGGCTCTGTTCGCTGTGGAACAAGAGACAATTTGCCGCTGTCGACAGGTTCCCTGAAGAGAAGGACTGGTATCACGTTCCTTCAGTACATCTTTTGAAGTTAGTAGTACCTTTCATGAAAGCCTCAAAATACCTCGAAGACGAAAAATACATGGAGACGGCTCTCAAACTATTAGCCAAATACCTTCAGGTGCAAAATGAGGACGGTAGCTTCAGAATCAACGAAAGTTCAAAGGTCATCCTGACCCATCCTCACTGCTACGCAACAGAAGGTTTGCTTTATGCCTATAACGCCTCCAAGCGTCAGGAATTTCTTGAAGCAGCAAAAAAATCAAGTAACTGGCTCTGTAAGACGCAAAACTCGGATGGTTCATTTTATCTATACTACAATACAGGAACGGTAGCAGACATCAGGTACAAACGGAAAAAGATCAGGGCAACAGACTCAACCGCTCAGGCAACGAGAATCTGGAAACTGCTGGGCGTGAATCGAGAAGGAATCGAAAAAGCTTACACGTACCTGAACAGCCAGCTCATAGACAACGGGCTCAGGCTTTACAGAATTCCATCAATACGCGCTTCAACATGTTCTTGGCCCACTTTCTTCTACCTTCATTCTCTACTCTTACCCTTCGGCAAAATGGAATACTGCAAAGAGATTTTCTAAATTGCGCGCTGATGGCATAGCCATTTGTCCTTAACATGCCCCAGGCATATCTGCGTAAGTTAGTGATTCTCCGAATATACTCACTATCGTGGAGCCAGGAGACGGGAAACCTATCGTCTAGTTTGTCGAAGTACTCTGCTTATTGTTCTCCTTCCTCATGCACATTTAATACTACCTGAACTGAGGCATGTACTTGGAGTGTGCAATCAATAGCTCTTTCATTATCTTCCCTGCCGCCTTCATATCGTGAACATAGGGGGACGCAAGGATTGCCTGATAGAGTAGGTTCTTGTCACTGCTCAGTGCTGCATCTACGGTGAGCTGCTGCCAGTTTAGGATGTGTAAAGTGACTCCCAGAAAGGGTTTAGGCAGGTCTCCCATAGCAATCGGAGTGAGCCCTCGCTTGTCAACCATGCAAGGTCCTTCTACTATAGCGTCTTGGGATAGGTTGGCTATGGAGCCTTTGTTGGTGAAGTTGATGCCTCCCCATTCGCGCCCTTCGTTAGCGATTATGCTTACCATTATGCCCACTGCATGCCTGGAATGGTGCATGTGGAAACAGTATTCGGGACGCGTCGAATCGTAAGCGGCCCCCGCGGCCATTTCGTTGACAAACTTCCATGCGGATTCAGTCCACCCTAATATTGATGCACGTTTCTTTTCGTCCTTGAGTAAGGCCTTTCTATTCTTCAATACTTGGTTATGTTCCCATAGCATCCAACAATGGTCGGGGCAGAGGTTCCAGAAACCGTATGTTTCGAGAAGACGTATGTTGAAATCCATTTCGGGCTCGACAGCAAGTTGTTTTTTCTTCTTCTCTATTTTCTCCTTGAGCAAAGGATACCCGTCTTTTCCATTGACAAGAAGATCGACCAGCCAAGTGCAATGGTTGACTCCCATGCCTCTCGGGCTCATGTCCTCGTTGACGCAGTACCGCCTTTCGAGAGGCGGCATATCGAGCAAATCGGGGAGAGAGCTCATTGCAAAGCCTGCGAAGCAGTCGCATATGGAAATGAACTTTGTCTTGGTCTCTCTCTGTACAGCGTCCAAGACAAAGTTGGCAGGATTCACGTAGCTGATGGCCCAAGCATCAGGACAAAGATCCTCCATGAGCCTACAGTATTCGAGAGTTGCAGGTATAGTGCACTGGGCCATAAATGTGCCGCCAGGCCCGGACGTTTCGTCGCCGCTTATTCCATATTTTGTCGGGATCACAAAGTCGAATCGCATGTGTTTTTCTCCGCCGATTCTATAGCTGGGCATAACGAAAGTTGCGCCTTCAAGAGCTTTCTTGGGATTAGTTGTTTCAGTGAATTTCATTTTCACTTTCGCTCTCTTAGATAGCTGCTCTCCAACCCTTTTTAGCAGAGGCAAGCGGGTGGGATCTATATCCATAAGGCAGACTTCGCTTCTTTCAAGAACGTTCTTGTTCTCAAGCATCGCGGAAACCAAAGAAGGAACAAAGGGGCTACCGCCACCGAGTATAACAATCTTTTCTGGCATCTTAGATCGACTCAACTGTATTTTTCACAAAATAAAAGGCTTGTCCAAGACAAGGAAAGACCGAGCACTGCGACCCAACAGATGACGTCGTCAGCGCGCACCAAAAGAGATCCATGGAGAGACTCATAGGCTATAAGCTGCAGCGGATCAATATGATTCTGGTGCTTGGAGAAGTGCCATGAAGAGATTGTATGTTTGTGGAAGTTTCAGGTTCGTACGTGAGATGGAGGAATTGGAACGTATGCTCAAGGAGGCGAGCATTGAGTATCAGATATCAAATAAAATTGACGCTCGGGGAATTCTAGGGTGTCTGAAGAGAATTGATGACGCACATGTTGTTTACATCGTTAATCCGGAAGGCTACGTTGGAAAGAGCGTATGTGTTGACATAGGATATGCGCATGCAAAAAACAAGTCGATATATGTCATGCACGCCGTGGATGACCCGCCTCTGATGGGCTTGATAAGTGACGTCTTGTCTCCTAAGGCGCTAATTGGTTTTCTCAAGGAAACCTCCCCTGCTGCAGGTGGACATTAGCGTCCGAATCTACAATCGGCCCTCAATCTCCCGTTTTAGTCTCTCGAAAAACTGCTTCATATATTCCAACCTTTCTCTGGCAACTTCTCTTGCTTTTTGCGTAAACAACTTGTCTGGAATATGTTTGAACTTCGTTTCGAATTCGAGGTTTGAACTGTGCTTCGTTGGATCCGTTATTCTTCCGTTAGGTTTTCCACCCGCAAGGTTTTCCTTGATGTATTTGTCTATGGCAATATTCGAGTAGATTTTCTGCCCACATTCTCCTCCAATCGTGAATGATCGCGCAATTCCAGTCGCTCCCAAGACATCCAGTTTGTCAGCGTCAGACAGTATCTTTGCTTCAATCGTCTTTGGGGGGCTATTTCCCCTGAACCTATGAACAACGATGCAATGCTTGACCTGTTCTATCTTTTCCTCTGAATAACCCAACTCTCTCAAAATGTTGACACTCATCTCAGCGCCGAGGACGGCATGGTCGACATTCATCACATGACTATGTCCAGCTTTGTCCTCTTCGGTCCGAGCCACATCATGAAGCAAGGCTGCAGTTTTCAAGACATCCAAATCAACGTCCGGTTCATACTTTGCCAACTTCAGACACAAGTTGTAGACCCTCATTACATGGTCAATATCATGGGCTGGACTTGCCCCTTCCATTTCCCCTTCCACGATCGTCTTCAATCGGCGGTATTTCTCTTCCATAGTTGACTATACAAATTGAAGGGCTTTTAAACCTAAACATTGCCAGTCTGTTCAAGACAAAAATCATCATGACAACTTCATAAAAAAGAGCCCAACTCCCTTACCTAACTAGCGCACGATTGCGCCCGCTATAAACAGAAAACCCAACTGCGATTCTCGAAGTCTGACCCAGGGACTATTCTTGATGAATAAGACAAGTCTGTCAACTTGCAGAATCCAACATGCAACCTAGCTGAACAGCACCGAAGGAACCAAGCTGAAGACCATCCAAAGACCCACCACAGCACTGTCCGTGCTGAAAACCTAGGGGGGAGGGGGTAGGCCATTTTTGACTGATTTTCAACCAAAAACCATGTTGAACAGTCCTTCACTTCCGTGCGCTCGCCACCAGAAAACGCCAACTTGCACAGCCAAACCAGCTTCAAAGCAGCAAATGCCTAGAGAAAACCGTAAACGTCAACAGCTCAAAGGCATAGAGCCGCACTTGGAAAATGGTAGCCCGGGAGAGATTCGAACTCTCGTC
>Ga0315280_10002904_pt1 | contig 27075 bp, 24 predicted proteins | sample YL17G06_40_MG_FD_203697 | JGI IMG/M metagenome (GOLD analysis project Ga0315280, IMG submission 203697) | Sediment microbial communities from Yellowstone Lake, YNP, Wyoming, USA - YL17G06_40 | ecosystem: Environmental > Aquatic > Freshwater > Lake > Sediment | place: USA: Wyoming | collected... | reverse complement strand
GCTGGAGGCTACTTCGAAGTCATGAAGAGGAAAGTTGAGAAAGAGTATCAGAAGCTGAAGACGAAAACCTGAAACTGGAAGGACGTACGCGGACCGGTCGTCCATATCAGATGCCCATTGGTCTTTGCACTGTTGCTGTCACTCCACAGTCACATAACTTTATACAAGTTCACGAGAGAGTATCAGACAAGGAGATAAGAAAATGAAAAGCAAGAGAACAATTTCTGCATTTCTAGGAACATTGCTGATATCCGCGAGTCTAGCTACGTACTTCCTTTCTGCCATCAGCTATGCGGCACCCCCAGCTGCAGCAGCAGGTCCAACTCTGAACCCAAAGACAATACCTCAATTCGTGAATCAACTGGTCGTTCCTCCCATATACCAGCCTTCCAACGTGACAGACGCAAACGGCAACGTAATCCGCCAAGACTATACCGTGGACATGACCGAGTTCTCTGAACAGATATTGCCAACGATTGACGCATTAGGCAATCCTACCGGTTTCGCCCCAACAAAAGTGTGGGGCTACGGAGGCAACGTAGTCCAGATACCAGGCACTACATCACCAGGCTACTTCCGCTATTCACCCGGAGCCACTTTCGAAGCTACAAGAGGCATTCCTGTCCAGGTAACGTGGCAAAACAAAATCACAACACCACACATGTTTGCAGTTGACCCGACTCTTCACTGGGCAAATCCAAACAATTTTCCCATGCCGATGCCTCCTGTTACTGCACCCGCATTTCCACCAGGCTATCCAGAAGCACAAAGCCCCGTTCCACTGGTAACCCACTTGCACGGCGGTGAGGTTCAGTCAACCTCAGACGGTCACCCCGATGCATGGTTCACAGCCACAGGCATACATGGCACAGCATACAACACAGAATCACCGACAACTGCTGACTCGACAGTCTTCATCTACCCCAACCAGCAACCAGCCACTACTCTATGGTACCACGATCATGCCCTGGGTATTACTCGCATCAACGTGATGTCCGGCCTTGCCGGCTTTTACCTGTTAAGAGACCCCGCTGACACAATTGCGCCATCACTACCCAGCGGACCATACGAGATCCCAATCGCAATCCAAGACAGATCATTCAATCTGGATGGCTCATTCTGGTTCCCAACCGCCGGCTTAAACCCAACAATCCATCCGTACTGGATGCCAGAATTCTTCGGAAACACAATCATGGTCAACGGCAAAGTGTGGCCAAACTTAAACGTAGAGCCACGGCAATATCGATTCCGGCTGCTAGACGGGTCCAATGCTCGATTCTACACGCTCAGTCTATCATACAAGAACAAAGGCACTCTACTACCATTCACACAGATCGGAGGAGACGGCGGTTATCTTCCCGCACCAGTCACAATGACTTCACTAACCATTGCGCCCGGTGAACGCGCGGACGTATTAATAGACTTCTCAGCATTGCCCGCAGGAACACAGCTTATACTGACGAATACGGCTAAAACGCCATACCCAGGAGGAGCCCCCGTCGACCCGCAGACCACAGGTCAAGTGATGCAATTCACAGTCACCGCCGGCACACCGCTCATTCCTCCAGCATTACCCCCCACACTGCTAGCAATGCCGACTTTGACGCCTAACGCGCCCGCCAAAACTTTGACGCTCATTGAGGTAATGGGTCCAGCAGGTCCAACAGAAATTCTTCTAGACGGTCAAAAATGGCACATGCCCATATCTGAACTGCCACAAGTCGGATCCACCGTGGACTGGGTTATTGTAAACCCCACAGCAGACACACACCCAATACACTTGCACCTAGTACAGTTCCAAATCATAAGCCGCCAGGGCTTCCAGGTCAACAAATACGTCAAGGACTGGATGATGCTCAACGGCATGGCACCACTAATGAACCCAACAGTCAACGTGCCATCACTAACGCCCTACTTAACCGGAAAACCGCAAGCTCCAGCCCCAAATGAAATGGGATGGAAAGACACAATTCAGGCGCCAACAGGCATGGTAACAATAATCAGAGTGCGCTTCGCACCACTGGATGCGCCTACAACAGGCCCCAACGCGCCATCCCCTGGAACAAACCTGTATCCCTTTGATCCAACAATCGGTCCAGGATACGTCTGGCACTGCCACATCTTAGATCACGAAGACAACGAAATGATGCGACCATACAAAGTCGTGCCATAAACCGCCATAGTGCGACAAAGCACAACAATCCCTTCTTTCTTAGGAATATTTTCTAGTGAGCCGCAAGTCAACGCGCGCTAATACCAATTGAATGAAACATGAAAAATGTCGTGTTTTGAAAAAAACGCTTATTAGTCAACCTTTTCTACAAGCACTCAAGGTATGAGGGGTATCAAGATGACAAATATATCTAAGAGAACAGGTGAGTTAGGCACTGAGAATGCTTTCACGGTTTTGGCTGAAGTCAATAGAAGATTGAGAGAAGGAGCAAACATAAAGAATTTCTGCATAGGGCAACCAGATTTCGACACTCCGGAAAACATAAAGCAAGCCGCAATCAAAGCAATAAAAGAAGGAAAAACCGGCTACACGCCTTCAGCAGGCATTCTTGAATTGCAGCAGGCTGTAGCAACCAGGTTCAGCAGAACACGAGGAGTTAAAATCAAACCAGAACACGTTGCGGTCGCTTGCGGAGGAAAACCCTTCATCTACTGGAGCGTACTGTGCACGACGGACTATGGTGCAGGCGACGAAATCATCTATCCGAACCCTGGCTTTCCAATTTATCAAAGCCAAATCGCTGCTCACGGCGCCAGACCAGTTCCTCTTCCATTGGTGGAAGAAAAGGAATTTGCATTCGACATGGAAGATCTCAAAAAGAGGATAACTAAGAAAACGAAGATGCTGATAATCAATTCCCCACAGAACCCGACTGGCGGAGTTCTCAAAAAGGAGGAATTGAAAGCGATAGCAGATCTTGCAATTGACCACGACTTCTGGGTCTACTCTGATGAAGTGTACTCAACGCTGGCTTATGACGCAGCGTTCCAGTCAATAGCCTCAATAGACGGCATGCTCGACAGAACAATCATGGTTGACTGCGCGTCAAAAGCATACGCAATGACAGGCTGGCGTTTAGGCTACGCGGCGAACAAGACACTGGCTCCACATTTCGCAAGATGGATGACAAACACGGACAGCTGTGCCAACCAGCCAACCCAGTGGGCAGTCGTGGAAGCACTGACCGGCCCGCAGGACGAAACGGTAAAAATGGCAAGAAGCTTCAAAGAAAGAAGAGACCTAATCGTCAAACTGCTGAACAACATCGAAGGAGTCAAATGCTTAACCCCCGGCGGCGCATTCTACGTCTGGCCAAACGTGACAAAAGCCTGCAGGAAAGTTGGGGCAAAGTCAGCTGAGGAATTCAGAAAAATGCTACTGGACAAAGGAGTCGCCTGCCTTGCCGACATCCATTTCGGAGCAAAGAACATAGGCCAAACTGAAGAATACGTGCGGTTCAGTTACGCTACAGCAAAAGACGCAATAGTTGAGGGAATGAGAAGAGTCAAGGAATTCGTCGAAGCGTAAGCGCGCCAAAGTGGCAGAAGGCGAGAGTTGAAACAGACGCCACCAAGCGGCGTATAGTCGCGTGCGTATTCGTAGCCCACTTCTGATTGCGAGCATTCTTCTTCCTTCTAGTGGACACAAGGCTTAATTACCATAGGTCAAGTTTTCCCCTCACGAAGGAGCAGTGGTGATCTGCATGACGAAAAAGATCAAGATTGCCAGCAAACATCCGGTGTTTCCCATACCCGTGGCTTGATGGGAGCGAACGTGAATGGAAAGCCCAACTTCAATGCGATCGCATGGTTTAACATGGTGAATCTTCAGCCAATGCTAGTCGGTTTATCATCAGACAACCGGCACTACACAAACCGAGGCATTCACGAGAACAAGACCTTCAGCATAAACATACCCTCAATTGATATGGCAGCCGCAACTGACTATTGCGGAATGTGCACTGGAGCTAATGTGGACAAATCTGAGCTTTTCGAAGTTTTCTATGGAGAACTCAAGACTGCGCCTATGATTCAAGAGTGCCCGATGAACGTCAAATGCAAGCTGGAGAGGATAGTGCCGTTGCCGCAAGCTGAATTCATAATCGGAGAAATCGTCGCGGTATACACCGAACAAAGATGCCTCACAGATGGCAACCCCGACATCATGAAAATAAACCCATTAGTGTATGAGCCAGAACACTCCGGCTACTGGACGCTTGCAGAACAAGTCGGACAGGCATTCGAAATAGGAAAGACATACAAGCCTAAAAGAAAATGAATAGAAAGTCACCACCCTCGCCATAAGCAAAACCTTTAACAGAACCGCGCGAGAGCACGCTCGAATTGCCTCAATTCCTCATGCATAGAACGTGTTGATCCGAGTTCGGCTTCCATGCCGTTAGCTTTATAAGAAGTAAATATTACAATCGTAATACAAGCATTCGCTGAGGTTGGGAGCAGGTTAAGCACTAACTCTTTCCTCCTTTCTCCGTCATCCCTCAACCTGCTTCAAACCCTCTAGCGAAACCACGGAATCATTATACATTGCCGATGCTCATGCGCGCGCCGAAAATAGTGCAGAACTGACACGCGAGGCAATCGGTTTGAGCGAGAGAAGGACTATTGTCGATCGAAGATTAGAAAAGCGCACCAAGAAATAGCAGAGCGAACTGAGACGTCATTCGCGAATAGCTGATTATACAAGAACTGTGCTTTAGATGGCTTTCCCCCATGGGAAATAGAATCGCTCTTCTGTAGTTTTGAACCAACACAGATCTGGCAAGTTCTTACCTTCAAGAGACGCTCGAGTGCCGACTATGGCAATGGTTCTGATGTTTTCTCGTTTAACGTCATGGCTTTCGAAGAAATCTACGAACCCCTTCAGTGAGTCACCCGTCATGGCAAAGTCATCAAGGATCAACAGTTTTGCTTCTTTGTTTGCATGCAAAAAGTCCACCAACGCACGAGGAATATAATGGAAGTATTTGTCTGTCTCGACGATCTTCCAGTCTTTCGCGGGGAGATTCGTTGACAACTCTTGGTTTTTGTCTCTTTTGTCTATGCGAATGCCCACGTGAAGCAAAATGTTTTCGCCTGTATCGAACATAAGGTTGGCTATTGTAGCGCCTCTTCTGCATGGAGCAAAGATTACAGTCGGCTGGAAATCGTGCTCGAATTTGGCTCTCAACTCGCGAGATCCTAGGCGGATTTCATCCCATGTCACTCTGCGCAGTTGATCATATAGACGTCTGGTTTTCCGATAGGTGTATATCCACGTGGCTATGCCCCAACAGAAACCTGCAATCCCAATGATAAAAGAGACCAAGGTTATTGTTTCCATGCTAAGCCGCCTTCGTGGTACCTTTTCTGATAAACTGACCTATTAATCCTTCAATTTCGCCAAATCTTTCTCTCTTCAGAATGTAGTCAGGAAGTGTTAGAATACGGTGAAAACTTGCCCTTGGATTCCTAATGATTACTGTTTTCATTCCTAGTTCTTTGGCGCCAGCTACATCCACATTGGGGTCATCTCCAACATAGACGCAGTCTTTTGTGGACACGCCAAGGAGCTTAGATATTTTGCTGAATGGCTGTTTCTGAGGTTTCACTTCTCTTGTATCTTCTCCTGCAATAACCACAGCGTCAAAGAACTTGCCTAGTCCTGAGCGTGTAATTCGTTTGGTTTTCATACCCTTCAAACCATCAGTGTCACTCAGCAATCCGACGAGTAATCCATTTTTCTTGAGAGAAGACAAGATTTCCTCGACGCGAGGATATAGGAAAGAATTGACGACAATTGAGTTCCAATAAGCAAGGGTTGCTTTGGCAGGAACCTTAGAGGAGAATTTTCCTTTTTCTCCAGTGTATCGTCTTAGAACTTCCAAAAACCAGACCGTCCTGTTATATTCTCTTTTCAAAGTCATCTCCTCCTCGACTCCTGAAATGAGTCTCAGCATCTTTGCCCTTCTGCTTTCGTATCCTTTCTGTGCAACGTAGTCCAGAAGTAGATCACGAACCACTAGGTGTGCAGAACCTCTATGGGTATAAGAATCGACTAATGTGCCATCGAAATCGAATATTACAGCTACCTTACCAGAGCACCTGTGTTTTATCATTTTTCTGGATCACCATGAACTCGTTCATACTTCCGCAACGCGTTAAGAAATCAGGTCTTGAGGATATTAAGGCTATCAGTGCGCTAGCTGGAAAGTTACTAGGATTAGCCAGCCGCAGCACGCGCTCAGACCAGAAAACAAAGAATTAATTCTCAGTGAAGAATTCTACATAACGACAATTTTTGCATCGGTATCCAAAGATTCTACATCCTTTTCCGCCAAGAATACCTCTTCCAGATTTCCAATGGGGTGCTCCAGCTAGGAAACCTTCCTCCATATCTCCACCGCATTTGGGGCATTTTCTCTCACTCATTTCCTATCTCCCTGCTCTTTACCTCCTTCCATTTATAGCTTATAATTTTTGCCTACCGAACCAAACCAACTTTTGGTTGGTTGGGTTGGTTGGTTGGATAAAACTTTATCCCAACCGCCACCACCAACCAACTTTCTCACAAAGTTATGCTGGGTTCTGTCGAGTTGTCTTAAGAGAATCTGTCTGCAGGACCTTGTTATCTCTCCCTCAAGCCGCGAACGGAAACCTTAATAGATTTCGCACTAAATTGAGATTGGTGTTATATGGAAATGAGCCTGTCTTCTGATTATGAGCATAGAAAAAAGCTGAACAAAATAAGAGAAGACGTGAACAAGAGAGTGAAGGATGTTAGAGAACATTTTGCCAAAATCGAAAAAGTAAAAGTCGAAGCCCTGAAGAAAACTGAAGAAATGAGACGATCCGCAGAACAGGACACAAGAAAGTTGGAGAAGGATATTGCAGAATCAGGTTTGACATCAGAGATGAAGAAAGCACTTGCGTCAGACATCGCCACGTTGAGGAAAGACATCGAAGACAGAGCAACTGAGTTGAGAACTCGAATCTCTGGGACCGTTATACCGTCTTGACAGACAACACATTTCAAGAGCCTGCGCTAACACATCTCCTAATCTAAAAGACTTCGGCAAACGGCATAAGCTCGAATCGATGGGAGTTTGGTGAGAGCCAAACCTCGAGCAACAACTTGACCAGAATGACATATTCATTGGGGGCAATATTCATTCGATAATTTACCCCTCTATGTTGAGTTGCATACTGTCTTATCTCACAACCAGCTGCAACGAGATCGTAATGTTGGTTTGGTTTAGGCTAAAGTCTTATCCAGCCAACCCTGCTGGAAGTATGGTGCTCATAGACAATGTAGGTCTGAGGGCTTATACCTACATTGTTTTGGTGCAGATGAGAAGCGTGCGCTTCGCGCAGTGTAGCGCGCATGCGTGTTCCTAAATTGGCCAAAAATGGTTTTTATTATTTGTTTTTCTGGATTTGAGGGCAGCTTCCTGCGTCACACTTGTTTCTGATTTGCTTGCAGTATCCGCCCTTCTCGAACCTGCAGAGGTGTCTTAGGCGGCTGAACGGCAAGGTCACAATCGTTATCGACGGGTCTGATAGGGCAGCGGATACTTGTTGCCGAACTCTGGGCGACAGGAAATAGGCGTATCTCGGCCTTCCCCGTCCATTCGAAACCGTTTTTTCCTTCACCACCAGACTCTGAGCTGTTAAGCGCTTGAGATGCAGCTTCAACGTGTTGCGACCGAAACCCACCTCGCCCAGAAGCTGGGCGAAAAACTTGGGCTTGCCTTCGCTGAGCACAGTCAAAACACGCTCATCAAACAAGTCCATAATTCAACTATACGAAACGGATTTAAAACCATTATTGGCCATTTTCGGAACAGCCATGCGCGCAGCCCCTCATCAATGCTATTTAAATAATTGTCCAACGATGTCAATAGCAACCAGCCTAAGCATGCGTGCTTAAGAAACAAAGAGGACTCAAGAAATGAAGAACAAGCAAAAGCATAATCAAAATTCCAAAACGGAACTGCCAGCGAGGTACAGGAAGAACAAGAAATAGTCACATATGCCGCTTGGATCATTGAGATCTTGCTCATCTATTTGATCTGTTAGCACGTGCCTATTCTTTTCCTTTCAGTTTCCCACATTCTAGTGTACTGCTTGTGTCGCGCGACCGTCCCGCAACGTCGTCATTTTGATTTGGATAAGACCTTACCCCAAACCAAACCCAAAAATCTTAAGTATTTTTCTCTTGCATTATTGTTGAAGGTGTGTTGATGGAAGAATTATGGTTAATAATTGCCATTGCTGTTGGAGTTATTTCAATTGCTATCGCTGTTGCTTTACTAGAAAGGAAGAAGAAATAGGCAATTCAGGATAATGCTCTTTTGCCTCTTGGAATCACGCTTGTGGTTCTTGGCATCATATTCGGTGACGACCGTTTAGTGGGATACTCATTTATCGGGTTGGAGTATTGTTGTCAATTATTAACGCAGTTAGAGGGTTAAGAAAGAAATGAATTCAGCTAATGTGGGCTTTGGATAAAACTTTACCCCTGCACTTACTATTAGCTTCTAACGTTGTCGATTTGATCTGGACAAAAACCTTGCCCCAAAACCCAAAACTTAGCATAACCTGCTACCCCCCAGGCAAGAGCAAGCGACTTCCTAAGCAAAGGGTAAGCAATGGTTTTTCAGTAGTAGAGCTTTCCTGCAATACAGCTAGTGAACGCGGTTTACAAGAATGAGTACGACAAAAGTTATCTTCCTATCTTCTCTTCTGTTTCTTTCCGCCTCGAGCTCTTCTTGTTTGATGCCCCTTCTGCCTATCGATTGCTTTTCCTGTAGGTTTATCTCTCCTACTCATTTTCGCCACCTCCACCTGAATGTTGCTCGAGAGATGATTCCACTCCTCTTGGATGCTTCTCCATCCAGTCAAACGCATAGGCTTCTGCTTTCGATGCAGTCGCATACGCTGGTGACATCATCTCTCCTTTATCATCAACCCTTACCCTGGGAAACAGCAACACTACGTACTGCTCTCCAAACTCTTTCTTTGTGACAACCAGATTCTGTCCTGTGGTCTCATTCACGAATCCTCGCTGTCGATCCATTTTTCTCCAGCCTTTCACAATTTTCACTAACTATTCCTCAGTCGCTCTTCTTTGGCCAGCAGACCTTAAGAGCTAATCAACGTTTTCACATGACAACTTGACTCGTCGACGCTGTTGAGTAATCCCTTTCTTCCAATGTTCAGTTGTCTTTGGCCTCTGAACGTAGAAACCCTTGCATTCTCGATCTGAATGGTATCTCCAGCAGAAATGCAACGTATCTGCTCGTTCCAAAGACACAGTCTGATCGTTCCGGTTTCATCTGCTATCAGGGCATTTGCCACGCTCGCGCAATTTCCATAGCGCGTGTAGACTAATTTTGGCTTCGGAATCTCCAAAACCTTGGCTTTCAGACAAACCTGCGTCATCCCGCTCCGCAAATCTCTTGTTGGAAGACCCGATGACTGCCTAGCCTTCTTGGTCAGGAATCTGCGAATCTTTTCCGTCCCCATGAAATCCTTGATGGGATGGCCATCCTCTAAGAGGAATTCCTTGAATACTGAAAGCTGCGCAACAACTTTAGAACTCTTCAGAATCAGAAACATGACCTTTTCTCGCGTTTCGCCTCGCCGCTCGATCGAAAGGTCCCCACACACGGACTTTTTGCTTTCTTCTGCCAAGATCAACGCGGAGAAGAGCCTGTCAGGGTCAACCTCGTATTTTGCTGAAAGAAACGCGAGATACTCGCTGGCTGGCGAGTTTTTTTTCCTCAAGACCTCTCACTCATTTTCCATACTTTACCTGTTTCGGAAATGCTGGTCAATTTCGAAAGCCCTCACAGCATCTACATGGTGAGGTAGCCTTTGAGCCTCAATTGCTCAGTCTGGTTCTTTCTGTACCGCCAAAATATGTCGCCTCGTTTGTCTGACTGAAAGTCCCAAGGAGAGACCAACACGATGTCTCCGTCTCGGATCCATACGCGTCTTTTCAGTTTGCCTCGGATTCTGCATAATCGTTCCTTGCCATCTTGGCACTTAACCATGATTCGGTCGAAGCCAAGCATTTTGACTGCAATTCCTAGCACGTCATTTTTGCTTGGGAACAACATGTTTTCTAGGTTTTCTTCGTTTATCACTTTTCTTTTACCCATTTTTTTTCCACCTCCAGAACCATCAGAACATGGTTACCTAAGGGTCGTGACCAGTCAGAACGATCAGAGAGAAAGCGTACTTCGCAGTTCAACTCTTCCTCTAGAGAATCCTAACTAATAAAGGATGAGTCGCCAAGTATATAGGTCTATGGGGGAGGATTTGTGAAAGCGCCATCTAGCACAACCTTGCGCTCAGATCAGCAAGTGTTTCGAGTCTTTCGGCCTTTGGTCTTGGTGCGCTCAGAATCGTTTCTGCCTGAGAGTACAGCGTTACCGGTTGAAGACACTGGTGGGCTCTTGCTCCTTTCTTCCTTTCCAGTCGTCTCCTCGTCGTGCCCATGCCTGTTTCGAGTCAAAACTGGAGTTCATACCCTTGTTTTCTGATTGCTTGAGCATGTGTTTCGAGAAGCATGTCCTACAGTAAACTGGTTTGCCTACCGTAGGCTTGAAAGGTACAGTGGTGGCGTGACCACAGTCCGTACATATGACTTCGAACATTCTTTTTTGGGACGTGTAAATCACCTCTATTGGTTTTGAGCGTAATTGCAAAATGTGAGAAATGGAAGAAAAATGATACTAAGCTAGAGTTGTTGGCTTAACTTAGAATCTTCTTCTTTGTGGTTCTCGTTTCGAATAGCAATCTCGACAGTAAACAGGTCTGCTTGGATCAGGCTTGAATGGGACTTCACAGTCTTTTCCACAATCAGCACAGACTGCCTTATGCATCTCTTTCTCGTACAATGACTTTCTCAACTCCTAGTATATTGCTGTGCAAAGAACTCTTCTTACACGCTACATTAAGGTTCGCGTCGGGACTTATAAACAGAGTACCCTCAAATCAATAAGGAATACCTGTTTAAGAGCGAGACATGTGTTATAAGGGTGTTGCAAAAGGTATGCGCTTATGTCTCAACCCGTTTACGGAACAATAGTGAACTATCGAATAGGCATTAGAACACAAATGTCAAACTGGTGCCTCATCCAAATCATAGGTGAAAACACTGTCTCCAAGGCAGGCCAGTTCATTGGTCGAAAAGTGGTTCTGAAGTATGGAAAGAACAGCTTCATCGGCAGAATAATGGACTTGCACGGTAAGAAAGGCGTTGTCAAAGTCAAATTCCACAAAGGCATACCTGGACAAGCATTGGGGGCAAGAGTCGAACTACTTGGCTAGCGCGCGCTCTCTTCATTGCTCACCGCAAAAGAAAGGATACTAGACCCACGTTATACAACTTCAGAATAATTTAGGAACACCCGTGCCCACTACTATTTTATTCGCCGAAGAAGCCTGATGGTTGAAAGTGGTAACGCCCAGAGCGTAAGGGCTCATTCAGGAAGTGAGCCCACTTTTCTAGGTTCATTGGCCAGCGAGACATGATCCCCTATTCGCAAATCACCTGTATATATGACTTCACCGTTTATGCGACAATGTGATTCGATAGTTATACTTTCGCCGTATACATTATTCGCTTCTGCGCCTCTCTCAAGAAGTATCTTTTTGCCATAGATGTCTTCTGCCCGCGCGTCCTCGCTTATGACAATTCTGTCACCTTTCACAGCCCCTCGAATTCTGCCGCGTTTTCCGATCTCGATGTAACGAGCTTCGGCTCCTTCATTGGTGATGATTGCTCCACCAACTTCGATGCTCTCTTCTGCCTTTGCCTTTTTTGCCTCTAGGAATCCGCCAATCTCAATTTTCCCTGCTGAAACCTCACCATGCACTTCCACCTTGCCTCCTACTTCAAGGCTGTCTGAGATTTCTAGTGACCCTCCTACCTCGACTTTTCCTCCTACATCAAGCTCTTTTCCTTTACCTGATCCCGTTATCTCAACCTTTCCTCCCACCTCTATCTCCTCAAATTCCAAGTCGCCTTCCACTTTGAATGAGCCTCCCACCTCTATGCTTTTTCCTTTGCTCTTGTCACCCAGACAAACAGTTCCGCCAACGTCTATCTCTTCAAACTCCAATTTACCTTTGGATTCGAAACTGCCGCCTACGTCTATTTTGCGGATTTTTCCGCTCAGGATTTTCACAGTGCCGCCAACATCCAGTTCTTCTATGCTTGTTTCAGAATCTATCATGACGCTTCCTCCTACGTCCACTCTATCGATTTCAGCCGGTCCTCTTGACACAAAGCTTCCTCCGACGTCGATGTTTTCCGCTTTCACTTTTCCATCGACCTTCAAGCTTCCGCCCACGTCAATATTCTCTACCTGCAAGTCTTTGTTTACAACCAGGGACGCGTCGACATCCACGTCCTTTGCTGCAAGGTTACCGTAAACCACCATCTCTCCGTACTCAACTTGAATGTCATTTGTTATTGTCAGATCTCCACGGATTACCAGATCGCCTTCGGTTTCAAGCCTCTCCGCTGTGAGACTACACTCGAAAAGGTTTTCTCCTTCGCAGTAAACGGTGCCTGACACTCTTACAGTGGCTGGTGTTCCTGTTCCACTGACTACTGTTTCTTTGCCTACTACCAGATCTCCTTCAACATTATCGAGTATTCTCTTACTTCTTGGAGGAACGGTTGTTCGAATGGTCACTCTGCATCACTAATACGTGACACTGGCATGCGTGCTTATTATACGAAACTCACATATTGTGACTACAGACCGTGATGAAGAAGTGAAACCACGCGCTCCAGTTAACATAAAGCATCAACAGTCAAAGCACCTGTATTAGACCGTAAGCAAGATTAAGATTGAAATGATTAGTAGTTATGGGAAATCGGAGAACGAACTCACTTGAGCGAACAAAGAAGGACAAAGTACGACATTTACGCGGATATTGTAGATGCAATTTCAAGGAAGGGGGTTTGTTCTATAACAAGAGTGTCGTACGCATCAAACCTTCCAATTGATAGAGCGAAGAAAAGCTTGGAATTGCTGGTTTCTCATGGGTTCATAAAAGAAATTGATATTGGAGGCCGCAAACAGTACAGGGCAACGAAATGGGGTCTAGAATATCTAGAAACATACAGAAGAATGCAGAGGTTTTTCGCTGCGTTACGCGAACCAGTGACCGTTCAAATTCCGGAAGCTGCTCTCCCTGGTCGCATCAGCACTGGATATGGCGGGCTAGACGATCTGCTGTTTGGAGGGGTTCCTCAGAATTACGCAGTCGTACTTAGTTCCCCCTCCTGTGACGAGAAGGAATTTCTTGTCAAGAGATTTCTCGAAGCTGGCGCAGAAAGCGGAGAAGCCACGTTGTATGTTACGACGAATCCTGGCGAAGCAAAGAATCTCGCAGAGAAATTTCAGTCGAACTTCTATTTGCTCCTATGCAATCCTCGGGCAGACATTATCATGAGAAGTTCATCGAACGTATTCAAGTGTAAGGGAATCGAGAACCTTAACGACATAAATATCGCTTTGGCCGGTGTGCTCCGACGACTCGATGGAAAATCCGCTCCCAGAAGAGCCTGCATTGAAATCATCTCGGACATTCTCTTGCTGCATCATGCTGTCCAAACCCGAAAATGGCTAGATAGCCTTCTGCCGGAACTGAAGTCAAAAGGATTCACGACCCTAGCGGCTATGAACCCCCACATGCATAGTCCAGAAGAAGTTCAGGCTATTGTGGGCTTGTTCGAAGGTGAAATCAGCCTCTACGAGAAAGAATCAAGCGAGGAAACAGAGAAATTTCTTCGAATCAAGAAGATGCTTAACCACAGATATGTGGAGCATGAAATGCCATTCGGAAGGAAAGGTTTCCAGAAATAGCACATTTTGGTTTGGTTTGGATAAAACTTTACCCCAGGATTGTTGAAGAGAGTCTGAAACTCGTCAGTTCTTCCTTAGTCTCAGGTAGAAGACGTACATGGTTTCAATTTTTCCGTAAGGTCCTGCCTCTTTCAGACCGTAGGCTTCTTTGTATCCACGTTTTCGACATATAGCTACAGCAGCAGGGTCAAATGCATAGTAGACAAGTGAATCATAGTTTCTCCTTCTCATATAGTCCTCAAAAAAATCGAAGAACAGCTTTCCATACCCTTTCCCTCTGTCCTCCTTCTCCAACCACAGTTCGTGGAGTTCGCTGAAATCCTTCTCTTTCCCCAAGAATCCATGCAGGATGTCCTTGTCTTCCTTCTCTCTAGGCTCGCCCTTTCTGTGCTCTTCTGTATTGGTTTCATGCCAAATCGCGTGGTCAATGATTTCATCATTCTCTCTAAACACGATAAGATTTAATCGTCCACTTTCAAGATGACTCCTTAACCTGTCAAGCTCTCCCTTCGCTGTATACTGCCCGAGTTTTGCCAAATATCCACTGAACTCTCGGAAATCACAGCCTTCAACAAACCTCATAGTATCCCATGATCTCCGAGTTTGGCTACAACTTTTTCCGAAAAGTCTGTCTGTTGAGTTCTGGGCCGGTTGGGTTCAGATTTACCCCCGTGCGTCTTTGACAAAGCTACGGCGCCTTTCGAGGTCAACTTCACTTCTGCAGGTTCTCTTTACTTAGAAGCAACTCGTTGTCCATATATTTCTGATCAACCATTTTCCTGACCTTCAAATACTTTCCAGAGCCCTTACCAGGTTCCTTCTCACGTATGTTGATCTCGCCCCCGAAGAGATCCAAGATTGCTCGGACTTCCTGGGGAGAATGCATTTCAGGATCCATCACTGCCAATGTCGTGAACCCTGCTGACCTTAATTCTGGGATAAGCCCCGTCAGCCACCTTCTGGTTTGGACTGCATGATGCTGCAGGAGAACGTCTGAGATTATCTCAATGCAAATCCTTCTCGGCCCCTTGATAGTCGCATCTATTCTCCGTATCGCAGAAGTTAAAGCGATGCCAATTTCATTAAGATTTTCGACGCCTTTCAACTTGAATACGTTAGGTCGGCTTTTGACGATTGAGTCTGCCTGAGGATTGCAGACGAAAAGACAGAAGTTCGGATGGAATTCCTCTGCGCCTGTCTTTAGCGCTACGCAGCAAGGGTCGATGGCAACGTAGAATGTGACTTCACCCTGTCTTGTTCCAGCCTCAAGAAAGCTCTTGATCAACAGATTCCTTTCATCGCACGACGGTGAAGTCAAGATTACCGCGTAATACCGGGGTATCCCGCCGCACAACAATCTATCAAGATCCGTGTATCCCGTAGCGACACGACCTTCAACGCTTTCAGGGATTTCCCTAGCGGGTTCGGACTTCGGAACCGCCTTGTGCGCGGTCTCTCCGCGAACCATTTTGGACCTCACTTTTTCTGCTCTCTTCCTTGCACCCGTCTTTTGGTATATTTCAAGTGCTTGAGCTAGAAGCGAGAAGGCTTTTTCCTTGTCGTTTTCTTCGTTTCTCTTCAGATACGTTAAGCCGTATTCGTATAGAATCTCGGCATAAAGGAAAACGTGCCATTTTTGCGCGTTTAGGGATTTAGCTTCTTGAAGGCTTTTCTCAAAGTGTTGTATGGATTGTTCCCAGTTTTTCTGTTCTCTGGAAAACATTGCTTTAAGCATATCAGCGTCAGAAATGTATAGTCTGTTTTTTGTTTTCGTTGCATATTCAGAGATTTTTTCGATCAGTTCTGCGGCCTTGTCAATTTCGCCTTTTTCCAAATATAGTCTCAGAAGGATTCGAAGTGCTCCAGTAAACTGAGAATCTTTGTCTCCTGCCTTCTTAAAGATGCTGTTGCTTTCGTTGAGGTATCTCTCAGCTTCCTCGTAGTCTCCCATTTCCATAAATAGTTCTCCAAGCTCAGATGCAGCACCTCCGGATTGCTGATATTCCCCAACCTTTTTTCCAATTTCAAGGGCCTCCATCTGATACTGGAGACTCTTGTCCCATTCTCCCAACCAACGATAGCATGTGCCAAGTCCTCCCATTACGTAAGGGATGAAAGCCGTGTACTTGATCCTCTTGACCAATGCCAGAATGTCCTCGCCTAAGGAAAGGGCTTTCTGCAAATCCCCCATGTACCCGTAAGAAAGCATTAACATCATATCGAGCCAGTTCAAGGAGTATAAGGCGCCGACTTTTTTGGCCATTTCCGACCCTTCTTGGGCAGTCTCAAACAGCTTCTGAAATTCTCCTGTCGCCACGTAGTTATTGCAGAGATTGTTATACAAAGTGAGTGATCGGCCTGCAAGCTTGTTCTCAAGAGCTATTTTGATTCCTTGCTTACAATATTCTGCTGCTTTCTCAAATTCTCCAGACTTCATGCTGAGCACGGCCAAGTTGTTGTAGCAGCCTGCAAGAACGTCGGAGGAGCCTAATCTCTCTGCCACCTCAAGGGCTTTCTGTGTCCAGGACAAGGCTTCGCCAGACTCGCCAGTCCGCCAGAGCATGTGGGAAATGTCTTCATACAGACCGGCTAGCTCTACACTCTCAGGCTCTTTCTGAAGTATTTCCAAAGCCACATGATGATGCTCAGATGCCTTATCCTTGTCACCAACGCCCACCCAAAGTACGCCTGCCATTTTGACATGAAGCTCAGCAATATTCCTCTTGTCCTCTAACTGAGTCCACAATGCCAGCGCATCATTCCAGTGCTTCAGGGCAGCGTCAGGTTTTCCCATCCATAAGTCAAGGTCGCCAAGTCTCTCAACTACACGAACCTTCTCTTCAGGACTAGCTCTTTTCTCTTCAAGCAGTTCAAGTGCATGTTGGAGATAGGAGAAGGCTTCATTATGAGCATAGACCTCCTGTGCCTTTTCGCCAGCCCTCAGAAAGTAGTCAAGCGCCTTGGTCTTGTCGCCGCCTTCGATAAAATGATACGCAAGCTCTCCAAGACGCTCATCTATCTTCTCGGAATACACTTTCTCTAGCGCAAGCCCAACTGAAATGTGAAGCTTCTTGTGTCTCAGATGGCTGACCTCTTCATGCAAAACGTCCCTCGCAATGACGTCAGCAAAACTGTACACGTCTTCTCCCCTAACAACCTTCTCCTTGATCAAGCCAGTTTTCAACAGCCTCTCCATCATTTCAAGCAATCTATTCTCTTCAAGCCCCGTGACCCCCTGCAATGCCTCAAAGCTGAAATCATTGCCAACAAAAGAAGCCATCATCAGCACATTCTGGCATTCATCATCTAACCGATTTATCCTGTTCTTTATGACATCCTTGACGGTTTTCGGAAACTCGATCTTCGAGACTTCCTTGATCCTCCATTTGTCCTCCTCACGGTAGATGACTCCCTCTTCTTTCAAGGATTTTATGACTTCTTCAGCAAAGAATGGATTTCCACGAGTTTTTTCATAGACTAGCTCGCAGAATTCTCCTGGAACCTCATCTTGCTCCAAAATCTGCCTAATCATTTCAGAAACATCACTCAGAGACATGCGTTTCAATGGAATCGACTGCAACAAACGCTCCCTGTTCAGTTCCGTCAAAACGGGAGACAAAGGATGCTTATCATCAACGTCGGCATCACGGTAGGCACCCAAAAGAAGCAAGGGTTCTCTGTAGATTCCCCGAGCCAAATAGTGCATAAGCAAAAGCGAAGACTGATCAGTCCACTGCAAATCATCAAGAACAACCAGCAATGGAGTTTCCCTGGAAATATTACCGACGAACTGCGAAACCGCTTCAAAAAGCCTATCGCGCTCCTGCTCAGGACTTATAGCAAAAGACTGCGGAACAGCACCAAGTTTCTGCCTAAGCTCAGGAACAAGCTTTGAAACCTCGCCAGGATAGAAGCCAATCACCCTGTACAACTGTTCAGGAGTGCAAACCTCCAAGTAATCCTTGATCACTTCATTCCACAGAATGTATGGGGGCACTCCATCCATCTTGAACAAGGCCGGACACCTTCCATACAAGACCCGCATACCGCGCACACGGGCATAAGCCCCCAGTTCTCTGGTCAATCTTGTCTTGCCAATTCCAGCCTCACCGTGTAGAAGAACAAGACCACCTTCACCGCGAACCGCCCTATCGACAGCTTCCCTCAGAAGGTTCATCTCTTCAACTCTGTCGATAAGCTGAATCTCCCTTGTAGCGACAGGACGAGAACTTGGAACACGCTCACGCTCAAGAGACGCCAAGAAGATCTCTCCACATAAGCCTCATGACACAGTACTCCACGCTGATGTTCTTATGACTTGTGTTACAGCACGCGATTCAGACAGGACATCACACGAATTTCCACGCGTCATTTGCTGAGCACGAAAAGACTCCCAATCATTCTGCGAGTGTAATAGACAAAACCGTCTACTAGAGGACATGCCCACATAGAATGCATGCACGCATCTTTTTCTGCATAGAGCGAACAGAGCCTGCGCTAGGGAAGAGAATACAATCGGCCACCAGGCCAAACACGCACTTCTCACATCACGATCTCAAGGTTGTGGATCAGTCATTTGCGGACAATGTGGGCCATTTGAAGATTTGCTGCACAAAGACGCTTTGTGGACGTCAAATTGCTCCACGAAGATGCAGGAATAGGAGAAGACTGGAAGGCAGATATATCAAAGTTGAAGTAGTGTAGAAGACAAAAGGGGCTTTCCAGTGGCAAAGTGGCATGTGATGGGCGCGCTGATCGCTATATTGGTAGTTGTGCTCGCTTCTATCATTGTAGTCTCGTTAGACAATGAGTCGGCAGATTCTGTGGTACTACAGTTCACCTACAGCGTCGTCAACGTGTACCCGCACGACAGGAACGCTTTCACCCAAGGACTGGTATTCGAGAACGGTCTTCTTTATGAAAGCACGGGACTCTACGGCAATTCCTCGTTGCGCCTCGCGGAATTAGAAACAGGGAAGGTCTTACGGCTTCGCACATTACCCACCCAGTTCTTCGGCGAAGGCATTGCAGTCATAGACAACAGAATCGTCCAATTGACGTGGCAGTCGCACAAAGGCTTCGTGTATGACAAGGCCACCTTTGACCTGTTGCAGGAATTTGAATATCCAACTCAAGGATGGGGGATAACATACGACGGCAATCGACTAATAATGAGCGACGGGACATCGAATTTGTACTTCCTAGACCCTGTGACCCTCAAGAAAACCGGACAGGTACAAGTACACGACACTGGACCCGTTACAAACCTCAACGAGCTTGAGTACATAAAAGGCGAAGTCTATGCGAACGTCTGGCTAAAAGAGAAGATCGCAGTAATCAATCCGCAAACCGGACAAGTCAAGGCATGGATTGACCTGAAAGGCATTCAAAACATGGAAAACATGGATCCCAACAGTGTACTGAACGGAATTGCATATGACACGGACGGAGATAGGCTCTTTGTCACAGGAAAAATGTGGCCTCAAGTCTTCGAAATCAGACTGATCCCTTCTGCATGACTTTCCGTACGCGGAGTTCGCGCGCGCTTCCATAATTTCAGTCTCCAACGGTCTACGGAGCCTTCCTCTTCCCCTTAGGGTCTATTGCTTTCGGAGACTTTCCAATCTCAGTTGGACAGGTGACCGAGATGCTGTCTCTCCCTCTCCATGGCGCAATTGGGTATTTGGCCCATCTGAGAGTCGATCGGATATTGTGAAAAGGGAGTCCAGTGAAGCCATCGCGAGCTAAGACATAGTCACTGGAAACGGACTAGGCGTCCCATACTACATATTGTTCAGGCAGACAAAAAGAGACCGCCTGAAGGAGAAGTGAGCTGTGCGCAAATCCTTATTAGTATTTTCTGCTGTGACTATGGCACAGGCGGGATCGAATTGGTCGACAATAAATCATTATTGAGATTATTGCTGCTGGCGTTTGTCTTTGCTACGTGCGCAGCGGTGGGAATCTTGCTTTCCGCATTGACAGACGAAACGTGGCTTGCTCCTGTTGGAATCGGAATCGGTTTTATAGTGTGTTCAGCAGTTGGAGCGTATGCAGAGGCAAAAAAGCCGAAGTTCCTTTACTGTTTGTCCTTCGGATCTTGAAGACTCCTGGCAAGTGCTGGCAAGATCATACGTTGGAAACACAGGACTCTAGAGAGCATCTCCCACCGATCCGAACAAAGCCCTTTGCCAAAACTCTGCTTAATCGGTATTGTTTTCCACTTAGGAGCCAAGCGAGGTTTTCGCTATTTTCCTCAACACCATTGCAAGCTGATATAGAAAGAAGACTATTAGAAATAGCGAAGTGAGGAGTACAAAAGCAAGAAAACCAGCCTCTATTCCCATAAAGAAAACGTCCGAATGCGTTGGATAATCACTGCTCAAGAATCGAAAAATGATCGAAATACTGACGAATGCCAACAAGATGATAACGCCAGATATCACATATCCTTTCAGGGGTAATCTTCTTTTTCGTGCCATCTGCAACCTCATTCATTTCTGGCCGCTTGGAAGCTATTAGTTTTGCCTTTGACCTCCAACAGATTCATCGGTAGCATGGTTCAACTAGAGCTCCTGCAAGCCAAACTCTAGGAAAACTAATATCTGAAGATGCCGATCGAGTTAAGAGTATGATAAACTGCGTTGATCTAATCAGCAATTCCGAGAGGGAACTGAAGTTAGAGGATCTAGGAACTCTGAAGCTGACGGATATCTGGCTAGAACTGAGAGAGCCCACCAGGGAAGAATTGGAGGCTGTTTCAGAGAAGTCCGAAATACCGATCGACCTTTTGGAGATTAAAGACGTCAGTCAAAGCATTAGTCTGAGATGGGAGCAAGACTTGGGAATAATCAACTTTGTCGTCGTTTCCGAAATCATCGCTTCAAAGGAAACCTATCCTATAACTATAGCCTTTTCGAAAGACTTCTTGATAACCCTGGAAAAGAAGGAATGTCAGAAAATAGTTGAGCTGGCAAAGGCACGGATGAGCAAAACAAAGAACGATCCACCATCGATTGTGGCCTACTACCTCTTAGATGAGATAATTGACAACAACTTCTCTCAACTTGAAAAGCTGGAAGAAATCACCGCTAGTCTAGAAGAGGAGATCTTGGAGAAAACGGAAACAGCCACAATTAGACGACTGTTCAGACTGAAGTCTAGGATGGTGAGCTTCAACAAGATTCTATGGTACGAAAGAGGGCTGATTTTCAACCTCAGAAAAACCCAGGCAGCATGCATGACAGCAAAGGCCAGAGGTCTCTTTGACACAGCACATGAATTCTTGACGAGACAAATAGACATAGTCGAAACGTACAGAGAGATAATGACAGATGCGATCAACGTATATCTCTCTGCGATATCAAACAAAATCAATTCAGCAATAAAGGCCTTGACAGTAGTCATATTCTACCTAACGGTTATAACTACATTAACTTCATTTCCGAATACTGTTGCGACATTTTTCGGAATATCACAATTCGGAAACACGGACGCCTTGATAATATTCGCTGCTATAGTGCTGTCCGGAGTCTTGCCACTACTGTGGCTGTGGAGAAAGAAATGGCTAAGACCTGATGATCAGTTGACGGCCAAATGACGTTTTCATAGAGTCACTGGCGCGTGTGTACTCCTTAGCTTCCTTTCATGTAGGCAATGGTTTTCTCGAACAGTTTCTGAAAATGCTCGCCGAACGTCTTGTCGCCTCTTTCCTTTCTCATGACAAGTACCCATGGCTCAAGCTTCTTCCAGTTCGAGACTATGTATGCACCCAAACGGTCAACAATAACATCAATATCCACGAGCTTCTTGTTCACCAGAAAACCGACCTCCTCAAAGAAGGCCTCGACTTGGTAGGGATAATCGCTGGCTTCAGGATTCTCTTCCACCTCAGCCTTGTACTTCTCGAAATCTTCAAACTGAAACTCCTTTTCGACCCATCTGAAAGCTTTGCGAAGGCTTTCGGTCTCGGCCCAGTCGAACAGCTTCATGGAAATCTCAAGATCTCTATGCCGATCCATGTGTCTAAGCTGAAGAAGAACAAACACTGTTGCAGAAATACCCGCCAACGCGGAAAGAACAGCCGTCCACTCAATCAGTGTCACCATAATGGTTTCCGACCACTCACATTCAACAGCAAGTCCCTATATTAGAATTTCACACTCCTACAGTGCACGCTAACAGAGAAAAAAGGAAGTTGCGGGAGACATTGCCATCGGACCGCGGATGCGAATCCTGCCCCGCCTGCACTACTATGTTGAGAACCAGTTGTCCATCCCGTTAAAGTAGGGTTAGCTTTATCGTTTGCTGCTGGTGCACACGCTAGTGCAACACGAAGGGTTGTCGTAGTAGTCCTTAACAACCATGATCAGGTTTTGGTCTTGCGTTAACAGAGCAGCTTCGTCCATCCAATCTGAAACTGTTACGAGTGTTTTCATGTCGGAGATAAGCATTCCAAGCGAATCGACCGAACAACGCAGCAAGCGTATTTCACCTAGGTATGAAGAGGCTCCTTTTTCGAAAACCTCTTGAGTCATAGCGATGTTCAGCTTGACTCTGCGCTTTTCTCTTGCTTCGAGCAATGACTCTTTGAGTCCTCTGAGAACTTCTGGGTACGCGATAAAGATCGTTATCTCTTGTCGTGCCGTTTCGATCAGTGCTTTCATTCTGTTGATAATGTTCTTTTGTCCCCTAATGATGTAAGCTATTTCTAGTTCTCCTGATTTTTCGGCGTTCTCGTACATTGGCGTCAGCATGTCAGCCAGAGTGTCTGCTTCTTTGATTTTCTCATGGAGACTTTCGGTCAGTTGATTTTTCAGATTGGCGATAGCTTCTTTCGGCTGTGTGGGCAGGTAGATGTTCGGATTGCCTTTCTGAACTATTAGCATGCCTTTTTTAGAGAGTCCGTCCAGAGCATAGTAGATCTTTGAGTCAGGGATGCCTGTCTCCTTGCAGAGTGCGCCCGCAGTTATGTTGGGATGCGTTAAAAGCGTAACGTAAGTCAATGCTTCGTGAGTTGGCAATTCCAGTTCTTTAAGCCGCGAGACTATTCGGTCTCGGGCCACTGTTTCCTTAATGTTCGCAGTTGTTTCCTCCTACTTCTAGTAAGTAGTTGTGAGAGAAGCCCTAAATAGTTTTCTACTACCCCTCTATAGTAGACAACAATCAGCAGGAGGTCTAATATGGAAGCAGGAGAAAACCAGCGGGACAGGCGAATCGATGATGAACACCCAAGCAAACTAAGAAAACGTGCCATTAACCAGCTGGCCATTGGATCCGTAATACTTCTATGGGGCAGTCTGTTGACACTTAAGCAGGTTGGAATAATAGACAAGAACGTGAGTACGTGGCCTTTTGCCTTAGCAGCCTTCGGCATACTGCTCGTGGCTGGTGGCATATACAGATTGAGTAGATCGCGCGCGAGTTAAGAAACAACAAGGAGGTGACATATTATGGAAGACAAAATCAAATTGCTGATAGCCGTTGGGGCATCTGTCACAGCGAATTGTCAGCCTTGTCTTAAAACCGCCGTCACTCAGGCTCAGTCAGTGGGAGTCGATAAGAAGGAAATCCTGGAAGCAATCGCAATAGGGAGAGTTGTCAGAAAGGGCGCATTTGGCAAAATGGACAAATTTGCCTCAACTCTGACCGGAAAAGATCTGAGCGACACAGACGAATGTCCGTTTGGCTCGACGAAAGAAGAAGTCAAAGAATGGGTAGAGCAAGACGATCAATGTGGCTGCCGTTAACGAAGCGCTAGGCAAAGATTTGAGGGACGAGAAAACAAGACATTCGCGCATGTTCAGTGGGCACAGACTAGTAAGTATCCAGCAATAGCCAGCCAATCTTAAGAAGACGCTAAGAAACATAAGGCAAATCTCTGCTACGGTCTTCTCCAATTTTGCCGATCAATTCATGCTGAGCTTCCAAAAGTACAGCTAGTGTGCCGATATTCTTCTTTATGTCTTCAATATCCTTAGTCTTTTCCAATAGCCCCGACTTTGCCACTTGTTCTTTAATATCGTCAACGGAGATTTGGAGAATCTTCACTTTAAAAGCAAAGATCTGGAGAATGTACAAAAGGCTCAATTGAGAAGACAATCTCTCCAGCCGTTCATACTCAAGCATTTTCCCAAGAATGGCTTTGGCTTTTTGCGTCTCAGAGGAGTCTTTGGACTTCAGCACATTTTCATATGCTGCCATCTGAGTAGAAGCACGCTTCTTGCTATTATCAACGTCTTCTTGTATTCTCTTTGCGGATTTCTCCAGCATTTCCAAGATCTCATCCAATCTCTAACACTGCTCCTTTCATCAGATTCGCAGATGATGGAATTAAGCCTACCGCCGTTGCTCCAACTGAAAGCGTCTGATTCCATACTTTTTGCCATAAAGACCTACAGCGATTTTGCCAGTTCAGCGACTTTTCCTTTGATCTTCTCATAAACTTTCTCTGCGTCTTCATTCTCTAGAAAATAGGGATCTTCAATATTCCACACTATGATTTTACCATTACATTCTGGACAAATGCCTGCTACTGCATTCATGTGCTTCTGCTCCATACCAACGATAAGATCATAGTTTCCTAGTTTCTTCTCAGATATGCTTTGAGGAATCTTCTTGAGATACTGCTCGGCATTCTGTTTTGTCAAATACTCTCTTACCTGCTCCGAAATAGGAATAGCGACGTGCAACCCAGCAGACTCCACCTGCAAGTCAGGTCGCACCTTTTTCAACAGTGCTTCCGCTAGCGGACTGCGATGAGCATTGCCAGAACATACGAACAGGACTCTCATTGTGCCGCACATCAACGCGCGATATGGATAACGCAGTGCTATATAACTGATCACTGCCTACTGTATGTACTGGACCATCAAAGTGAACGTTTCGATGCCGAGGCTAATGGCAAAAGCGTAAAAGGGTTGATCTTGAATACAAGCGAAAATCGGCAGGAATAGCCATCGCTGATGCAACTATGACCAGTGCACCTACATGCTGAGAGTCTCCTTTCCATTTCGTCGTATGTGCGAATCGATTTCTTACAGTGCATTCAGATCGATGCTCGCTAATGCGAAGAGTGAGGTATATATCTCTGTTTGCATACGCTAAAAATCTGAGCGTTTCAAGTGGAGATTTCTCAGATGGGCGAAGAACAAAAACAACCGAAGAACGGCGAAGCACAAACTGAGACGCTCGAACAGGCTCTGGAGACTGAGAAGAGACGCTCTGAGGAATACCTGTCAAGATTGAAGTATATGCAGGCGGATTTCGAGAATTTAAAGAAAAGGTTAGACAGACAGATAGAGGATGTCAGAGACTACTGCAATGAACGTCTCATAGTTGATTTGCTCGAGGTCGTTGACGAACTAGAGTTGGCAGTAGACTCTGCCCAATGTTCTGATTCTCCAGAAGCACTGATTCAAGGAGTCAAAATGACGCTTAAGAAACTGAAGAAAGTGCTTGAAAGCCAAGGAGTCACACCTATAGACTGCATAGGTAAGCCTTTCGATCCGTCGAGACATAGTGCAGTAGCCCATGTAGAGAAAGATGATTCAGAGGAAGGAACAATAGTCGAGGAAATCAGGAAAGGATATATTATGAAAGAAAAAGTGATTAGACCAAGCATAGTTAAAGTCACAGTAAGACCCTCATCAAAACCAGAAAAAGGAGTATGTAAAAAATGAGTAGCACGAAACTCGTAGAGAAAGTGATAGGCATAGATCTGGGAACGACAAACTCAGCAGCAGCAATCTTCGAAGGAGGACGAGCAACCGTCATACCCAGCGCTGAAGGACCGACAATGGCTGGAAAAATGTTCCCCTCAGTCGTAGCTTTCACCAAAGACGGACAACTTCTGCTAGGAGAAACAGCGAAGAGACAGGCTTCAGCCAACCCCGAAGGAACGATCTTTGAGATAAAAAGAAAAATGGGCACCGACTACAAGGTGAACATCTTCGGAAAAGAGTACACCCCACAACAGATATCCGCCTTCATACTGCAGAAGATAAAGAAAGACACGGAAACGTTCTTGGGCGTTCCAGTAAAGAAAGCAGTGATAACAGTTCCAGCCCACTTCAACGACAACCAACGCCAAGCGACAAAAGATGCGGGCGAAATAGCCGGCTTTGAGGTCATGAGGATCATAAACGAACCGACGGCAGCATGCCTGGCCTATGGCGTGGACAAAGTAGAGAAAGAGATGAAGATACTAATTTTCAGCTTCGGCGGCGGCACACATGATGTAACCGTGATGGACTTCGGCAAAGGAGTCTTCCAAGTACTATCAACCATCGGTGACACGCAAATCGGCGGCACAGACTTGGACAAAGCCGTCATGGACTACGTTCTCGAAGAGTTCAGAAGGCAGACCAACATCGACGTGCAAAGCGACAAGATGGCAATGGCAAGACTGAAAGAAGCTTCAGAGAAGGCAAAGATAGAACTATCAACGATGATGACAACAGACATTGACCTGCCCTTCATCTCGTCCGACACTTCTGGACCCAAGCACCTTCACCTCACATTGACCAGAACCAAGCTCGAAGCACTAGCACAACCGATCGTTCAGAAAACAGAGAAAACCCTAATAAAAGCTCTCGAAGACGCAAAACTGACCCCAAAGGACATAGACAAAATAATCCTCATCGGTGGAATGACAAGAATGCCCTACGTGCAGAAATTCGTCGAACAAATAATGGGAAAGGCAGTGGAACGGGGCATAGACCCGATGGAATGCGTAGCCGTCGGTGCCGCCATACAAGCCGGCGTAATAACAGGCGAGGTAAAAGACCTTCTACTGCTGGATGTCACACCTTTATCTCTCGGTGTCGAAACTCTCGGCCACATATTCACAAGAGTTATCGACCGAAACACAACAATTCCAACAAAGAGAAGCCAGGTTTTCACAACCGCAGCCGACTTTCAGACTGCTGTAACCATCCATGTGCTCCAAGGAGAGCGATCCATGGCTACCGACAACGTGTCACTAGGCATGTTCAACCTAGAGAATATTCCGCCGGCACCCAGAAGCGTTCCACAGATAGAAGTAACCTTTGACATAGACGCCAACGGCATACTCAACGTGACTGCCAAGGACTTGGGCACAGGCAAGGAAGCGAAGATAACGATAACCGCCTCAACGAAACTGTCCAAAGACGAAAAAGAGAGAATGGTCAAA
>Ga0315280_10002903_pt1 | contig 27079 bp, 22 predicted proteins | sample YL17G06_40_MG_FD_203697 | JGI IMG/M metagenome (GOLD analysis project Ga0315280, IMG submission 203697) | Sediment microbial communities from Yellowstone Lake, YNP, Wyoming, USA - YL17G06_40 | ecosystem: Environmental > Aquatic > Freshwater > Lake > Sediment | place: USA: Wyoming | collected... | reverse complement strand
GAGGATCAGGCCTTGGCCTCCTCTTCCCCGGCCGCCTCCCTTCTGATTCCAAGCCTCCCCGTACACTCCCCACAAGGTCCCCAGCCCACTTCTATAAACCAGGGTTTTTCAGCGGAATCGAATGTGAATGCCTGACCCCTTGTTTCCGACCCCTTGTTTCCCGCACAGAGTCACACCCGGCGGCACAACCAGCGAACCATTGATCCGGTACTGACCAGCCAGCAGATATGGGGGTCGCTCACGAATCTTGGCCGGAATTCTTTTGACGGGGCCGTAAGCGTATGCTAGAGTTTGGTGGGTTTATAGAGATATCGTCAGGGACGCTGATGCGGGAGGAGGACGCGGTGGTATTATCGGGCCGGCGATACTGACATAAAGTGTATCGGTCACGTGCTCTTATTCATTACTCGTAGGCTACGGCGCGTGCGATTGGAAAGGGGCAAAACATGTCAAGGCGGAAATGGTTCCAAGTTCTTGCAACAGCAATGGTTATGGTCTGCCTGCTGGTTTTCTCAGGGATCGTATCGGCCCAGGGAAACAGCGCTAACGCCTTCGAGCGGGTCAAGGAAGTCCAGGAGCGGCACACCGACAGATTGATGGAGCAGGATGGTGTCGTCGGCACCGCCATCGGTCTTGACGAGAAAGGTGGAAATGCGGTCTTCGTTCTATTGGAGAGACCAGGTATCCCCGGTATTCCGGCGGATCTGGAAGGTGTGCCCGTTCGGCCTGTCGTAACGGGTAAGGTTTATGCGTTGCCCAAGCCTCCAACCCCAAGCGCCAAACCCACGAAGCCTGCGGCGCCGACAAACCTGACGGCGATCGCCATCAGCTCGAGTCAAATCAATCTCTCGTGGACAGATAACGCTACCAACGAAACAGGCTTTAGAATCGAGCGCAAGACGACGGGAGGTTTCTCGCAGATCGCCACCGTCGGCGCGAACGTAACCACTTACAGCAATACCGGCCTCAATTCTTCAACGACATACACCTACTGGGTCTGTGCGTACAATAGTGCGGGCACATCAGCCTATTCCAATGTAGCATCGGCTACGACCCTGCCGGGGGAGGTCTCGCCCTATCCTCGGCCGGCTCGTATCGGCATTTCTACGGGCCATCCCAACATCACCGCCGGTACAATCGGTTGCCGGGTCACCAAAAATGGCCTCGTCTATGCTCTGAGCAACAATCATGTTTATGCGGATGAGAACAGGGCCTCCATTGATGATAACGTGCTCCAGCCGGGCCCCTATGACGGCGGTCAGAACCCGCGGGATGCTATTGGCACACTGGCGGATTTCCAGCCCATTGTCTTCTCACGCCGGGCCAACAACACAATCGATGCCGCCATTGCTTTGTGCACGACAGCTACCCTCGATAATCGAACGCCAGATGGAAGTTACGGGACGCCAAGCAACACCACGGTGCCAGCCTCAGTCAACCTGGCGGTCAAGAAGCAGGGGCGCACTACGGGCCTGACCCACGGATTCGTCTATGCCGTCAACGCGACAGTCAACGTGGGCTACGACTCAGGTACCGCGCGATTCATCAACCAGATCGTTATTACGCCGGGGACTTTCAGCGCGGGCGGGGATTCCGGCTCCCTGATTGTCACCGACGACGAAAACAACTACCCTGTGGGTCTGCTTTTTGCCGGCAGCAGCTCGTATACAATCGCCAATCCAATCGGCCTCGTGTTGAGCCGCTTCGGCGTGGCGATTGACGGGCTATAGGCAATAGCAGGACTCCCCGACAGAGCCTGAAACGCCGGAAGCGTCTCGCGTGGCGATCCGGGGGCAGTGCGGTGAAGCATATAAGCATGACAGGGTGCGGGCGCTTTGTCTTCCTCATAGCCGCCGTTTTGCTGGCCGGGAGCTGCTCCGGCTGCAATTGCCACCCCACGAACTCGGAGCGAAGCCAACCAATGGCCGGCAAGACAATCGAGCAGGTTCAAGAGAAACATACAGACGAGTGGATGGCGATTCGCGGCGTGGTTGGCACAGCGATTGGGCAGGACAAAGGCAGACCGTGCATCTTGGTTTTCACCGAGTCAAATACCGAGCAGGTGAGGCGGCAGATTCCTTCGGTTGTGGATGGGTACTTGGTGGTCGTTCAGCAGACAGGGGAGATCCGCGCGCTCGACAAACAATGAATTCACTCTCATCTCTTTCCCCGGTCGATGATTTGATCTTCACCTTTTGGCTGGCAAGATCTGGTGAGCCGTCAGTGCTGCGGTAATGGTCTGTAGGGTCATATCAAGGCACGGGGGTCATCCATATAGGGTTCCTGTGCCGCCGGGAAGCCCCAGAATGGTCACCGGACATGCTCTCACGCCCCTCGTCTCCTCAGGCGACGCAAGACTGTGAAATGTGTAGGTCTGACACTCTGGTCCCGACACTCTGGTCCCCTCGCTCTTTCCCAAAGGACGCCGCGTCATCTCATGCTCGTGGCGTTTACGGTGCCTGCGCCACCGGGGCCTGCATCTGCCGGACCGCCCGCTCCAACGCCTCGATGCGCTGCTGGTGGTCTCGGATCACCGGCAGCAGGTACAGGGCCACTTTGTCGTACTTCACCGCTTCCGGCCGGCCTTCCGCGTCCCGAATCACCAGACTGTCCAAAACCCCGGCAACCTCTTCCGCGATCAGGCCGATGTCCGGTTCACCCGTGGACTGCCAGCGGAATTGAACCGACCGCAGGTCCAGGACCTTGTTCCCCTCCTCCGCCAGGGCCTCGATGTCCGTCTTGTACCTTCGGCTGGAGGATTCCTTGAGCAGCTTGCCCGTCGCATCGACCACGACCCTTGTCCCGGTCCCGCCGGGCATGGTTCGTAGCCGTGCTGTACCATCGACGTCCAGTCTCTCCGTCGGGCTGCTTGTCCCAATACCGACGTTGCCCGCCTTGTCCACCACGAGCCGGTGCGCGGCCGCGCCGTAGTCGTACAACGCGAATTTCCCGTCGCCACTAGCCACGCCGGTGGTCAGGAGCCACGACCGCTTGCTGTCGGTGCCTGTGATGCACAGCCCCGTCTGCGGGTCTGGTCCGGAAATCTCCAGCTTCCTCTGCGGGGCCGTTGTTCCGAGACCGACCTTGCCCGCCGCGAAATCGCCGTAGATCAAAGGAGTGCCCTGGCCGTTGGCAATGTAGAGCTTGTTCGAGCCCGCCTCATTGTATCCCGCCTGGTAGCCGAGGAAGACATTGCCGCCTCCCGACGTGTTCAAGGTGCCTGCCTCGCTTCCCAGGAACGTGTTGTAGTTGCCGATGGTGTTCTTCCAGCCTGCCCCACGTCCAAAGAAGCTATTGTACTTGCCCGTGGTATTCTCGTTGCCTGCCACCGGTCCTACGAAGGTGTTGCTCTCCCCCGTGGTGTTCTTGTAGCCGGCCTGGTGTCCGGAGAACGTGTTGTAGATGCCTGTGGTATTGGAATAGCCTGCCGCGTTCCCCAGGAACGTGTTCCAGTTGCCTGTAGTGTTGGAGACGCCTGCCTCATTACCTAAGAACGTGTTGCTGGTGCCCGTGGTGTTATAGTAGCCTGCTTGATATCCGGAGAACGTGTTGCTGCCGCCCGTGGTGTTGGAGAGGCCTGCCATGAATCCGGAGAACGTGTTGTTGTTGCCGGCGGTGTTGTCCGAGCCTGCCTGGTCCCCTAAGAACGTATTGTGGCTGCCCGTCGTGTTGTAGTAGCCGGCTTGATATCCCGAGAACACGTTATAGCTGCCTTCAGTGTTCGAGTAGCCGGCCTCAGTTCCCGTGAACGTGTTGTTGTAGCCCGTGGTGTTGCTCTCGCCTGCGCAGTATCCTGAGAACGTGTTCTGGACGCCGGTGGTGTTGCCGGCGCCTGCCCGATATCCGGAGAACGTGTGGCCACCGGTGAGGTTGTTCCAGCCTGCCTCGCATCCTAAGAACGTGTTGCTCTCGCCTATGGTATTGAAGTACCCTGCCAAAGCTCCTAGGAATGTATTGTACTCGCCTATAACGGTGGAGCGACCTGCGTCGCTGCCCACGAATGTGTCGGCCTTGGGGAATACTTGAATAATGGGGACAGTCACCTTAACGAGGTCGTGTGGCCTCAATCCCCAGGAACGCAGTCCGGCCAGAGAAGCCCGTGGTAGCCGCTGTCCTTCGAGCGGAGAATGGATATACTATATCGCTTTGATGGTCCGAAAGAACAGGGTGTGAATGGTCCAGTGCCAGGCCACAATGAGCAGAGCCGCTTATGAATGAGATCGCTCTCCGCGCAGAGCCGCGGGAGAAAGACCGGGCCGACATCAGAGCGCTTCTGGGATCTTCCGGCTTCTTCCGTCCCCGGGAGATCGAGGTGGCCATCGAGCTGATCGATGACCGCCTGACCAAGGGAAGCACATCGGAGTACCTGTTCCTCTTTGCCGAGGCCGGGGACCAAATCGCCGGCTATGTCTGCTATGGGCCGGTCCCTACCTTAGCAAGTATGACACCCGCGGCGACATTCAGGTGTGGATTGTGGATGGCAGCTACATTCGCGGCCACATCGATGAGGAGTTCACGAACTTCGGACAGCACTACCGGTATCCCTACATTCCCGACAAGGAGTTTTGGCTCGATCTCGAGGCCCAGCATGACGAACGGGCGTTCTTTATCGATCACCTGCTGGTCGAGCACGACCTGATGAGCAAGGGCCTTCCTTACGAGAAGGCCATCGTGGAAGCCGACCGCGTGGAACGCAAGGAACGTCGTCGCGCCGGCGATGTGGCCCGGGCGACCCGCCACGGGCGGCAACTGCCGGACGGGCAGTCCGTTCATGAATCTCTCTGGAAAGGAATGGAAAACGGCGTCCGGGTCTGGATCGTCAATGGCCGCCTCGTGAGGAGTGTCTTCGACATCGACTTCACGGCGGGCGGACACGATCACGTCTACGAGTTCGTCCCGCAAGGGGAGGTCTGGATCGATGATGCGATCGCGGAGCCGGAGCGGGGCTTTGTGCTTCTGCACGAGTTGCACGAGCGGAATCAGATGGCCCAGGGCGTTCCCTATAGTCAGGCGCACGCGGCCTCCAGCCGCCTGGAGTTTCGTTGTCGACACCACCCGGACGAACTCCATGATGCGCTCGCGTCCGAAGGCTGGTGCTGATAAGGAGGCCCAAAGCGGCAAACGCAAATCCGTCTAAGGGGGACTCACGCAGAGACGCAAAGATCGCCAAGCACTGAGGTACTCGCCGTCTTCCGTCATCCGTCCTCCATCCGAGGCGCCCGCCGTCCTCCGCCATCCCGAGGGCTCCCATTTTGGCGGTCGGACCGCAAGTTTGGTGCATATCCATACCCTTCTGACGGGTATGAATAGCAAAATTCGTGCAACACTTGAAAAGTAAAAACGCCCCGCGCGCACAATTTTTTTTATTCCTTGGGACACCGTGAGTTATGCGATTTTGGAACCTTCCGCGCGCACAGAATTCTCGCAACATTCGTGCAACATTGCCCAAGGGTAGAGGGACGTTGAGGTCCGAGGCAGCCCTCGATTGATGATTGATGATTTACGATTGATGATTGAGGAATGGAAGGAGAAGACCGATGACGGAGGACAGAGAACGGCGTGATTGCGGATTTCAGATGGCGGATTGCGGATTGGAGAACGCGAAACCCGAGCCACCAACCCCGGAAGCCCGACCCCTGAGCCCTGGTGCCCCTCTGGCCGCTGACAATCTTGTCACGCCGGACTCCGATCCGGCGCGACCGCCGACTACTGACTGCCGGTTACCGCCTGCCGGGCGGCCGGTCCGCAAACCTCCTGGCAGACAGGTGGCGCGGGCGGAGTTCGTGGCCAAGAGGCGGGCCGAGGCGTGCAAGCCCTGCTGTGAGAACTGCGTCTATGGCGTGCGGCCGCAAGGCAAGTGGTGGCGGATGATCCTGCTGCCATTTCAAGGGCTGCTGGCCTGCCTGAACCACCCGGATGCGCCGGGCCAGATGTGCGAGACGACAGCCAACCGCCTGTGCCGCAACTTCCGGCTCCGCTGCCCGCCGGCCGTCCGGGTGGAGCCGCCCGAGCCCCCGAACGACCTCGTCTGCTGCGTCGCCCTGACGAAGGGTAAGCATGCCCTGGTGGACCTGGAAGATCTCGCACGGATCAACCGGCACAAGTGGACCGCCTATTACACCGGCCGCAAGTGGTACGCCGGTCGGACCCAGAAGGGCAAAGGCATCCTGATGCACCGCCAGATCATGAGGGCCCGCAAAGGGACATTCGTCGACCACATCGACGGCAACGGCTTGAACAACTGCAAGAACAACCTGCGGTTCTGCACCGCCCATCAGAACAACTGCAACCGCAGGCCCGGCGGCAAATCCTCCCAGTACAAAGGGGTCTATTTCGACAAGCGCCGGCGCAAGTACTACGCGGCGGTCCAGTACCAGGGCGATCAACTTGAATACGGCCCGTTCGACAATGAGATCGATGCGGCCCGCGCCTACGACCGGGCGGCCATCGAGTGTCACGGCAAGTTCGCGTACCTGAACTTCCCCCAGGAATGGCCGCCGGAGCGACGCCGGGAAGTCATGGCCGCCGCCAGGAGACGGAGGACAGCAGATAGAAGACGGAGGACCGAGGGCAGAGGACGGAAGGCAGACGGTCGGAAGCGCCGGGCGACGCGGCCAGCCGCGAAAACCACGACGAGAACCAGAAGACATGCTCACACAAAGCCACCAAGACACGAAGGGGAATAATACGGAATCGTCCGCCAACTCTGTGGCTTGGTGGCTTCGTGTGAGAACCAAGTAAACGTCGACAGTTTCTGTTTCCTTTGGGCGGGGGCAAGACGTATAATGGAGGCTTGATGAGTACGAAAATCGGACCAATTCAAGGCAGGTGCAGCAGGACCGGCGTCCTCCTGATGATGACGCCACTGCTGCTGCTCAACGCGTCGCAGGCGATGACACTGTGCGTGCGCGGGGATGGCCAGGTCGCACTGGAACTGCTCGTGCAGGGCCATTGCATCTGCGACGTCAGTACGCCCGGCGCAGAGACGAGCGAATCGCTCGCGGGCACTGCCTCGCACGGCGCCGGCGATGGCGGCCAGCCGTGTATGGACATTCCGATCCCTACCAGCACGTGCGAGAGCCGGACGAGTAGTGCGGCGGATTCTCAGCCCCCCTGCCTGTCTGGTTGCGACAATCCTGAGATGGCGATGACTCAACCGTCCTGCGCGACGACGCACGGGTCGAGCACCGTCCCTACCTATCCTGCCCCTTTAGCGACCATCCTGCTGCAAGTGTGATCTTGCGCCATTCGTAGCTGCGGCCCGGCGGATAAGGTCTGCGCGCGGATCGATTCGTGATCTCCTCGTCTCTCGCCGTGCCGCCGCACTTCCGACCCGTTGGATCCACCCTCTGTCCTGGGAACAATCTCTATGTATGGCAATGCCTTTCTGATCGCTGCCGCTGCGACCCTGATCGTGGGGTGCGCCTATGCGATGCCCGTGCCACCCGGAATATCGCAGAACTCAGCCGTGGAAAGCGGAGCGTCTCTCGCCGAGTCGAACGGTGTTCTCACTTTGCGTGATGTGACGGCACTGGCGCTGGCCCGCAATCCAGAGCTCGGCGTCTTTCCCTATGACTTGCGGGCGGCCGATGCACGCGTGCTCCAGGCCGGTCTGCGGCCCAATCCACAACTGGAGGTGGAACTCGAGGACGTGGGCGGCCGGGGCGAGCGAACCGGTTTCGATGCGGCCCAGACCACCGTCCAGCTCGGTCAACCGATCGAGCTGGGCGGCAAACGAGCCAAGCGGACACAGGTGGCCGCACTTGACAAAGAACTGGTGCAGTGGGACTACAAAACGGCCCGGCTCGATGTGATGCGGGAGGTCACGCGGGCGTTCGTCGCGGTGCTGGCGGCCCAGGAGCGGCTGGCCTTGGCCGAGCGGCTGCTGGAACTGTCGCGGCAGGCGCAGTCGGCGGTGGCCCAGCGGGTCAAGGCCGGCAAGGACTCGCCCGTCGAGGAGTTGCGGGCGGACGTGGCACTGGCGGAGACCCAGATCGAGCGGCAGAAAGCCCAGAAAGCGCTGACCGCCGCCCGTCACCGCCTGGCGGCCACCTGGGGCGGTCACGCGCCCGTGTTCGAGAAGGTCGAGGGCGAGTTCTATCAGACGCCGGAGCCGATGGCCTTGGCCGAGATGACCGCCGCCACCGCCGGGAATCCGGATCTGGCGCGTTGGGAGACGGAAGACCAGCGGCGTCGGGCCGCCTTGCGTCTGGAGAAGGCCAGGGCGATGCCCGATGTCACCGTCGCCGGCGGCGTGCGGCGTTACGAGCAGACCGATGATGAAGCGATGGTCTTCAGCCTGGGCTTGCCGCTGCCGCTCTTTGACCGCAACCAAGGCGGCATCCTGGCGGCGACGGCGGAGTTAGGCAAGGCCCGCCGGCAGTATGAGGCCGCTCAAGTCAAGACGTTGGCGGCGTTGTCGGAGGCGTCGAGCGCGCTGGCCGCCGCCCACGAGGAGGCCACGATCCTGCGCCGCGACGCTCTGCCCAAGGCCCAGCGGGCCTTCCAGGCCGCTCAGCAAGGCTACCTGCAAGGCAAGTTCGATTACCTGCACCTGCTCGACAGCCAGCGTTCGCTCTTTCAGACGCAGGCGCAATACCTGGATTCCGTCGAGGCTTACCACAGGGCACAGGCCGACGTCCAACGGCTGATCGGCCGGCCTCTGGATACCGAAACTGAAGGCGGTCCATCGCATCCCGCCCCGGGACCCGCTTCGGGGGTGAAGTAACCTAGGAGACGAAAGATGAAAACGAAAGTCTTATCGAGCATCATAGCGATTGGGGTGATAGGTATCACGGGTGTCCTGTGGCATTTTCAGGTCTTCCAGAAGCTCTTCCGTGCCACCCCGGGTGCGGCCTCCGTCTCCATCGGGGAAGAGCGTGACGCGGAGGCCAACGAAGGCGAGAAGCTGGTCCGGCTGGAGGAAGCGGCCCTGAAGGAGTCCGGCGTAGAAACCGCCGCGGCGGGCCCCGGCAAGTTGCAGGTCCATGACACCCTGTCCGGAGAGATCGCCTTCAATTCGGACCGGCTGGCTCATATTGTACCCCGAGTGCCGGGCGTCGTGCGGGAAGTCCGCAAGAACCTGGGCGACACGGTGCGAACCGGGGACGTTCTGGCGGTACTCGAAAGCCGGGATCTGGCCGACGCCAAGGCGACCTACCTGGCGGCGGTGGCCAGGCTGACGCTGGCGCAGGCCAACTTCACCCGTGAGGAGAGCCTGCGACAAGAAAAGATCACGGCCGAGAAGGACTACTTGGAGAGTAAGCAGGTCTTGGCGGAGGCCCAGATTGCTCTGCGTTCCGCCGAGCAGAAGCTGCACGCATTGGGTCTCACCGAGGAAGACCTGCGTGCCCTTCCCTCCCATCCGGAGACCTCGTACACCCGGTATGAAATCACCGCACCGCTGGACGGCACGGTGGTGCAGAAGCATATTGTGTTGGGCGAAGTCTTCAAAGACGATTCCAATCCTTGCTTCGTGATTGCCGACCTGACCAGCGTCTGGGTCGATCTGAAGGTGCACCAGCAGGACTTGTCACATATCCGGCCCGGCCAGACGGCCGTCATCAAAGGCGGCGAAGACCTGCAGACCGAAGGCACGATTGCTTTCGTGAGCAACATCGTCTCGGAAACCAGCCGCATGGCGTTCGCGCGAATGACCATTCCCAACCCCGAAGGCCACTGGCGACCCGGCTTGTTTGTGACCGGGCACATTGTCATCGATGAGGTGTCCGCCGAGGTGGCGGTCCCCAAGGATGCCTTGGTCCGCCTGGAGGGTCAGACCTGTGTATTCCTGCCCACCGACCGGGGGTTCGTGCCGCAGATAGTGACGGTGGGACGCGCGAACGACAGCTCCGTGGAGATTACGGCGGGACTCAAGGCCGGGCAGAAGTACGTGGCCCGGGGAGCCTATACGCTCAAGTCGGAGTTGAACAAGCCCTCGGTGGAGGAATAGCATGATTGAAAGACTAATGCACCTGGCGCTGCACAACCGCCCGCTGATCTTGCTGCTGGTTGTGCTGATCGTTGGCCTGGGCGCTTTGGCCTTCCGAACCCTGCCCATTGATGCCCTTCCGGATGTGACCAACATCCAGGTGGAGATTGTCAGCACGGCACCGGGTCTGAGCCCCCTGGAGATTGAGAAGTTCGTCACCTATCCGATCGAAATGGCGATGCGCGGCTTGCCCAAACTTCAGTTGATGCGTTCCATCACCAAGTACGGGCTTTCGGTCGTCACGCTGGTGTTCCAGGACGACGTGGACGTCTACTTCGCCCGGCAATTGGTCTTTGAACGCCTGTCGTCGGTGACGGAGAGACTCCCCGAGGGGGTATCCACCGAGATGGGACCCGTGGCAACGGCCATGGGAGAGATCTATCAGTACACCCTGGAAGGCACACCGCCCCCCGAGGCCCAGGAGCGCATCCGGTATTTCACCGACCTGCGGACCTTGCAGGATTGGGTGGTCGCGCCGCTGCTCAAGAATGTGCCGGGCGTCAGTGAGATCAACTCCTTCGGCGGGTATCTCCGCCAGTTTCAGGTGATTGTGGACCCGGACAAGCTCCTGAGCTATGGCCTCTCCGTCAAGCAGGTGTTTGAGGCGATCCGCAACAACAACCAGAACGTCGGCGGCAACATCGTGACTCAGGCTTCGGAACAATACATCGTGCGCGGCATCGGCCTGATTCGTTCCGAGGAGGACATCGGCAACATCGTTCTGGCGGCGCATGACGGGGCGCCGGTCTTCCTCAACCATGTGGCACGGATCGAAGTGGGCCACGCCGTGCGCCAGGGGTCCGCCTTGAAGAACGGCGCGGGAGAGGCCGTGGGCGGCATCGTCATGATGCTCAAGGGCGAGAACAGCCTGGAAGTGGTCCGGCGCGTGCAGGAGAAGGTCCGGGAGATCAACCAAGGGACGATCCTGCCCGCCGCGCTCAAAATCGTGCCCTTCTACGAGAGATCCGAGATTGTCGGCCAGAGCATCCACACCGTGGTCAAGGCGCTCGCCGAAGGCTCGCTTCTCGTCCTGGTGGTACTGTACCTGTGGTTGCGGAGCATTCGCGGGGCGTTGATCGTCATCTTCGCCCTGCCGCTGTCGCTGCTGCTCACCGTGATCGTCATGAAATACGCCGGGCTGTACGCCAATCTGATGTCGCTGGGCGGTTTGGCAATCTCCATCGGTATGATTATCGACGCCACGATCATTCAAGTGGAGAATGTGCAAAGGCACCTGGGCGCCATGACCGAGAAATCCCACAAACTCGCCACGGTGCTCCAAGCGGTCCTGGAGGTGCGGAAGCCCAGCATTTTCGGGGAACTCATCATCGCGCTGATCTTTATCCCCATCATTAGCTTGCAGGGCATGGAGGGCAAGATGTTCGCGCCGCTCGCCTATGCGGTGGCCATCGCGCTTTTTGCCTCGCTGTTTCTTTCGATTCTGGTCATTCCCGTCCTTTGTGCCCTGGTGCTCCGGCACGGGTCTGAGAAAGAGAGCCTCGTCGTCCGCGCCGTCCGCCAGACGTATGTTCCGCTCTTGGGTTGGTCGCTGCGTCACCGGGCCTCGACCGTGGTCATTGCGGCCCTGTTCGTGGGGGTCGCCCTGTTGCTGGTGCCCCACCTCGGGACGGAGTTCCTTCCCATCATGGATGAGGGCGCCTTTGATATGGATGTCCAGATGCTGCCGGGGATCTCCCTGGAGAACGCCACGGAGGTCACGGACCGCATCGAGAAGAAACTGAAACAGTTTCCGGAACTCAAAACGGTGCTCTCGCGCACGGGGCAGACGGGGCTGGCGCTGGAGGCCCGCGGCGTGGACAAGACCGGCTTTGTGGGCGACCTGGAGCCGCGCTCCCAATGGACCAGTGCGCGCACCCGGGAAGAGTTGTTCGGCAAGATGCGCGACGCCGTGGCCGTGATCCCCGGCATCGCCTTCAGTTTCAGTCAGCCGATTCAGTGCCGTATCGACGAGATGGTCGCCGGCACCCGCGCCCAGGTGATTGTCAAGCTGTTTGGCGATGACACGGACCTCCTGCAACAGAAAACGGCGGAAATCGCCAAGGTTGTCGCGCCGATCGCCGGCGTCACCGACCTCGTGACGGAGGTCGTCGCGGGCCAACCGTACATCGCGATCCAGATCGACCGCAATCGGATCGCCCGCTACGGGATCAACGTCAACGATGTGCTGAGCGTCGTGGAGATCGCGGTGGGAGGCAAGGCGGCCTCGCAGGTATATGAGGAGAATCGCTTCTTCGATCTCACCGTGCGGTTTCCGGAAGAGAAACGCAGTTCGGTGAAAGCGATCGGTGATCTCCTGATCGACTCGCCCGCCGGCGCGCGCGTGCCGCTCAAGCAACTGGCCGACGTCTCCGTCGTCGACGGGCCGGTGCAGATCAGCCGGGAGAACGGCCAGCGCCGCATGGGGATCGAATTCAACATCAAGGGACGCGACATGGGCAGCGTCGTGCGCGAAGCTCAGGAGCAGATTGGAAAGAAGGTCACGCTGCCTAGCGGCTATTACCTGGCTTGGGGCGGTCAATTTGAAAACCAGCAGCAAGCCATGAAACGGCTGGCGCTCATCCTGCCGATGGTGGTGGGACTGATCCTGCTGCTGCTCTTCATCACGTTCAATTCCATCGGGCTGGCCCTGCTGGTGATTTTCAATCTCCCCTTTGCGCTGGTCGGGGGCGTGTTCAGCCTGTTGCTCTCCGGTTTGTATCTCTCGGTGCCCGCTTCCGTCGGGTTCATCGTCTTGTTCGGTGTGGCCGTCCTAAATGGCGTGGTGCTCGTCTCCTATGTGACCCAATTGCGGCGGGAGGGGATGTCCGTGCAGGAAGCGATCTCGACGGGATGCGGTGCCCGCTTGCGCCCTATCATGATGACGGCCTCCATCACCGTCTTCAGCCTCATCCCCATGCTGATGGCCACGGGCCCCGGCTCGGAGGTGCAGCGCCCGCTCGCCGCCGTGGTGGTGGGAGGTCTGTTTACCTCGACCCTGGCCACCCTGCTGGTACTACCCGCCCTCTACGGCTGGTTCGAACGAACGAAGACGGAATCCGAACTCTAAAGAGAATCGTCGTGTTGCCGGTGGAAGAAGTTGTCAAAGTCCATATAGGAACAGACCTCCCCGGGAATTAGAAGTGCCGCACAGGTGCGGCGGCGTTCTGTGTTGATAACGGCGCTCGGGGCCGCTATGGGCCGGCACGGCCTGGCGAACCGCCTTTTTGGGCGCTCGGCTGCCAAGCTTTCGCATCGTTGAGACTGTTCGCATCCGTGGTCTTGGGGTCCTTGACCGTCAAGGAGAAGCCTTGACCATCGGTGCTCTTGAACCAATCGTCCTCGTATCGGAAGCTCTGGATAATCTGACCAACCGCATCCACGATCTCAATACGCTCGCCACCATTGTCCAGACTCCCTGCATATTCGCCTACCACGGGTAGCTTGGAGCCATACTTGGCCTGGAACGCCAGAAGGTCTTTGACGAGCAGACAATAGCCGCCCGTGGGCAGATCGAAGCTGGGGAAGGTGTACTCAATCCCTTGGGGGAAGCGCACCAGGTTCAGGTTGATGCTCTGGTTGGCGATATTGGTCAACTCAAGGTACTCGGTGTTGGGATCGTTGGGATTGCCGGTGTCGGCCGGATGATACATCAGTTCACTGATCCGCAGGCCCTGGGCCACCGGCCCGACGGCAAAGACTGCCTCGTTGAGGGCGCTCCAGGTCGTGCCGGAGAGAGCACGGGCCTTGACCACGGTGCTTTTGGAGAGCGAGACAGGCCCCGTGTACCGCACGGCCGAAGCCGACACGCCGCTGGGCGTGGGACCGCCGGCCGGTGCCTTGCTGGCCGAGAGCTCTACTGAAAGCAGGAAATCGGAGCTGGTGGTCGAGTCGTTCATGGCCTGAATCGCCAGAAGATTCGTGCCCGCGTGGAGACTGCTGAGACGGCTGCTGATGTCGAATGTCTCCAGATTCACGGCATCGGAATCAGCACGGCTGGCAGCGATCGAGTTCCACGCGGGAGTGCCGGTGAACAGCGCCCGCTGGACCTCGGTGCCGTTGAGATAGGCGACGAAGCCATCGTCGTAGCGGACCCTCAGGACCAAGGAGGTCAGACCCTGCAACGCATCGGCACTGACGGTGAAGGGGATCCGGATGTAGCAACTGGCATTCTTGCCGTACATCTGGCTCTGGACGTTGATCGAGAACAGCGTTTCATAGCCGCTGCTGCGCTCGTAGCCGACGCCGCCGGAGCCGCTGAGCCAAGCCGCATCGTTGAAGGCGGGGTCCGTTCGCCAGGCGTTGTTGACCGTTGCCGTCGGCACGAGCACCCGCTTGGCGGCGTTTTCCGGCACGAGCACGGTTGGCGTGGAGGGTGTCGGTGTTGTCCCCGGGATGCGAGGATCGGTCCCGTCGAGTGTGTACCAGATCGTGCCGCCCGTCAGGGAGAGGGTGTCCGCCGCAGCGACTTGCCCCCCATGCCGATACGAGCCGTTGACCTGAAACACCGGCGCCGTGACCGAGGGATAGAGCCCGCGGTTGCGGAGCTGGTTGAGAACAATCTGGGTGCGCGCGGGGAAGAAGGTCTTGATCAGGTAGCCGTTGACCTCCGCCCACCAATCCGCCTTCGTGTAGGGATTGTTCGCCCGGGCGGGCCGCTGGTCGCCCCAGCGGGCAGACTCGGCAATGATGGCCAAGTCAATCTGATTCGCGCGGGTCAGGCATTGCGCGATGGCCTTCTCCGGCGTCATCGCGCCACCGTTCAAGAGGTGCTGGTGCGCCCGGTCGGCGAACTGCATACGGTATTCCGGATGGACCATCAGCTTCTGGTGCAGCCACTGCGGGTTGAAGTGATCGCGCGACTGGCCGGCGGAGACGGGACCGGTGCGGTCGTCGTTGACGCCGCGCATGGCCCCCAGGGAATGCTCGTTGTCATAGGCGAAGAACTTCCAGCCATCCCGTGCCTCGAGCCGGCGGTTGCGAACAGCGAAGAAGTTGTTGGCTTGGTTGCCCCCCAGCGTCACCGGAGCATCGTCATTGCCCGTGTAGAAGATCCCGAGCATGTAGTCGATGAGGTTCACGACGTCGACGCGTACCGGGAGGCTCGGGTCATCCGTGCCATCAGGTCGCTTGCCCTGCACGGCGTAATACCGCGCATCGGTATCGAACCCCTGCTGGCACAGGCCCCACAACAGGTTCCACTCGTCGATGGAGCCGTCCGTATAGGAAGTGCGATAGCCATCTGTCATGACCGTATCGTAATCGTCCGGCTCGCCGCCGAAATACGTGGCCGCGTACGAGGCCTCGGACCGCTCCTGGCTTTCGTACAGGCCCCAGTACAGGCCGTTGATATAGAGATGATAGTAACGGGTGCGCGTATAGGGCTGCCCTGTCTCGCGCTGCAGATCGCGACAGAATTCCTCCCGGACGAACGTGTTCTTCTCGCCCGGATTCGAGGAGGACAGGCTCCAGGCATAATTCTGTGCGGTGCGCAGGTCGATATTCTCGAATTCGTCGGCGCCTTCGGCATCGAACAGCGGGTACTGGAGCGCAGGCGGCCCGTAGTCGCTGCGGAAAAACAGGCGGAAGGAGTGCTTAGGGTTGTCCCCGCCGCGGCTGAAGCCGCCCCGAATGCGGATGCCGGCGTCAATCTGAAATCCCGCGCGGCCGTCGGGATGGAGGAGTTCCACCGACACGGGACGCTCCCAGTCCCGACCTTCACTCCCTGCATGGACGTAGATACCCCGCGCGGGATCCACCAGATTGGCCAGGTTTGTCACCAGCGAGATCGAGGGGATGGCCAGCAGCGCATCGTCCATGAGATCCCGGTACTGGGGATGATTCACAACGTCCGGGTCCATGGCATAGTCGAACACCTGTCCGCTCACCGAGCCGGAAGGCCACCCGCCCCCCGGGGATCGACCATCGGCACACTGCTTGATCACGTCGGCGACGAAGATATAGGTCTGGGTACTGATGGGCGAGGCCTTCCAGCCCGCGCGTATCGCTGTGGCCCGCAGGCAAGTGGTCCTACTGATGGGCACCGGTCCGCTGTACACTGCCGCCCCGGTGTTCGGGCGATTGGTGGCAGTCAGGTACGGCTCACTTCCATCCTTCGTGTAGTAGATCGTGGCGCCCGGGACGGTGCAGGTAATCGTCACCGCGACAGGGCTGCCGTAGAAGCCGTGGTCCGGACTCATCTGCGGTGTTTCCAGGTACCCTGCAAAAGCACGTACGTTCCGTGCGCCGGGCGTGGGAGGCTCCGTCAGCGACCAAGTGTCGGTCCCGTCGGGGAACCGGCCGTGCGAGATATCCGTCCTTTGGGCATCGAAATCGACATTGTCGACCAGGGTCAGGCCGTCACGGTCGAAGAGGGCAACGCTCTCGCCGGAGGCGCTGAGCTTGAAGGACGCGTGGAGGCCGGAATTACCCACCTCGCCGTCGGCCCACACCAGCAGATACCCGTGTGCCGGGATCGTCGTCAGAGCGGAGCTATTCTTCGGGAATTGCCACTTGGTCGGCGCGGCCAAGTCGTCCGTGAGATACATGCCCGCAAGGTTGACCGGGGCATCGCCCCGATTGTACAACTCGATCCAGTCATCGTATTCGCCCTGCGGATCGGCCAGCGTGTGGCCATTCGACGCCAGCACCTCGTTGATGACGACTGGGACCCCCGCCGCCTGCGGGTCCGCCCCAAGAACCGCGACAGGACACGCGATGGTCACGACAGTTGCGATCCAGATCACGACCGTGACAAGGACTCTGCCCCTGAAAGACGTGCTCACACATTCCTCCCTTGCTCGACTGACCGAACCGTGGCGGCTGGGGCCCTCTGCGACCCCTTTCCCTCCGCCTGTGGGGCGATGCCGACGCACCCCCCTAAGCGCTGCAGCCATCGTATTTTAGCATAAACCCACCCAACCGGTCAAATCTTTGCGGAAGGCGTTGAGGAGTGCGGTTGCGGCAGCGAGGTCATCTTCCCGGAGGCGCATTACTGTCATTCGATGGTCTGTCGAACTGGAGCCAGGGGCGGAGATCCTCGACAATGGCGGGCCCGATGCCCTTGATCTCCTGCAAATCGTCGGCCTCTCGGAAAGCAGGCGGGTGTCCTGCCTGGGAGCCGACGCGCTCGCGATGCGCGATAATCGCCCGCGCCCGAGCGACGCCGATCTGGGGCAGCCGCATCAAGCTGGCCACGGGCGCGTCATTCGGATTGACTCGCTCCCCTGAATCGACCGTCAGCGCGCCGTCCGAACGCCCGAGCAGGGGCACAGCGAAAGCCACCGATAATGCCAGACAGATGCCGACACCCACGACCAAGGCGATGGCTTGCGCGGCCCGCAAGGTCGAGTCACGCCCCGCTTCCGCCTGATTTGGCTCTCGCTCGGCCATATGATTCACCGCAAACCGATGCGCCCATCTCACCGCTTGAACATGGACAGGCACAATCTCTTCAGGGTCCCGAAGGACTCCTTCGGCTCGAGATTTTCCGTGAGCAGACCGCTGTGGGCGATCACGCCGCCATCGCCCTCGGCAAGACTGCCGTAGTTCACGGCCTCCACGTAGGGTTTGCTCAAGGCGATCTTGTAGAATCGTTCGAGCCACTGGCTCTGCCGCGTCGGGTCCCAGTGCCGGTGCCAGACGCCCGCGACATCCGGATCGAACTTGCCCTTGCCGTCTTCACTGGGGATCTCCACATCGGTCACGTACAAAGGCTTGGCAATGGGGGCAAAGCAGTCCAATAGCGACGAGATGTGCATCATGTCGCGGAGGTGCATGCCAACCTCATCCTTGCCGAAGCGCATCTGCAGGCCAAAGGCATCGAAGCTCGTGCCGCTCTGCACGACCATATCCATGTAGACGAAGGGCGGGATACTGTTGGGCGTCACGGCGTAGTACTCGCCCCAGGGACTGGAGACCTCGACGATCCGGATCGCCCGGCTGCCAGCGGCCCGCACCGCCATGTTGGCCGCCCGCGTCATCTCCAGAATCTGCTCGAAGTTGAAGTTGAATTGGTTGTAGGCGTTCAGCCCGCTGATGACAGACCACCGATGGACAACCTGGGCGTAGCGGGCGACGACCTTCGAGACGAACTGGTAGGCCAGCTCGCGCATCTTTTCGAAACCCACGCCGGAGCGCAGCAGCCAGTCCGGCAGATGGTCCTGGGCGAAATGCAGCAGAGGCCCGGCGGAAATCACCACTTTGCGCCGGCTCAGGGCCGCCATGCAGTTGTCAATCAGGGAGAAATCGAAATGGCCCTGCCGGGATTCGATGCGGGCCCAGTTGATCGGCAGCGTCACCGAGGCGAAGTATTCCAGTGCCCGGTCCAGGTATTGGGATTTGCCGATCAGGTTCGGATCCAGCCGACAGCCGAGGCAGCCCCGGCCGAAGCCGTGACTCTTCCGCCGCTTGTCGAACAGCGACTTGCCCTGGCGAACCGCCAGCTTCTCCGAGTAGACGATCGCCTTGCGCAGCGCCGTATCGGCCAATTGTGCGGCGGCCGGGGCATCCTTGATGCCCTGAATCGCCTTGATGAACAGGTCCTGGGACTGCTTGGAGATCTCCTCCATGCCTTCGAGACTGTCGAAGAACGACCAGTCCTCGCGGCGATTCGTGATCTGCATGAGCTTGGCCCGGGCCAGCTCGATATTGAGGATATAGGGACGGTCCCGCTCGGGCAGGCAGGTGGTCGGCAGGAGAATGCGGCCGAAACCTTCGATCGGCCAGAGCAACGCCAGGCCGGCGGTCTCCAGATTCGGCCTGATGCACTCGATGCATCCATCCGCAAAGGCGATTTTCGCCCGGCGAATGCTGATCCCATCGGTCCCGAACAGATAGGCGCCCGAAAGCGCGAAATCGGGGACGACCTTGCCTTCTCTGAAAACCTGGAATTTCACTCAAACATCCTGACCGTGCACACCTTTCGTGACTGTACACCCGCGAACGCGCGCGAGGGGACGAATCCCCAAACATCTGGCGCATTATAGCAGGAGCCGCCCCTGACGCAATCGCAAAAAGGGCCGCCGGGGGCCCTGGGCTCTATCCTCTCGTGGCAGGCTCTCACGGCGCGGCCGTCAATTCGACGCGGCGTCGGAGGTGCTGTAGGCCGCATAGTGGTTCACGTGCGACCGAATCAATATGCTGCTTTTCTCGATCAAGCGGGCAATGAGCGCAATTTGATTGAGCAGGGCTTCGACCAAGTCGATGTTCGCCAGGATAGACTCCGGGCTGTGACGGGCCAGGCCAATGACCACGTAGCCGCAGTTGGTGCGATCGGTGGACAGTTGCGCGATGGTCACGCTGGCGTCCCCCACCTGGGTAATCACCGGCTCGGCCCCGTCATCGACCTTCGCCCGCAGGCCGCGCAACAGGGTCTCGTCGAGGTTGAGCTTGGCGAACTCCTCGCGGTCGCTGGGCCAGTAGCTGCCGTCACGATCCATGATGACGACCACGGGGCCCCGCTCGGGCAGAGCATCAAAGACTTGGCGGGCGATCTGCTCGTTGAGCAGATGGGTCGCGGAAAACGTCGTATCGCAGGTGTCCATCGGGCCGACTCCTTAACCATGATCCTGACCACAGGATCGACAGGGAAGATTTCGGCCGGAGGAAGGTCCGACTTTGCGATCACCCGGCCCGATCGCGGGAATTGACCCTTTTCTACCGCGCGGCGGCCCTACCGCTACCGCCGACTCCGGATTATGAGACGCGGCCACAGACGGCCGTTTCGTCTCCCGAAGCCCAGGTGCTCCGGGGTTAGGTTGTCCCGGCCCGGCCTCGTTCCTGCACCGGTCGGCCCTTGCAGCGGATCATCCGCAAGCTATTGCCGCGCTCGTTGTACTCCACGGTGTGCATGTACGAGCGGATGAGCAGCAGGCCGCGTCCCTCGGGGCGGTACAAGTTCTGGCCCACGCGGGGATCGGGGATGCCGCCGGGATCGAAGCCCGGTCCCTCGTCGGTCACGCAAATCTCGACCTTCTCCTGATCCACCACGTAGTCGATCGTCACCTTTTTGGCCGGATCCATGCGGTTGCCGTGCTTGACCGCGTTGAGAAAGGCCTCCTCCAGCGCCAGATGCACGGCGAAGATGTCATCCTGGCTGAATCCGCTGGCCTCCAGGCGCGCGAGGATCTCTCGACAGGACGGCTCCACGGCGGACGGTTCACTGTCAACTACAACGGAACGTTTGACCGGCATTTCAGCCGCCATAATGCCACACCTTCTCGTCTACGCGGATACGCCTGCCAGATCGTCGCAGGTTTCCAACCGCCTGCCGCCGCCCGTCCACGCGGGCGCGGCGCAGCCCCTGGCGACCGCCCAACCCTTCACGGCCGCGAAGAGAAGCTCTGCGTCGCACTCTCAACGTCCTCGTAGATGTCAAACACGTTGGTCAACCGGGTGATCTTGAAGACCTCGTAAATGCCCGGATGGATATTGCAGAGCCGCAATTCGCCTTCCTGCTCATAGACCCGTTTGCTGATGCGGATGAGCAGGCCCAGGACCGCCGAGGACAAGAATCGAACATGGCGAAAGTCCAACACCAGGTGAATGCGCGGAGCCTGCTCCACGACGGACTCCACCGCCTCGCGCAGCGCGCGGACATCCACGTCCTCGAGGATTTTCTCGTCCGTGAAGGCGATAATCGTGGCCTCATCGGTATATTCAACACTGATCCGCGGCTGAATCGCAGCCATATCGGTTTTCCCCGGCACGACCGTAATGTAAATGCCGCATCGTAAAAGCCCCGTCCGGCCCTGTCAAGCCTTTTGCGGACGCCTTTCGCCGCGGCGGGAAAAGCCGCGGATTTCGGGAATTATGCCGTCACATTGACAATTTTCGAATTTTTCCAGATAAACTCTTGCCATTTGGAGTAAACAATAGATACTAATACCGGTATTGCCGTGGGGCGATCCGCGTGTTGTCGCGTCGAGGTCGCCCGCCACAGGCGGTTTGGGGTTCATGGACGACTCCGGCGTTTACTGCTGCCACTGAAGTACTGTTGACATATTCCTTAGTAAAGGAGAACGACATGAGAGTCAGTAGATCGACAGGATACGCGCTTTTGGCCGTGGGCTATATCGCCAAGAATCAAGGCGACGGCGTGGTATTGTCACAAGATATTTCGAAACAGTATGACATCCCGCTGGAATACCTGCTGAAGATCCTGCAGCAACTGGTGCGGGCGAACGTGCTGCGCAGCAAGCGCGGACCGCGCGGCGGGTTCTCTCTGGCCAAGCCGCCGAACAAGATTACGATGCTGGAGGTGATCGAGGCCGTGGATGGTCCTCTCACGGGTGAGTTGAATCTCTCCGATCAGGCCGGCAACGATGCGTACGCCTCCAAGGCGGAGCAGACGTATAACAAGGCGATCTCTCAGGCCAAGGGCGTTTTCGAGAGGACGAAACTGGCGAGCTTGCTCGTCAAGTAGCACATCGGCCCGCCGTGTTGGACGGCGGTTTCCCGAAGGATAGGTCGAGCGCTTTCTGCACATCCGGGTTGAGGTGCGCGCACGTCATGGAGATCCGTGAGTTTCAAGACTTGATCGCCCGCAGGTACAAAGCGACCGACCAGGCACGCGGCGTACCCAAGACGTTCATGTGGTTCATCGAAGAGGTGGGCGAGTTGTCCACCGCGCTGGCCTCCGGCGATGACAAGGCGAACACGGAGGAGGAGTTTGCCGACGTCTTCGCTTGGCTCTGTACGTTGGCGAACATCTCGGACGTCGATCTGGAGAAGGCCCTCGGCAAGTACACCAGCGGCCGGCTGGAAGGTTTCAAACCCAAGTAGCATTGCATTCCGCAAATTCTGCGACGATAGGCGATAAATTGGGCTCCCAGACGTGAAGTGTCGCGTTTGGGGGCCCTTGCTATGCTCGCCATTGCCCACAGCGCCTGTTCCTGTGATTGCGGGTCTCGCATGGATTCCGGTTAGTTCGGGCGCTCCGCTCTGTGTTGGGTGCCATGTCTACGCTGGCGTAGACATGTCGTAGAATTGGCGAAAATGTGGAAGAAATGCGGCGTTCCTACGCCACCGCCGGGTGTCGGATGCCCAGCAGTTCCAACGAGTCCCGCTCGATCACGTTGCGGATGCTGCCTCGGGGAACGGTCGGCAGCTTCGTATCGGCCAGGAGCATGTTGAACCCCAGCAGTGTCTCGATGCACTCGCCCGCGTTTCCCAGGGGCGAGCCGCTCCCGAACAGCAACTTATCCATGACGCCCTGCTCGTAGGCGGCCACCACGATGTTGTAGGTCTGCCAGATTTTTCCGGGGCGGATGGTCAAGTCCGCGAAGACATTCGGGTGTTTGGCCACCATGGCCAGCGTCTGCTCGACAAAAGGCACCCCCATGTTCCCGATCACGATCTTCATATCGGGATAGGCCCGCGCCACTTCGTCCAGCAGATAAGGCTGGGCGTACTCCAGGACCGCCTTGGCACCGAGATTGTGGCTGCCGTTATGGAAGAAGACCGGCAGCCCTGCCTCGCGCACGGCCTCGTAGAACCGCATGGCATGGCTGTGGGCCGGGTGAAACCCATTGATCGAGCAGTAGAGGACCAGGCCCTTAAAACCCAGTTTCTCCGTCAGGGACACCAGATTCCTGTCGGTCAGACGATCCTGGGTGGGGTCCAGGACCGCAAATCCGGTCATCTTCTCCCGGTGTTGGCCGACGTACTCCGCCACCTTCCTGTTGATTTCCTCCCGTGGCCCTTCGTGTGCGGCCAGAACGATACACGCGTCCACCGTCTCGGCAGCCGCCAAGTGCTCGGAGATCTCCGTGCCTTCGAACGAACGAACGTGTGTGTGACAGTCGACAATCATGCCCGATCCTGTTTCTGCAGGTCGCCCCTGATCGCAGGGGAGCCTGCAAGGTTGCCCATCTTAAGTCCGTCGCTACCGTGGCGTCAAGAGCAAATCTCCGCGAGTTCCCGCCGGGATGCGGGGCGCATTCGACGGCAGATTCGGGCCTCTTCGCAGGGGTGACGAGAGGGAGCCCCCCACGCCGTTCATCCTGTCAAAGGCTCCAAGAACCTTTAACAGCATGAAAAGCGACAAGGACTGTTTCCATGTCATTGCGAGCGAAGCGAAGCAATCTCCCAGCCCGGGGACTGAGATTGCTTCGTCGCCGCGTTCCTCCTAAGAGACCATCAGTTCGGGTGGCATCGCCAAGGGCTTTCCCCTTGACGATGGCTCGATGAAACAGGGAAACCATCGTCAAGGCCGGAAGCCGGCCTTGGCGATGCCACCCCACGTAGCTGCTGTGGTTTCTTCCGCCTACCCGCCGTGCAGCGACTTCGCGACTCGCAATGACACGGTCAGGCTCATTCTGTTGAAGGCTTCAAGGAACCGGACGAGGTGGGCGACAAACCCGCCGGAAGCACCAGGGGCGGCGTTCGAGGACGAGCCCCCTGGGGCGGCCGGAGGATGGTGCGATCCCAGGGGAGATAGGAAAAAACGACGGAAAGTCAGAAAAAGCGAAGACGCCTCCCTCCGCCTCTCCGCGTCTTCGCCACACCCACAGGCCGCCCCAAGAGGGCACTTTGGTATTATGGCGATTCTCGACGGACCCCTGTAGATAACAAAGTGTGAGAATTGGTAATTTTCCTGTCTTTGGCCCGGCGGGGGCCGCGGGCCGTATTTTGTCGTTGGCCCGGTTGCTTGACCGCCGGACCCGGCGCCGGTACCATATCGTCAGCAGTGACGGCAGGGCCGCGCCTCCGGGGATTCGGGTGCGCATGATGCGAGGCCTGTCGAACAGGCCTCGGCGAGATCGGCAGGCCGCCCTGAATATCCCGGCGCGTCGTGCGTCTATACCAATGATCGCTGGGGTTTGGCATCGCGCGACAGACCCGCGATCATGAAATGGGCCGCGATGAGCCGATAATAAATAGAAGGGAATCTGCAACGATGAACGAGTCCGGAGTTCTAACATGAACTGTCCCACATGCAAAACGGCCATGATCACTCTCGAACTGGCGGACGTGGAGATCGATCACTGCCTCAATTGTGGCGGCATCTGGCTCGACACAGGCGAGTTGGAACGGCTCATGGATAGTCCTCTTCAGGCCAGGCGCCTGCTCGACTCCTTTCGGGAGGATCCGGCCGTCGCCGAGCAACTCCGCCGGTGCCCTATCTGCGACAAGAAGATGGCCAAGATTGTCGTAGGATCATCGAAACCGCCTCTCTGGATCGACAAATGCCCGCGGACCGACGGTCTTTGGTTTGACAGAGGGGAGCTTCAGGATATCCTGGAACGAGGCGAATTGGACCAAGACAACCGCATCCAGCGACTGCTGGCCGATATGTTCGGCCAGACAGACGAAAATGGCGCTATTCGTCGTGAGACGCAACAGAAATGAGAACCGTTTCAGGAAAGGATTGAGTCATGGGTATCTACACCTTGGCCCTCATCGCCGTGGCGGCTGTTCTCATCGTGGTCGCGCTTGTCATGAAGAAGAGATCGTCCTGACTGAGAAGCAATCCGTCCGATAGAAAGGAGAACGCATGACCGGGGCTGTGATCGCATTCCTTGTGATTCTCGCCGTCCTTGTCCTCATTGTGCTGTTCGTGATCAGTGTCTACAACGCGCTGATCCGTCTGCGCAACCAGGTTGACAACGCCTGGTCTCAGATCGACGTTCAGTTGAAGCGGCGTCACGACCTGATTCCGAACCTCGTGGAAACCGCCAAAGGCTACATGAAGCACGAGCGGGAGACGTTCGAGGCCATCACGAAGGCCCGCAGCGCCGCCATGGGGGCCAAAACGGTGTCCGAGGCCGCGCAAGCCGAAGGCCAACTGGCCGAAGCCCTCAGCAAGTTCATGCTGGTCGTGGAAAACTATCCCGACCTCAAGGCGAACCAGAACTTCCTGGCCTTGCAGGAAGAATTGACGAGCACCGAGAACAAGATCGCTTTTGCCCGGCAGAACTACAACGACCAGGTTCTGTTCTACAACAATCGGCTCCAAATGTTCCCGTCGAACGTGGTTGCGGGCATGTTCGCCTTTACGAAGCGCGACTTCTTCGAGGTCGAGACGGCCGCCGAGCGCGAAGCCCCGAAGGTCAGCTTTGCCTGAGCGTAGGGGACTGCTCCGGGCTGGCGCACTATGCGTGAGTGGCTACGCTCGATTTGTCAGGTCGCCGCTGACCGGGTGGTAAGTTCGGGATAGTCGTGCTGTCGCCCCTGTTTCGGACGGACAAAATCTGGCGGCGAAGCCGCTGTGACGGACTCTGCGTAAAGCGCAAGGGAGATGTCTTTTTGTCTATTGGGCGGACTGATTACGTTGTGAGACGAGACTGATGTGGGAACTCATCCGAGCGAATAAACGCGACTCCGTCCTGCTGATGACCTTGATGGCAGTCGTGCTGTTGGCCCTGGGGCTCATCATCGGCTTGGCCGTGTTCGGCCCCGAAGGCGGTCTGGCCGGCTTGGGGATCGCGGCGGTTGTTTGGCTCGTGCTGACGCTCGTCAGTCTCTCCTCCGGGGACCAGATTCTGCTGGCGGCCAGCCACGCGCGGCCGGTCACTCACGACGTGCACCCGCAGTTGTTCAACATTGTGGAAGAGATGAAGATCGCGGCGGGTCTGCCGGCCATGCCCAAGATCTACATCATCAACGATCCGGCTCCGAACGCCTTCGCCACGGGCCGAAATCCCCAATCCGCCTCGCTCGCCGTCACGGCCGGCCTCTTGGGCCGGCTCAACCGGGATGAGCTCCAAGGCGTCGTCGCCCATGAGATGAGCCACATCCTGCACCGCGACATCCTCTACGTCATGTTGGCCGGCGTGATGCTGGGGGGCGTCGTTCTGCTCTCCCAGATCTTCTTGCGCGGGATGTTTCAGGGCTCCATCGGTTCCCACCGGCGCTACTCTTCTGACAGCCGAGGCGGGGGACAAGCTCAGCTCGCGATCGCCGTGATCGCCATCCTGGCGGCCATCCTTGCTCCGCTGATGGCCCAACTGCTCTACTTCGCTCTCTCCCGTCGGCGCGAGTATCTTGCCGATGCCGGTGCGGCCCGGCTGACCCGCTATCCGGAGGGCCTGGCCAGCGCCCTGGAGAAGATCGCCACCGACCCCGCCCCGCAGTTGGCGGCGGTCAGCGACGCGACCGCCCCCATGTACATCGTCAATCCGTTCAAGAAACGCGGGAAAATGGACCTGTCGGCCTGGACGAGCACCCACCCCCCTATCGCCGAACGCGTCCGGATTCTGCGCAGCATGTCCCAAGGCGCCTCTTACAAGGATTACGCGCAGGCCTTCGCCGCGGTGAGCCATTCGAAGAATCCCGTACCCGTCGCGGCCATAACCAAGGAACAGGTCCCGATCCGCCAGACCCCGGCCCAAGCGACTCCACAGGAGAAAACCCAAAGCCAAATGCGCCAGATCGGCGATATCATGCGAAAAGTCAACGGCTTCCTGTTCCTGACCTGCGCGTGTGGCCTGAAGATCAAGGTCCCGCCTAACTTCCAGGCCAGCGCGGTCAAATGCCCCCGCTGTAGCCGAACCCTCCCCCTGACTCCCCAACCGGGCCAACCATCAGCCGCCTCTTAGCGGGTGTTCGAGAAGTCGGTCTTGCCGTAGCATGGGCATCTTGCCCATGAGTCGCAGGGCCATCCCCCGCCTGCGCGAGGGCAGGCTTTGGCTCTGCCTGCACGGGCGCTCGCACCCGTGATACTCACGGGCAAGATGCCCGTGCCACTTCTCAACACCTTCATAGAACCTATCCCGGTGGACTGTGATGCGGTTGGTGGCACGGACAAACGAGTTTGTCCGTGGGCCCATCGAATGATCCAATCCAGCAGAAAGACACCGACAAACCAGTTTGTCGGTGCCACCTGCCGGTATGTCATCCTGAACGGAGCGTAGCGGAGTGAAGGATCTGGGCTGCGAAGAAAAGAAACCTTCCCTGCGGTGGCCAGATTCCTTCGCTCTGCTCAGGACAGGCTCTTCGGCTTCGCCTCAGAATCACAGAGTCGGGACCGGCACGGACTTCCTCGAATCCCTATCGGAGCCCTTTGGCATGCGACGCCGGGCTATTGGGGAGCGGGCGGAGCGGCGGCTGTCTGCGCGGGCGGTGCCGCCGCCGGCTGTTCGGGACCAG
>Ga0315280_10002902_pt1 | contig 27081 bp, 28 predicted proteins | sample YL17G06_40_MG_FD_203697 | JGI IMG/M metagenome (GOLD analysis project Ga0315280, IMG submission 203697) | Sediment microbial communities from Yellowstone Lake, YNP, Wyoming, USA - YL17G06_40 | ecosystem: Environmental > Aquatic > Freshwater > Lake > Sediment | place: USA: Wyoming | collected... | reverse complement strand
AAACGACATCCTGAAGGAATATATCGCGCAAAAGGAATACATCTTTCCCCCGGCGCCCTCGATGCGCCTGGTGGTCGATACGATTGTCTTCGGGGCGCGCGCGACGCCGCGCTGGAATCCTATTTCCATCAGCGGCTATCACATTCGCGAGGCCGGCGCGACCGCGGTGCAGGAACTCGCCTTCACGCTGCGCGACGGCATTGAATACGTTGAGTGGGTGGTGCGGGCGGGCTTGCCGGTCGATGCCTTTGCGCCCCGGCTCAGCTTCTTCTTCAACGCCCACAACGACCTTTTTGAGGAGGTTGCCAAGTACCGTGCCGCCCGCAAGATCTGGGCCCGCGCGATGCGGGAGCGCTTCGCTGCGCAAGACCCGCGCTCATGGTTGTGTCGGTTTCATACCCAGACGGCGGGCTGCTCCCTTACGGCGCAACAGCCGTACAACAACGTCGTCCGGACCACCATTCAGGCCTTGGCCGCCGTACTGGGCGGGACCCAGTCGCTGCACACTAACTCGCTGGATGAAGCCTGGGCGCTTCCCACCGAGCAGGCGGTGACCCTGGCCCTTCGTACCCAGCAGATCATCGCGGCTGAGAGTGGCGTCAGCAACACCGTGGATCCCCTGGCCGGTTCCTATTTTCTGGAGAAGCTTACCCTCGAGACGGAGCGCGCCTGTTACGACTATTTCGAGAAGATTGACGCCCTGGGCGGCATGGTGCCCGCTATCGAACAGGGTTATCCCCAGCGGGAAATCCACGACGCGGCCTATGCCTATCAGCGAGCTGTCGAGCGCAAGGAAAAGATCATTGTCGGCGTGAATGATTTTGTGAACGAAGAGGAAGCATCCATCGAAATCCTCAAGATTGATGAGTCGGTCGCGCGCCACCAGCGCCAGAGGCTGGCGGACCTGCGCCAGCGCCGGGACAACGCCCGGGTGCAGTCAACGCTTACCGCCCTGGGAAGCGCCGCGGAAACCAGCGAGAATCTGATGCCTTACATTCTCGAATGCGTCCGCGCCTATACCACCGTGGGTGAAATGTGCGACGTGCTGCGCCGCGTTTTTGGAACTTACGAGGAGCCACCCTTTCGCTAGTGTAGGGCCGGCCCGATGCTGGGACCCCAGCTTGCCACATTGTACTTGGCTGTTAGAGACAAACGGATGGGAGAAGAATACCCATGACGGCTGATCCCCCGGGCGAGGATTTGTTCTGCGCTTGCGTCATGCGAAGCACGCAGCTTGTGGACCTCGAATATCAAGAGAATGCCGGAATCTCTGAAGAAACCGTGAAGGACCAAGTGTACCGGCAACTGACAAGGGACGGTTATTCGGCAAAGAAGAATTCTCCTCACGGCAAGGGGCCGGATATTGAAGGCTGGAGCGCGCAACAAGGCGATATGGTGGTAGAGGCGAAGGGCGAAGGCTCAAGACCAGAGATGTTTCACAATTTCTTCCTCGCTGCCATTGGCCAAATTGTGCCGCGGATGAGCAAAACAAACGCAAGGTATGTCGTCGCTCTGCCAATTCACGAGAACTTCGTGAAATTGGTCCGAAAGGTGCCGCAAGACGTGCGCAGGAAGCTCAACCTTGAGTTTTGGCTAGTGGGCAGCAAGCCAGTTAGCTACAGCATTCACATCCTCCGCCCCGACGCAGACTAGTTGCCAAATTCGCCGAGACGGAACCTGTTGGGGCCCACTCGTGCTAGAATCACCATTGATATGAAAGCCAAACGTATCCCACGCACCGACGCCCGCGTGCAACTAGACGCCACCTGCGAAGTCACCATCCGTTTGCACATTGAGGCGCTGAAAGAAGGCGGCTTCGTTGCCACGAGTCCCGATGTGCCGGGCCTGGTTGCTGAGGGTCGCAGCATCACCGAGACCGTGGAAATCGCGCAAGGGCTGGCGCGCAAGATCGCTGAGTCGTGTCTTGAACATGGTGACGCGCTGCCTTCCGCCCTTGCCCGATACAGCCGCGCCCTCAGCGTGCTCTGCGTCTCTGCGGTGCAGTATGACTGACCAGGAGTTTACTCACGCGATTATCGGAGCCGCCATCGAAGTCCATCGCGCCCTCGGTCCGGGTCTGCTCGAGTCCGCGTATGAAGAATGCCTCGCCCAAGAGCTCACGTTACAAGGGATTCCTTTCGAAAGGCAAAAACCTCTTCCGGTCGTTTACAAGGGAGTGAAGCTTGAGTGTGGCTACCGTGTGGACCTTTTCATCGATGGACGCGTGGTTGTGGAACTCAAGGCCGTTGAAGCGTTGGCCCCCATCCACGACGCGATCCTCCTGACCTATCTGCGCCTCTCTGGATGCAAGATAGGGCTCCTGATGAACTTCCACTGCACGGTCCTTAAGGATGGAATTCGACGGCGTGTGCTGGGCTACGAAGGGTAACAACCAAGCTCACCGCAGAGGCGGAGAGGGCGCTGAGAAAGGTCGGTTGGCGAGGCTCACCGCGGAGGCGCAGAGGACGCAGAGAAAGGTTGGTTGGCGAGGCTTACCGCAAGGGCGCAGAGGACGCGGAGGGAACATAAAATCAGATGCCTGAGCGAAGAATTCGAGTGCTGATTGCCAAACCCGGCCTCGATGGCCACGACCGCGGAGCCAAGATCGTGGCGCGGGCTCTGCGGGACGCCGGCATGGAAGTAATCTACAGCGGCTTGCGTCAGACGCCCGAGCAGATCGCCGCGGCCGCCCTCCAGGAAGACGTGGATGCGGTGGGAGTCTCCATCCTCTCGGGCGCCCACAACACCATCCTGCCGCGGGTCTGCGAATTATTGCGCGCGCAGGGTCTCGACGACATCCTCGTCGTGGTCGGGGGAATCATCCCCGACGACGATATTGCGGGCCTCAAGCGGGCCGGGGTGGCTGAGGTGTTTCAGCCCGGCGCTACGACGGGGCAGATCGTCGAGTTCATTCGCGCCCATGTCCGGCTAGCCTCCTGATGGAAATGCCTTCGACGCGCGCACTCGATTTCCATAGTCATGACGCGGTGGCCGAGCTTGCCTTTGCGGAGGGCGGCTACCCCCGCTTGACGCCGGCGCTGTTGCGTGAGCTTCAAGCGCTGCTGGGCGAGATCCTGTGGGGCGGTCTGTTTCGGGGCGTGGTCATCGCTCCCGGCGCGAAGTCCTTCGCCACCGGCGCCGCCATCGATGAGGTGACGACGCTCGTGGGCACCTCGGGACGCGCTTTCTCCGCATTGGGCCAGGAAATCTTCGAGCAAATCGTCTCGTATCCCCTGCCGGTGGTAGCCGCCATTGGTGGCTACTGCCTGGGAGGCGGCTTCGATTTGGCGCTGGCCTGCCACGCGCGCGTGGCCACTTACGACGCCTGCTTGGGATACCCCGGCGGCGCGCTCGGTCTCATCACCGGCTGGGGCGGGACCCAACGCTTGCCGCGACTGATCGGCCAGGCCGCGGCCCTCCAGATATTTTTGACGGGCGAAAGGATTCCCGCGACCCAGGCCTTGACCCTCGGCGTGGTTGACGAACTCGTTTCCGCAAGCGATTTGGTTGAAGCGGCCGTGCGCCGGGCCTTGCGGATGGCCGACCGGCCCGCACAGCCATGACTCATCATCCCGTTAGCGAAAACCCGGAGGCCTTCCCTGCCCTCTCCAAGCGCGCCGCGCGCCGCATCATCCAGCGCGCCTGGGTTCTGACGGGACGGGATCGTCGCGTGCGGCAACACTTGCGCAGCGCCGGCTTCTCCGCGCTTTGGACTCTCGAAGACTGGAACTTTACCTGGACGGTGGTCTTCGATCGCGGCCGCGTCGAATTCGACCGCCGGCCTACCAAGCGGCCTGCCGTGAACTTCACCTGGCAAAGGGCTGCGGATTTCTTCACGGAGATTGAACGCGGTGCGCGGACGGCACAGGGTTTCCACGCTGAAGGCGACCCGGCGCTTCTGCGCATCTGCGAACCGGCCTATAAGACTTTTTCCAAAATGCTCCAGGCGCTCTTGCAGCAACCGGTCGATGAAAATGGAATGTCTCTGGTATAGCCCACTTGAAAGACCGCCGTCGGGCACAGGATTGCACCAGCCGCGCCTTGGTTTCTGGCGAATCAAGACGCGCTCACTCAATTTTGCCCGGATGCAGTTTTGCTATAGACTGTGAAGGCACATTTTGTGAGCCGAAGGTTACCGACGATGAGGAGCAATAATTCTGGTGAGTGGACTTCAACCACCCTGCGGGTCCGTTACGCCGAAACGGACCAGATGGGGGTCGTCTATTATGCGAACTACTTGGTCTGGTTTGAAGTGGGCCGGGCCGACCTGTGCCGCAAGCTCGGATTTGCCTATCGCGAGATGGAACGGGAGGATGGCCTCTACCTGATCGTGGCCGAGGCTCGGTGCCGTTACAAGGCTCCGGCGCACTACGATGATGAGATCGAGGTGCGGACCCGTTTGCGCGAACTGCGCAAGCGCGTTTTGATTTTTACTTATGAAATTTACCGCCAGCCCGACGAAGAATTGCTCGCCGAGGGCGAGACCGTGCACGTAATAACCGACCGCCATGGGCGGCCCCGCGCCTTGCCGGAGAAGTACCGGGAGATTTTCGACGCTCACTTGGAAGGGCGCGCGGAGAATAACGTTTAGTGCGGTAATACCTGTCCCGGTGGGCCGAGCGTCGCCAGAGGTTGTATGTCCCGTTCCCTGCTGCTTACCGGGTGTGACCTGACGCGTGACGACTTCTATCAGGTCGTCCTCGAGGGCCGTCCGGTCAAACTGGCGTCGAGTGCGCGACGGGAAATGCGGGCCTCGCGCGCGCTCGTGGAAAAGCTGATTGCCGAGAAGCAAACTGTGTATGCCGTCACCACCGGCGTGGGCAGCCTGGCCACGCAGCGGATCGATCCCGCCGAAGCCCGTCGCCTGCAACTCAATCTGGTCCGCAGCCACGCCTGCGGTGTGGGCGATCCCCTGAGCGAAGCCGAGACCCGCGGCGTCCTGCTACTGCGCGCTAATGTCCTGGCCCGGGGCCTCTCCGGTGTGCGTCCCGCGGTGGTGGAGGCGATTTGCGCCTTTCTGAAGCACCGGTTGCACCCGGTGATTCCGGCCAAAGGTTCCGTGGGCGCCAGCGGGGATTTGGCTCCCCTGGCACACGCCGCGCTCGCCCTGATCGGTGAAGGTGAGGTGTTTTACCGGGGCAAGCGAATGCGTGCTCGCGCGGCGCTCGGACGCGCGGGACTCGAGCCGTTGACTCTTGAGGCCAAGGAGGGCGTCTCGCTGCTGAACGGCACCCAGGTCATGCTGGCGCTGGGCCTGCTGGCGTTGCGCCAGGCGGAAACCCTCGTGGGCACGGCCGATGTGGCGGGCGCTCTTTCGCTCGACGCCCTGCGTGGCTCCATTGTGCCCAGCGATGAACGCCTGCACCGGGCGCGGCCACATCCCGGCGCGATGATCACGGCGGGCAATCTGGCGCGCCTTACGGCCGGCAGCACCATTCGCGAATCGCACCGAGGCTGCGCCCGCGTTCAGGATGCTTACAGCCTTCGATGCATGCCGCAGGTGCACGGCGCGGTGCGCGACGGTTTGGATTTTGCGCGCCGTACGTTCGAGATTGAGATGAACAGCGCCACGGATAATCCGCTGGTATTTGTGCGCGAGGGCGAGGTGCTTTCCGGCGGCAACTTCCACGGGCAGCCGCTGGCCACCGCGCTGGATTTGATGGGCATCGTCCTCACGCAACTGGGTGCAATCTCTGAGCGGCGCATCGACCGTCTGGTAAATCCGCTGACTTCCGAATTGCCGCCGTTTTTGACGCGACGGGCGGGACTCGAGTCTGGGTTCATGCTGGCCCAGGTGACGGCAGCGGCGCTGGTCTCAGAAAACAAGATTCTGGCGCACCCCGCGTCGGTTGACTCCATACCGACTTCGGGTAACAAAGAAGACTTTGTCAGCATGGGCATGACCGGGGCCCTGAAGCTGCGGACCATCATCGCCAACGTGGCGCGGATTCTCGCCATCGAGTTGCTGGCGGCTTGCCAGGGGCTCGATTTGCTCGCGCCGCTCAGGAGCGGCCGCATGGCGCAGCGGGTGCAGGCCTTAGTGAGAAAGGTTGCGCGCCCAATGACGTCGGACCGCCCGCTTTATGGCGACATCGCCCGAGCGACAGAACTGGTCCTGAGCGGTGAAATAGCGGGGATTCTCCGGCGGGCCCGGGAATGATCCTGCTCTTCCTCGTCGCGCGGGCTGCTTGAGAGGTTTGTCCGGTGGGATACGACTGCTAACGCCCAGCCGCTCGTCTGCCTGAGCAGCGGTGTCGGCAAGGTCAATTCGGCTTATGCCTCAGATTTCGGCAACCATCATCACCCGCAACGAAGCGCAGCACATTGCCCGCGCCATTCGCTCGCTTGCCTGCGCCGACGAAATTGTGGTGGTGGATGCGGAGTCAACGGACGCGACGCGCGAGGTTGCCGCCAGCCTCGGCGCGCGCGTGGTCGTTCACCGTTGGGCTGGTTTCGCGGCCCAGAAAAACTACGCCAGCCAGATGGTACGCCATGATTGGGTCCTGAGCCTCGACGCCGATGAGGAACTTGATGAAGCCGCCCAGCAGGCCGTGCAGAGTTGGAAGGATTCCGAGCCCCGCGCCGCCGGCTATCGTTTTGTCCGCCGGGCGCGCTACCTGGGGCGCTGGATTCTCCACTCGGGGTGGTACCCGGATTACAAACTGCGGCTGTACGACCGCCGGCAGGGCGAGTGGCAAGGTGCTTATGTCCACGAGTCGGTCGTCGTGCGCGGCCCGGTCGAAACGCTTCCCGGCGAAATCCTTCATTACACGTGCGATTCGTTGGCTGAACAGCGGGAACGCATCGAGTTCTATGCCGAGCTCGCCGCGCAAGAGATGTACGATCGAGGGGAGCATCCGGCCTGGTTCGGGCGCGTGATGGCGCCAGCGCTGGCTTTTGTGCGGTCATTCTTTTTCCATCTCGGCGTTCTCGATGGCTATCAAGGTTTCTGGATCGCCTGGATGGCGGCCCGTTACGTGCGGCGCAAACATACGAAGCTCGCGCACAAGCTTGCCGCCTCGCGGGCTTTGCGCGCCAAGCACCCTGGGTAAGCCACCGTGCACGGGCGCCACCATTGCGTGGGTGGGGAAGGATTGAGGGCCATTAGGCGCCGACATTGCCATTGGAGATATATATCGTGTTGATAAGTTACATTGTAGTCATTCTGTTCGGGCTGGCCTTGGGCAGTTTCCTGAACGTCTGCATCTACCGCCTTCCTCGCCACGAATCCATCGTGACTCCTCGTTCGCACTGCCCTTCCTGCCATCATCCGATTCGGTGGTACGACAACATCCCCCTGTTTAGCTTTTTGGCTCTGGAGGGCCGCTGTCGGGACTGTCACGTCCGCATCTCGCCGCTCTACCCATTCGTGGAGGCGGCCACGGCCGGCCTGGGCGTCGCGACTTTGCACCGTTATGGTTTGACCCCTGAATTCGTGAAGTACGCGGCGTTGGGAATGTTGCTCCTGGTCCTGATATTCACCGACCTGCGCGAGCGCCGCATCCCGCACGCCGTCACCGGTGTGGGCCTCAGTATTGGTCTGCTACTCAGCTTTGTCATGCCGGTTGATGCGCGGCCGATCGGAGGCCTGGCGCGCTTGCTCGGCTCGTATCCCGAAGGCACGGCTCTTTCGGTTCTGGGTTCGCTCGGCGGGGCGCTGCTGGGGGGCGGTCTCTTTTACGGTGTGGGCGAGCTCTTTTTCTGGTTGGGGGGACGCAAGAAAGAATACCTGGGCTTCGGCGATGTCATGTTGATGTTCATGGTGGGCACTTTTCTGGGGCCACCGCTGACGTTGCTGACCATCCTCCTCGGTTCTGTTCTGGGGACGCTCATCGCCCTGCCGCTGGAACTCAGCGGAAAGTTCCGTCACTTTCAATGGCCCTATGGCACCTATCTGGGAATCGCGGCCATCTATGCCAGCCTGGGCGGTGACTATCTCCTCAATGCCTACTTACGGTGGGCGAACCTGGGGTAACTCCATGGCACATTCCATCTCGCTTCCACGCCTGCTGTTTTTGTTCGGTGGCACCTTGGCGGTTTTGGTGCTGGTGCTGTTGGTCTTTTGGGCGATCCTGAGATTGTTACGTCAGCAGGCAAGCGACGAAGAAGCGACGGCCCCACCCGTGCGGGTGAGGGACGAGCAGGCCTTTATGAGCGGCGCGGTGCAGGGTGTGATCGTAGACTTAAAGGCGAAAGAAAAGCAGCTTACGGAGTCGCTGCGGTCGGCGGAGCTACACGTCGAGCAACTGGCACACATCCTCGACAACCTCGGTGCGATGTTGCCCATTGCATTCTGTGTTATTAACCGCGAGGGGCTTATCGTTCTATGGAACCAACAGTTCCGATCACTGCTGAAGGCGGACGTCTGGACGCGGCGCCATTTTGAGGAGCTCTTCGGGCCGGATGCGCCGCTGGCGGCTTTGTTGCGCGATTGTCTGACCAAGGACCGGACTTGCCAGGGCGAGACGATTGAATACGGTGCCCCGGCGGGGGAATCGAAAACGTTCCGGGTCTCGGCCCTGCCGTGGCGGACGCGGACCGGCGATGTTGGGGGTGTCGTGTGCTTGCTGAAGAACCAGGACGCGGCGGCGGATTAAGATTTTTCTCTTACCGGCAGGGTTCAACTACGACTGCGGTCCCGTAACATAAGACTTCTGAAACCCCCTGCATCAATTCCGTCGCGTCGTAACGCACCCCGACTATGGCATTGGCCCCCACTTCCTGCGCGTGCTTAATCATCATCTCGTAGGCATCGGCGCGTGTCTTTTCGCACAGTTCCGTGAAGAGCGAGATATTGCCACCAATTAGAGTCTGTAGCGCGCCCCCTATCGTGCCGAAGACCGAGCGAGAACGAACCGTAATCCCTCGCACCAGGCCGAGATTGGTCTTGATTTGATAACCGTCAAGCGTAAAAGCCGTCGTAGTCATCGAGTGCTGCATTTGTCCTCGTCTTTGCCGACACGACTCTTGCTTGTCCCGGCAGGCATAATTCTCGAAAAGCCGCCGGGTCGCACAACGGACCCGGCGCTACCCTGCGCTTCTACTCGTTCACGCCACCGAGAATGTATTTCTGAATCGCACCGCGATGTTCCATCGAAAGGTTGGTAAAGGCCACGGTCAGGCGGTCGGAAGGTTCCTTGCGCATGACCTGGACCCGGGCCTTGACAGGCTTGGCGAAGTAAGGCAAGTTGAAGTTCACTTCGATTTCCTGGCCGATGTCCGCGCCGCCGGAGGCTCCCAGCAGCATGCCGCCTTCGCCGATATTCAAGCTGTCGGAAACGAAGTTCCTTTCGCCGATTTTGCAGGTGACCGAAGTGCGGAAAGGCAGCCGCGCGTGGCGCCGTTTCTCGCTGAGCATGGGGCCGCGCAAGGCCCGGAAAGCGGTGGCCAATTGTTGGCGGCTAAAAGGCTTGCAAAGGAAAAACGTAATGCCGGCCTTAAACCCCTGGCGCATGGTCGCGGCGTCATTCGAGCGCGTCAGCATCACGATGGGGACTTCGCGGTTGACGGGAGTGGAGCGGGCGCGCACCGTCAAATCAAACCCGTTGGTGCCGGACATCCCGGCATCGAGCAGAATACCGTCGAAGCGCTCCTGCTCCAGCAGTTGACCGGCTTGCGGCCCGTCGGACATCAGCACGACCTCGCAGCCGAACTGTTCGAAGACCGAGCGGACGAGCCGCAGGACGTCTTTTTCGTCGTCGATGACCAGAATCCTGAGTGACATAGCCTCGTCTCGTGTCCGCTCCGGAAGCCCTGTTGCACCTGGCTGGGCGGCTCGCGGCCATCCCCTGCCCCAGCGTCGATCATGTTTAATTATGCCTTGCTCCCGTCGAGTCTGTCCAGTCTCTGTGGGTCGGGAGCCGCGTGAAAACGTATCCTGCCGGGGCGGTTATTGCTTAAGAAACGCCACGAGATTTTGGAACAGCCGAAAACCGTCCTGGGAGCGGTGGGCTGGAAGAAAGGCCCGCTCGGGGTGTGGCATCAGACCTAGCACCAAACCCGTCTCGTCCGTGATGCCCGCGATGGCTTCCGGAGCCCCATTCGGGTTCTCCGGATAGTGCTGGGTTGGATTCCCGTTGGTGTCGCAATAGCGTAAAACCACGTGCAGCGAACTCAGATCCGCCGCGTCCTGGGCCAGAGGGCGACCCTCGCCATGCGCCGAGGGGAAATAGAGGATCTGACCTTCTAGGCCTTCGGTCCACATGCACTTTTCCCCCGTAACCAACAGACGGACTTTGCGATCCTCAAAGCGAGCCGACAGGTTGGTCACCAGCGCCAACTCCCGTTCGCCCGGTGTTCTTTGCGGCAGGATTCCGGCTTCGGTCAGCACCTGAAATCCATTGCACACGCCGAGTAACGGCTTGCAGGCCGCCAGAAACTCCACCAACTGCTCGCGGAGCTGGGCCACGAGCAAAGTGGCGAAGATGCGGCCCGCGCCGAGGTGGTCGCCATAGGAGAACCCGCCGGGAATGACGGCTGCCTGGTACCGATCGAGGCGCGTCTGTCCCTCCAGCAAGTCACGTAGCAACACGAACTCGCTCTTCCCGTCTGCCAATTCAATGGCCGCGGCGGTCTCTTCGTGACAATTCGTTCCGGGCGAGTAAAGGACTGCCGTGACGGCTTGCTTCATTCCACCACCTCGCGAAATGGCTTGCTCCAGCATTCGGCCAAGACTGCCACTTCTTCCTGCCCAGCGATCCTGCCGGCATCGGCCAGGACCAAACGTGGCTCTTGAGTGACGCGGCCCAGTTCCTTGAAGGGCACGGCCCCGACCAGCCGTTCCAGGTCACAGTCTGGCGCAATCTCCAACAAAACTGAACCGATGAACTCCCCGAAGAGGAGCCCATCCCGGCGACCCGCAGGCGCGCGGTCCAGGTCTATCCGGAAGCCCAGACCGGAACCATAGGCAGCTTCCAACAGGCGCAGAAGAATGCCACCTTCAGCGATGGCACTTCCGGAGACGTAACCCCCTTGCCGCTGCAAGGTGCGCAAAGTATCCCACAGCTTGCGCATGGAGGTTGCATCGTAAGCATCGAACAGCCGGTCGCCGCGTTGCCCGTACGTATCTGCGTAAACGCTGCCTGATAGAGCGGACGGATCAATCTGACCCAGAAGAACGATTCTGTTCCCCGGTTGCTTGAAGTCTTTGGTGACGACCTTTCCCACGTCTGCAAGCCGTCCGAGCGCGCTGACCGCCAGCGTGGCGGGCACCTCGATCTTGACCCCGGCGGCCTCGAAAGTTCCCGAACTTGAGTCCTTGCCGGAGATGAAAGGCACGCCAATCACCACCGAGAAATCGGCAATGGTTTCGACCATTTCCTTTAAATCCCAGGCAATCTCGGGGCGGACGCGCGGCGTGTAGAAGTTGTCGCACAGCACCAATTCCCGATAGTCCGCGCCGGCCACGACCGCCTTGGTGATGGCTTCGATCATCATCAACTTGGCCATGGTGGCGGGATGAACGTCGCTGTAGAAAGGATTGAAAGCAATCGTTGTGATCATACCGTAGGGTTTGCCGCGCAGCGGCGCGGAAACGTAGATGGTGCTGGGCATGCGGAAGTTCTTGCCGCCATAGGGGCCCACCACGGTCCTTCCCTGTACCGTCGAATCAAATTGCGCGCCGGCCGGGCTCTGGTCGCAGCAATGGTAATGCGTCAGCACGCGCCGCACCGCTTCTGACCATTCCTCCGCCGTGCGCGGTTCGGGAATGTCGACCGGCGCTAGTTGGCGTTCGGGTTTCGCGGTCGCGATCGGCTCGATGGGACAGCCACCCCACAGAAAGGACATCGCCAGGTCCACAACCTTCTGCCCCCGCCAGTAAGCCTCCAGGCGGTGCGACTCCGTAAAGCGGCCGATCACCGAGTGCGCCACCTCGTAGCGGTCGAGCAAGGCTTCGGCCGCCGCCAGCCTTTCCGGGGGCAGAGCGACCAGCATCCGTTCCTGAGACTCGGAAAGCAGGATTTCCCAGGCGGTCAGGCTTTGATCTTTGAGGGGCACCGCATCGAGATTCAATTCCACGCCCGTGTCGGCGCCCATCTCACCCGCCGCGCAAGAAATGCCGCCCGCCCCCAAATCGGTAATCGCGCGGATTATGCCGGCATCCCGCAGGACCGGGATTACGGTGGTAAAGCGACGCTCGGTGATCGGATGCCCGATCTGAACGGCAGCGGATTCCTTCGCCAGGGTTTCTCCGGTCATACCGGTGGAACTGGCGGTGGCGCCGTGGATGCCGTCGCGCCCGGTCTCGCCGCCAATCAAGAAGGCGAGATCGCCAGGGTGGGGTCTTCCCTTCTCCGCGTATTGCCGTGGGATCAAACCCACGGAATGCCCCAGGGCAAAACACTTTGCATATCCCGGATGGCAGCGATAGATGGGATGCATCATCGGGATACCCATGGGATTCACGTAGTAGGCGGTGGCGCGAATCGACTCCGTCACAATCAATTCGGGGTGGAGCGCGCCGGCGGGAACATCCTCCTCCTTCATCCGCGGGTCCATCGTGCCCATGACGGTAGTACCGCCAATGGGATAGCCGCCTTTGCCGAAGCCCAGCGTATCGCGGATGACGCCGCCATGCTTGGTGGCGATGCCGCCAAAGGGTGCAATCGAGCTGGGGAAATTATGGGTCTCACCTTTGATCGTCAGCACCCAGCCGTCGTAAAACTCGATGCCCCCGGCGTTGTCTTCGAAAGAGGAGACCACGAGCGGATGGTTGATGGCGGCGGTGGCGGCGCTGAGGCGCTTCAGCAGTCCCAAGCCCTTCCAGGTGGTGTGGTAGCAATGATCGCTCCAGCTTTGGGCCAGGATTTCCACTTCCGCATCGGTGAATGGCCGTTCGCGCGCGGCTTCGTGTGCCTGCATCGCGCGCATCTGCACGAGCGGCGCATACCAGGACGAGTCGCGCGAGAGTTTCGTCAGTTGGTCGTCGGTCAGACCCTGGAAGGAAATGGTTGCCACCGGGTCGGGATTGCCGGTGGGCCGCAAGGTTACAAAGACTTCCTCCGCTTCCCGGATCCGCTGGACGACGGGGTTGTAAAGAAAGCGGCCCGCCACTCTGCGGGCCTCGGTTTCCCCCATGCCCTTAAACTGATATCGCCTGCTGAGCCGGGCGAATACGAGGCCGTTTTCGCCCAGCGCCCGCGCGCCCGCCAGAATCGAGGGTGTTTCGGGGTCGGTCACGGCCGGGCGATAGGCGATTTCAACGATCGGTCCCGCGGCGGGGTCGAGCAGCGAATGACCGGCGCTGCGCTGGTAGAGTGGATTCACCAGCAGCGGCCGGAGCTTCTCGAGCTGAACGCTTCCTTCCAGCCAGAAGACCCGCTCGATGATGAGGTCTTCGAGCCGGCCGTAGCCGTGGCGATGCAAGAAGGCCAGCCAGTTGCGAGCTTCCGGGTCGTCCGCAAACAGTGTGTAGACTGCATGAATCGCCATAAATACCTCGGGCTGATTCTCGCGAGCACGTAATTATAAGCTGAATCTTCTTTATTCGCGACTCCCACGCTTCTCGGATTTCAGTTGTCAGTTGTCAGTCGTCAGTTGTCAGTTCTGCGCATTCACAATTCACACTTCAGCCTTGTCTTTTCCACCTACGGGGTGTATATCTCCTCCCAGGTGGGCGGTTAACTGCACACATCGCCGAGAAGGTGATGTGCCATCCGGGGGAATCTATGAAAATCAACCCTTTCGAGCCGTTTGCGCCTGTCAACCCGGGATCATTCGTTGGCAGGCTCGAGGAGCTGCGCCGGCTAAAGTCGGCGCTAGTCCAAACAAGTGCCGGGAAGCCTGTCAATTTCATGATCACGGGCGAGCGCGGCATCGGGAAGACGTCTCTCTTGAATTATTTGAAGTATGCCGCCGAGGGATATATTCCCATAGACAGCGTCGAAATTTCGATGGTTGTAGTCGACACGGACATTGACCAGAGCACGACACAGTTGGGGTTGATCTCGAAGATCCAACTAGGCCTTGAGAAGGGTCTGGGCCAACAAGAGGTAGCTCGTGAATTCCTAAAGAAGACTTGGGCCTTTCTCCAGCGGGTTGAGGCTGGCGGCCTGAAGTTGAGCGAAGCCAAGAGAACCTCGGACGAACTCCTACTCGATGAGTTCGCTTACTCCCTGGCCGAAACGGCCACTCGAATTTGTTCGCGCTCAGAAGAGGCTACCTTTTGGAGCACCAAGGCCCAGGGCGTCCTAATTCTGATTGACGAGTGCGACAAAGGTTCGAAGGCGCTCCAACTGGGGTCATTCTTCAAACTCCTTACTGAGCGGCTTCAACGTCGGAAGTGCAACCACGTGATGTTCGGATTGGCCGGACTTTCAGAGCTTCGCAAAGTGTTGCACGACAGTCATCCGTCTTCCCTCAGGATTTTCGACGAACTCGTCCTGGACCGTTTGTCGACACAAGAAGTTAACAGGGTCATTGACCTTTGCCTAAGAGAGGCGAATGAAAAGAATGCGAAACCGACCACAATTGCAGAGGACGGGCGAGATCTTCTCGTCACGCTCTCGGAGGGGTACCCACATTTCATCCAGCAGTTCGGGTACTCCGGTTTCGCGGTCGACACTGACGACCTGATCGACCGGCGGGATGTCTCTAATGGTGCGTTTGCACCGAAAGGCGCATTCGACCAGATCGGAGACCACTATTATCGGAACGACTTTTACAACAAAATTCAGAAAGAAAGCTATCGAAAGGTTCTGCGGATTATGGCCGAGAATCTAGACGGCTGGGTTACGAAGCAAGAAATCAGAAAGCGGTTTAGCGGAAGCGACTCGGTCCTGAATAACGCCATCAAGGCCCTGCGTGACCGCAAGATCATTTGGTCGAAAGAGGGTGAGACCGGCGTTTACCGCCTTCAACATAAGGGATTCGCGACCTGGATTCGCTACTACACGACAGACCCGGAAGCTCTGGAGCGTTCACTGGTTGCGGAATCGCCCAAACCCGAAGACGAGGCCTAACCCGCTGAAGGAGGCAATAGCAAAGCATGAACGACCCGTCGAAAACACGTTCCAAGGTCTCTGTTGTCTTTCGGTGTATCTTCGCCTTCATAGGCTTACGTTGCGTATTTGGCTTTCTGACATTTGCGCTCACATTGGTGATGGACAGCAAGGATCGAGCATTCGCCTACGTGACGTTGTTCCTTACTCTGGCATTCGGAATTGGATTGGCCTATCTCGTTAGCCACTTCTCCGGAGAGTTCGGCCATCCTATACTGCCAAAGTGGAAATGGAAGGTGATCGCAGGGATAGGGATAGGAGCAGGAACAGCAATCTACTATGGTTATAGCTGGCTATTGGCAGTCTGCATTCTTCCGGCCTGGTACTTTTTGTGGTACCGCCGCCCTGTGATTAAGTAAGCGGGCTAGCGCAGGGTTTGCGCTCTTCAAACCCTGCAACTCGTAACGCGGGAAAACAAAAACCGCAGCCTTCAAGAACCCGCCCCGGCGGGTTGCGCAACCTGGCTACCCGCTGAAGTAGCACGGGCGTCCCGCCCGTGGAGATTTGGAGACCATGGCCACGGCCAAGATGGCCGTGCTACGGCACGGGCGTCCTACGTACATTTCGATAAACTCCAGCGCTGGCGGACAAGCCGCGAACGTCGGCGGGCACTGGAGACGCCATGAGAATCGCGCCAACTCCGGGGAAGGCTTCTTATGGGAAACAAGGTGTTGATAGGTGTTGACATCGGCGGCACCAAGACTGCCGTCGTCATTTCCGAAGAGCCGCCGGATGCGCTCGGGCGCATCGAGTTTCCGACGCGGCCCGCAAAGGGCCCGAGACCGGCGGTTGAGCTCATTAAGCGAGGAATTCACCAACTGCTTGCCCAGCGGGGCTTGGACGCATCCAGTATTGCGGCCATAGGGATTAGCTGCGGTGGGCCATTGGATCGGCTGCGAGGCATTATTCAGACGCCACCCAACCTGCGCACCTGGGTCAATGTTCCGGTGAAATCTGTCATGGAGGCGGAGTTTGGAGCCGTCTGCCGGGTGGAGAATGACGCCAACGCCGGGGCGGTCGCCGAGCACCGCTTCGGCGCGGGTCAGGGCTGCAACCATATGGTTTTCCTGACCATGGGCACGGGGCTGGGCGCCGGGGTCATCATCGACGGGCGCCTTTATCATGGAGCCGTTGACCTTGCCGGTGAAATCGGCCATGTACGCCTCACTCGGACTGGCCCGGTCGGGCATAACAAGGCAGGGTCGGCCGAAGGATGGGCCAGCGGGGGTGGCATGGCACAGGTGGGGGAGAGGCTTGTGCGGGCCGCTATGAAGAGACGGGAGAAAACGCTTCTGGCTGAGCTGGTGCGGAAGGGGAAGTCCGTGACAGGTCGGGACGTTGGTACGGCGGCAGAGCGGGGAGACCCAGTGGCGATTCGCATCATCCAGTCAACCGGAAAACGGTTGGGCGCCGTGCTGGCCATCCTCGTCGATGTGCTGAACCCGGACCGTATTGTCATTGGCGGGTTGGCGATGCGGCTGGGGGATAACCTTTGGAAGCCAGCCCTTGACGTTCTGCAACAGGAAGCCTTGGAACCGTCCGTGGCTGCCTGCAAAGTCGTACCGGCGGTCCTTGGCGAACGAATCGGCGACGTGGCGGCGCTATGCGTCGCGATGGGTTTTTGACTGGGCCATCCCGGCCGACCGGCGACTACATCCAAATCCGAGGGGGCGAAGGTGATAGCTGAGCTCTGGAGATGACTGTTTCATCGTTGTCGGAGGCTTGGAACAGAGGCTTATCACGTGTCCAAGCCCACTAACAGCTTGATTTTGAACGACGAAAAGCGTAGATTAACAGCAAGGGATTGTGCGCGCCGCCAGGGGAGGTCTATATGAGACAGATCGTACTATTGTCGGCGTTCCTGCTTGGTTCCATGCTGGCGTGGGCGCTTCCGCCGCAGGCAGCAGATGTCGGGACAGTCTCGCTGGGTACCTTAGCACGCCAGTTGCGCGTCAATCGCCCCGACACAACGAAGAAGACAGTCAAGGTTTTCACCAATGACAATTTGCCTGCGCGCCCGCCCGGCGAGGGTCTGACCGCTGCCTCCGGAATGTCGTCGACCACTGCCGAACCCGCACCAAGTCAGCCCGCAACCGGTACGGCGACCGGCAAGCCAGCTTCAGGTGAGGGTTACTTCCGTGAGCGGAAGTCCGCCATCGCAGCCCAACTCGAAGTTGACCGGCGGGAGCTGGCCGTCCTCGAGCAGAAGCTGGCCCAGGGTGACATGCAGTACTATGCCGACCCCAACAAGACTCTGCAGCAGGAGTATAGCCGAGGCGACATCAACAAGCTCAGCGCCGACATCGCCAAGAAGAAGCAACAAATTGCCGACGACGAGAAAGCCCTCGATGATTTGCGGGACGAACTCCGGCGCGCAGAGGGGGATCCGGGCTGGTTGCGATGAGGCGGCCGGACGGCGGTGGCTGAGGGCCACGCCGCGAACGAGATGCCGCTGCCCGTTCCATTGGGAGGTGCCATGAAACGCGGAAAATTGACCTTGCTTTCTGTTTTGGTATTGTTGGCTGCCGGGCTGGCGGTGGCTGCGGAGCAATCCTTGGGTGATATGGCGCGCCAAATCAGGCAGGGGCGCAGCAAAGAAACCCGGAAGACAGTCAAGTCTTACACGAACGACAACATGCCGCCCCCGGCGCCCTGGGAAGAAGTTGCCCCGCCCGCGGACACGACAAAATCGGCCCCGAGAACCGAAGCTGAATCAAAGCCAACTGGCCCCGCAGCCCAACCCGCTCAGCCCGCGGCCGAACAGTCCGACAACAAGAAAAGGACCCAAGAATACTGGCAGGACAAGTTCTCAACAACCCGGCGCGAACTGGCCGAGGCGGAGAGTGCTCAACGCCTTGCCCAGGACGAGTTGAGCTTGCTTCAGATTCAGCAAGCCCGCGAGCTGGACCCCGAAATCCAAAGCCAAGTGGCTGCCAAGATTCAGGCGAAGCAGGCGGATTTGACGGCCATTCAGGCACGGGTGGATGTAGCGCAAAAAGCCCTCGATGACCTGCAAAAGGAATTTGACGCCAGCGGCGCCCCCGCCGAGTGGAGCCAAGCCGAAAAGCCCTCACCTGAAAACCAGCCGCCCAGCCCGTGAGCAGCGCCTCACGCGATTCGGCCTCCAGCCCCTAGCGCAGACTTGTTCTCGAGGTCTGCGGCTCTCGCGGGTTGGCGCAGAGCGCAGCTCTGCGGCCAACAGCAACGTAGCGCGCACCTGTTGTGCAAGCTCCGCGGCTTTTCCTGATCGCAAGGACTGGGAGGTGGCAGGGGCGGCGCATACGGGCCATGCCGAAACCTGTGCCGTGCCGGAATCCTCATGATCCTCATGCCGAGGGCTTGACGCGGGGAGGGGGGTAGGGGTATATATTTGCGTTGTACCGGACCCAAAATGGAAATTCCCGCCGATACTCGGTAAGGAGGATTCTCATCTTGTACATGACGATTTTTACCTATTCCCCCGAAAGACGAGACGAGGTAATCAAACGGCGAATCGAGAAGGGCTCTATGATTCCGGGCGGAATGAAATCGCTCGGCGAATGGAGTGACATTGGCGGCGGTCGGGTCTTCCGTCTGATCGACGTGTTGACCGACGACCCTACAATCGCGCTGGCCGGCACGCGTGCGTGGAGCGATCTGGGCGAAATCGAGCTGGTTCCTGTCATTGACACCGAACAGGGAATGAAGGTTGCCTTGAGATGACATTAGCAGGTGGCGCGCACCTGTTATCCAAGGTTCGCGGCTTTCCCTGATCGCAAGCACAAGGGCCGCAGACCTCTCAATACTGAGGTCGGCGCCGCCCGCTACCCGCTGATGTAGCACGGGCGTCTCGCCCGTGACATGGGCAAGATGCCCATGCTACACGCCCCAGGGCCGCAGACCTTCCGATGTCGAGGTGTGCGCTACACGCTCATCGCGTCAGGTCACTCCCCCATGCAGCCGCCAATCCACAATCTAAAATCCAAAACAAATTCCTCCCGTCTTCGGGCGCGAGCCGACGAATAACTGAATTGGATGAAACCCGACGCAAGCGTCGGTGCTAGGTCGGGACCGGTCAGGCTTTCACGCCAGTGTGCAAGGCGGCGATGCCGCCGGTGAAATTCCGATAGCGCACATTCTGGAAGCCAGCGGTTTCGAGGGCGGCGGCCTGGGCCGGCTGGTCGGGGAAACGGGAGACGGAATCGTGGAGGTAGGTGTAGGCGCCGGGGACTCCGGAAATCCAATTCCCCAGGCGCGGCAGAACGTGACGAAAATAGAAACGGAACAGCGCCCCGAACAGGGGCGCGCGTACGCGCGAAAACTCGAGAATCGCCACCGTGCCCCCGGGCTTGAGCACGCGGCACATTTCCCGCAGGCCGTGAGCCTGATCGGCCAGGTTGCGAAGCCCGAAGGCAATGGTGATGGCGTCCACCGTGTCGTCGCGCAAGGGCAGCGCCAGGGAGTCGCTCTCGAGCAGCAGGATGGGCCAGGTCTTACGCTCCACCTTCTTCCGCGCCAGCAATAACATCGGATGAGAGAAATCCGTCCCGATCACCCTGCCCGCCGAGTAACGGGCCAAAGCCACGGCGAGGTCTCCGGTGCCGCAACAAAGGTCAACCACCAACGAGCCGGGCCGGGCCAACACCGGCTGCAAGGTTTTCGCGGTGGCTTGGCGCCAGGCAATATCAAATCCGAGTGAAAGCAGGTGGTTCAAGAAATCGTAACGCGGCGCCACGGCGGAGAAGAGGTTGCGGATTCGGTCCGGGATGGAATGGCGAGGCTCCGGTGATGGCAATCTGTCAACGGGGGATTCCGGTGGGGTATGGCTACTCATGCCGTTCGGCGCGCTGTAGATCGCGCAAGGCCGCTGCCACCTCCGCTTCGGGTACATCATTCACAATTCTGACCTTGCCGAGGCGTTCCGGGAGCACCCAATGAATGCGCCCGCCGACAGCTTTCTTGTCCCGCGGCAGCAAGCGCAGGATGCGGTCAACGCTGAGGTCATGAATGGCCGGCAAGCGGCCCACGCGCCGCACCAGGCCGGCGATCTTTTTGCCCTCACCCTGGTCAAGTATTGCCAGTCGCTCGGCCAGACGCGCCGCCAGCAGAATTCCCCAGCCCACCGCTTGGCCGTGCGAAAAACGGCGGTAGCCGGTGGCCTCTTCGAGCGCATGCCCGTAGGTATGGCCAAGGTTCAGAATCCGGCGCAGTCCCGCCTCGCGCTCGTCACGACTGACCACCTTGATCTTGACCTTGGCGGCGTCGGCCACGAGGGGTCCAAGCAGCTTAGCATTTGCCGGGCGCAATCTTTCCAGGGATCTATCGAGCTGCTTGAACAGCGCTCCTCCGGCGAGGATGGCATGTTTGATCATCTCGAAGAGACCCGAGGCAAACGCGCCGGCCGGCAGGGAGCGCAAGACGAGGGGGTCGGAGACCACCAATTTCGGCGGATAGAAGGCGCCGATGAGGTTTTTCATGGCGCCCACGTCCACGCCGGTCTTGCCGCCGATGGAACTGTCAACCTGGGCCAGCAGCGTCGTCGGCGCCTGAATGTAATCGATGCCGCGCATGTAAGTGGCAGCCACGAAACCGCCCAGATCACCTATCACTCCGCCTCCGAAGGCAATGAGCAGCGAGCGGCGGTCGGCGCCGCCTTCGAGTAACCGGGAAGCAACGCGCTCCACCATGCGCAAAGACTTCGAGTTTTCGCCCGCGGGAACGAAGACGCAGCGGGGTTCCTTCAGACCACCGGCACGGCAGAAGGAATTCGCCCAGCGGTTCCAGAGCGGGCGCTCCGTCAGCACGAACACCGAAGAGTAGGAAGCCAGGGGGAAGGTGCGCAGCGCGCGCCAGGCGCCGCTTCCTACCACCACCTCATAAGCAAACTTTTCCGCTTCCGCCCGCAATCTCTGCATTGGACCTCACACCTCAGGTGATGAGCCGAGAATCTACTGATATCATAGACCCGCACTTGTCACAAGCCGTGCGCCGGGCGCGCTGAGCAGCCACCGCACGGCGCCGCTTTCGTGGATGGCGGTTGCGATGACGTGGCCCGCAGAGTTATCATGAAAGTGTTCATGGAAAAACCGAGCACGCCTCAACCCGATTTTATCATTTTAGGCAGCGGCATTGCTGGCGTGCGGGCCGCCATCGAGTTGGCGCATAGCGGGCGCGTCTTGGTCCTCAGCAAGGGAGCGCCGTTCGAGTCCAATACCGAATATGCGCAAGGCGGGATCGCCGCGGCGCTGGGGGAAGACGACGAAGTCCATCTGCATCTGCACGACACGCTGCAAGCCGGCGATGGGCTGTGCCGCGAGGAGACGGTCCACATCCTGGTCGAAGAAGGCCCGGTGCAGATCCATCAGTTAATCGACTGGGGCATGCGCTTCGACCGCGACGGGACGAAGCTGGCATTTACGCGCGAGGGCGCGCACAGCCGCGCGCGGGTCCTGCACGCCCACGGTGACTCCACCGGCAGCGCCATCTTGCGCGCGCTGTGGGCTAAGGTGAAATCGCTGCCCTCGGTGCAGGTGCAATCGTATTCCTTTGCCGTGGATCTGCTGCTGGAGGGGCAGCGCGTGGGTGGCGTGACCTATCTGGATGAAAAAACTTCGGCGCTCAAAACGGCTCGGGCGGACGCGGTGTTGTTGGCCACCGGTGGTTTAGCCTATGTCTACAAGGAGACCACCAACCCTTCCATTGCCTGTGGTGACGGGGTGGCCATGGCGTACCGGGCCGGGGCGCTGCTGAGCGATATGGAATTCATCCAGTTCCATCCTACGGCCCTGGCCGTGAAAGGCGCACCCCGCTTTCTGCTGTCTGAGGCCCTGCGCGGCGAGGGCGCTTACCTGCGCAATATCCTGCTCGACCGTTTTATGCCTCGCTACCATGAAGCGGCGGAACTGGCCCCGCGCGACATTGTCTCCCGCGCCATTGTGATGGAAATGCAGAAAACCCGCAGCGAGTTTGTGTACCTCGACTTGACCGGGCTCGAGGCCGAACGGGTCAAGAAGCGTTTCCCCCGGATTCATGCGACCTGCCTGCAATACAACATCGACATCGCCGCCGACCTGGTTCCGGTCCGCCCCGCCGCCCATTATGCCATGGGCGGCGTGGCCACCGACCTGAACGGCGCCGCAAGCTTGCCGGGCCTTTACGCGGCCGGCGAAGTGGCCGCCACCGGCGTCCACGGGGCCAATCGCCTGGCCAGCAACTCATTGCTCGAAGGGCTGGTCTTCGGCGCCCGCGCCGCCACGGCCATGGCCAAATTCGAACACAGCTTCCGTCCTCCCGCGCCGCCGAAGGACCGGGGAGCGGCTATTCCGGTGGCAGCGTCCTCCGAGCAAGCGCTCGTCCTGAAAGCCGCAGAAGTCGAGAAGCTGACCCACCAAGTCCGGTCGCTTCTCTGGGAAAAAGTGGGAATCCTCCGCAACGGGAAGGATCTGGCGGGAGCCGTGCAACGCCTCAGTTTGCTCTCCCTCCCCGTGGCGGGCGTGCTTGCGCGGGATTACTATGAGGCCAGAAACATCCTACAAGTGGCGCAGACCGTTGCGGTCTGCTCCCGGGCGCGCGAGGAAAGCCGGGGCGCGCATTACCGCACCGACTTTCCTCTCAAGAATACGCGCGACGTGCCTAAGCACTCCTACCTTTCCAGGAACTCCCCCGTGTACTTTGCCTGAGCGGAACGCGATGTAAAACCTGCTCCTTCAGCCGGGGAGATGTGCGCGCGACCTTAGGAAGAACACTTACCTCCCAGGGCGACGCTGCATCGCATCCCCACACCAAAGCTACTGTGTTTGAGAGCTTGTCCAAAGCGTAGAAAAGCTTCTAAACCTCACCGGAGGCTTCTTCCGCTGCGGAACTCTTTCCGCGTAAGAGGGAGAGGAGAATGGCAATTCCAAAAATGAGGCAGATAACCGCCAGCGAAAGCCACGTGGGCAGCCGGTAAAAATGCGCGAGCAGCATCTTCAGGCCGACCAGGACCAGGATGACCGCCAAGGCGGGATGCAAGTAGCGGAACTTGGCGATGGCTCCGGCAAGCAGAAAGTAAAGCGTTCGCAGCCCGAGGATGGCAAAAACGTTGGAGGTGTACACGATGAACGGGTCCTGGGTGATCGCGAAAACGGCCGGGATGGAGTCAACCGCGAACAGCACGTCGGCGCTCTCCACCATGATCAGCACGAGCAGCAAGGGCGTCAGCATCAAAACGCCAGCGCGCCGCACCAAGAAGGAAGCGCCGGCGTAATCCGAAGTGACGGGGAAAAACCGACGGGTGAGGCCGAGGAGCGGATTGCGTTCCGGGTGGAACTCCCGGTGTTTCTCCAACAGGAGTTTGAGTCCCGTAAATACCAGGAAAGCCCCAAACACGTAGAAGACCCACGTGAAACGCGACACCAGGGCTACCCCCGCTCCAATGAAAAGCCCGCGCATCACCAGGGCGCCGAGAATTCCCCAGAAGAGCACGCGATGTTGGTAAGCGAGGGGCACGGCCACGTAACGGAAAATGACCGCGAAGACAAACACGTTATCCATCGATAACGACAATTCCAGGACATAGCCCGTCACGAACTGTAAGGCCGGTTCGAAGCCCCGCCAGTAGTAGACTCCCACGCCAAACAGGGATGCCAAGGCAAGCCATCCGGCATAGGTAAGGGCAGCCTCGCGGAAAGAGGGCATGTGCGGACGACGGTTAAGGACGCCCAGGTCCAGCGCCAGGAGGACGAGGATCAGCAGAGTGAACAAGACCAAGGCCCAAGCGTTCGTCATCCGGCAAGTTCCTTCCTGAGAGGGTGCATGCTGCTTCTAAACCAACCCGTCAACGCAACCGGCGCGGCCCGACGCAAGCCTGAGGGTGTGGCGCCCGTCCCTAACCCTCACGCCCGGCCCGAAGCTCTGCCCCGCAGGGGCGAAATATAGTAGCCGAGGGCAACGCCCCCGGAAACCGGGCCGACCATCCCCGACCCTGTAAGGGTCGCACAACGCCTGACGACCACAAATAGCTTCCGTCATATGTGACCCTTTCAGGGTCAAGCCAACCGGGCCGCTTGATTTCCGGGGGCGTTGCCCCCGGCTACTCTAGGAATCCCCTTCGGGGATTCGCAAGCAATCGCGAAAGGCCCGATCTACGTGCCACCTCCGAGGGAAAACATACTCAATTGGCTTCCCCCTCTCTCCCGCCCTGCGGGACGGGCGAGGGGGTTGCGTCACGCGATTCCGCAGGACTCAATCATGCCGGCGACAAGGTCCTGGAGCGCCTAGTGAAGATGCGGGGATTTTTCAAGCGCGTCCAGCAGGGCCATCACCACGCGGCCCACGATGGTCAAGCTGGCCGGGCTGCACTTATCCACCGTATCCGCCGGGGTGTGCCAGTAACTGCCGCCGGGACCGTAGTCAAAATCAATGAGGTCAACGGCAGGCACGCCGGCGTTGACAAAGGGCAAGTGGTCATCCTGAAAAGCGCTTGCCGTCCCCGAAAAAAAACGCGCGTAGCCGAGACGCTGGGCGATGTCAAAAGCCAAATCCGAGAGCCACGGGGTGGAATTGAGGTCGCGCTGGACATCGAGCCGGGCGTCGCCGATCATGTCCACCAGAATCATAGCGCGAACGCGTCCCAGGCGGCCGTCGGCGGTCAGTCGCGCCGCGAGGTGGCGGCTGCCGTAGAGGCCGTCACTCGGCGACCATTCGACGAGGGCTTCTTCCCCATCGAAGAAAACCAGCCAAATGGTGAAAGTATTCTTGCGTTGTCTTAGGACGCGAGCCATCTCCAGCAGCAGGGCGGCGCTGGACCCGCCGTCATTGGCGCCGACGAAGCGAAACTGGGCAAAGCGCTTCGTTTCGTAGTGACCCCCAATAATAATGACCTGCGGGCGCGTTCCCGGCAGCTTGACGATGAGATTGGACATGGGAAGGCTGCCAGCCGGGGTCGCGGCGACAAACTTGTCTTCCTCGGCCTCGAGTCCCGCGCGCCGTAGTTGCTGGAGGATATACTGTCGAGTTTCCGCCAGCGCTGGCGAGCCCGACGGGCGGGGACCGAACGCCACGATGCGCTTCAGGTCCTCGAAGGCGCGGCCACCGTTGAAGAGAACTGTTTCGGCCGCCCCCGCGAGACTGACGCTTCCCAGCACAACGCACGCCAGGAGCGGCACGCAGAGCAGCCTCCATGCTCTCGACCGCCTAGGACGGCTCATGCCTGCGGTTCCATTTCTTCTTGAGTTGGACGAGCCAGGAAAGTCCGATGCTCACCACGTAGAGGCCGACCATCGGGATCCAGAACATGAAGAGCGAAGTCCAGTCGGCAGTGGGAACGATGGCGGCAGCTACCACGGCGGTGATGAGGACCGCATAGCGAATGTTCCGTAGGAGGAAGCGGGGGGTGACAATACCAAAAATGGACAGCAGCAGGATGATGACCGGCAGCTCGAAAACCAGGCCCACTCCGACGATGATCGTCGAGGCCAGGCTGAAGTACTCGTTGATCTTGATGAAAGGTTGAAAGCTATGGCCGAATTGCAGCAGGAACTTGAGCGCGGCGGGAAAGGCCAACTTGTAAGCGAAGAACCCCCCGGTGATGAACAGACCGCTGGTCAGGGTGACGAACGGCCAGACATAGCGTTTCTCGTGGCGATAAAGGCCTGGGGAGATGAAGAGCCAGAGTTGCAGCAAAATATAAGGCGATGCCAGGAAAAGTGCGGCCACCAGCGACATCTTGATATAAAGATTGAAAGGGTCGGTGGGATTCGTATAGACGAGCTTGTCGGCCATGTGCAGATCGCGCAAGGTGTCGGTCAATGGCCGGGCCAGATAGCCATAGATCTTGTCGGAAAAATAGAAGCAGACGCCAAAGGCCACCACCAGGGAAATGACGCTGTGCAGCAAACGCTGGCGGAGCTCCTCGAGGTGCTCGAGGAACGACATCTGCCTGCCCTCAGCTAATTCTTCCTCAGGTTCGGGTTTCGGTGTCTGTGTGGGAGGGTTCTGTGTAGTCGTGGCCATAGGTGGAAACCGGCTCGGGCGGCTCTAGCGGCTCGTCGTGCCTGTCGAGGGTGCTGATCTCCTCTTCCAACGAGTTCTTCAGTTCATTGGAAGCACGGCGCAGCTCCGCCAATCCCTTTCCCAGCGTCCGGGCAATCTCCGGTAGCTTCTTGGGGCCGAATAACAGAAAGGCGATAAACAACAAAAAGCCAATTTGGGCAAAACCGCCGTCAAACAATTCTCACCTCTCTTGGTCATAATAGGAGAGCCTCTCAGCCTTGTCAAGCTGAACCGTCAGCGGGAGGCCAGGAGACACAAGGCCTGCTCCCAATCTCGGCGGCCAGTTCGGGATTGAATTGGCAGCCGCTTTTGGGAAATAATCGTTCCTTCCGATGATCGCCATCGGAACCATTGGGGCTACTCACGAATCCTTAGATTTGAGTCTACGGAGGTGACCATGACCGGTCTGGGCAAGCAGGTCTCTGATTTCTTGAATACCAAGTCTCTACAGCTCTTCATTGGAGGCAAGTGGGTCGATGCCGCCGCGGGAGGCCGCATTGAAGTCCGTGATCCGGGTACGGGGAGAGTGATCGCGCAGGTGGCCGCTGCCGATAAAGAAGACGTACAGCGTGCCGGTGAAGCGGCCCGCGCCGCCTTCAACAAAAGTGGATGGGCCACCATGCCCGCTAACGATCGCGCGGTCATCCTGCATCGTCTGGCGGATTTAATTGATAAGAATGCCGACGTTTTGACGCAGATCGAATCCCTGGACGTCGGCAAGCCCCTGGCTCAGGCGGCCGCATTCGACATCCCGGAGGGGGCTTCCACGCTGCGTTACTATGCCGATCTCTCCGTGCAGATGCGTCGCCGGGAACCGATTGCCGTCTCGGGACACGAGGCGTACACCCTGCGCGTGCCTTACGGGGTCTGCGCGTTCGTGCTGCCATGGAATTTCCCGTTCCTCTTGCTGGCTTGGGGCGTAGCTCCGGCCTTGGCCGCCGGGAACGTGGTCATCGTCAAACCTTCGGAAGAAACGCCCCTTTCGACGCTTTATTTTTGTCGATTGGCGCAGGAGGCAGGCATACCGGACGGGGTGGTCAATGTGATCCCCGGCTACGGGGATACGGCCGGC
>Ga0315280_10002901_pt1 | contig 27085 bp, 28 predicted proteins | sample YL17G06_40_MG_FD_203697 | JGI IMG/M metagenome (GOLD analysis project Ga0315280, IMG submission 203697) | Sediment microbial communities from Yellowstone Lake, YNP, Wyoming, USA - YL17G06_40 | ecosystem: Environmental > Aquatic > Freshwater > Lake > Sediment | place: USA: Wyoming | collected... | reverse complement strand
GGCGGCCTAAACCTAGACACCGTACGCCAATACATAATGACAGAACAAGAACCTTAACGCGCTAAAGAGCCCCCAGGCTCTGCCTGGGGGACATCTACTGTGGAATACAATCAAGCTCAGTTCCAGTGGCGATGTTTTAGTGGGGGGTTCGGTGATTGGACGTATATATATATATATATATATATATATATCAAAACAGCCCTGAGACCTCAGATTACAAGCTTACTGGAAATGTACTACACACGGAGTGGAGTTATTCTCCCCTTGTAACAGATTTGAAAGGTCAGTCTACAGTCTACACCTATGACAAGAGCAGTGGATATTGGATAGAACACGAAGGACAGGTTAGCTACAAATATGTGGCAGGATATGGGGACTATCTAATAGTCAATTTCTTCCGTGGCTATGTCAAGTTCGATGGAACTCCAAGTGCAATATCGTTTGTTCACGGTGTCGCATATCAATGGGTTTACCTCTATGCCCCATATTCAGATACTTCTCCAGTAATTAATGCACATTGGGATGAAACAATAGGCGCTTGGCTTGTGGGATTCAGTATCTACTACTGGGATAAAACAGATGTTACACAAAACTATAACCCTTCATTCCCAGATCCGTTCATAGAACCAGTTCCAGCAAGCAACTACAATCCTTTAGACCTTTAGAACTTCCGTTGGCTATGTAACAGCCATTTCCTTTCTTTTTTATTTTGAGGTGATATTTCATGAAGCATAAAGTTGTTTGCAGTTTATGTGGAAAATCTGAAATAATTGAAATTCTAAATAGAAAAATTCCCAATCGTTGGCGTTATTACGGCAAGTTGAATGTGAACGCTTGCCAAACAAGCAAGTATTACTACAAGTTTCCAGAAGGTTTCCCAAAGAAAATAGAGGATTGGGATGGTGATGGAACAGCCGAGGAACACTATGCTGGTGTAAGCTGGGGCACGGTTTACGTTGATGAGCTAAGCTTCGCTGGTAGAACGCTGGACTTCGAGCCATAAAGACAACAAAGACCCAACATGCAATAGAGCCATGACTTCCCTTTTTCTCTAAATCTTGCAGTGGTAATCATATGGGAAAGAAAGTATTGTTCTAATTGCAAGAAGTTGGTAAACTCTACTGAAGATACTAATTGTTAATTGCTGTGAAAGCGTATTCAGTTTCTTCTTCTATCTGCTCTGAACTCACGGGTCATCCTGAAACCGATTATTCTTGCATAGATGTAGAAAGAGCAACTCAAGTCGCTCAATCAAGTCTAGACAATATTAGCGCTGACAATTCTACCAGCCCCGAGGAGTGTGTTAAGCATTTGTTTGGACACTTGTGCTTCAGTTCAGAGGCGGATAATAAATAACATTTATTGATTTTTCCCGCTTTTCTTCCAAGTGTCAGGGATCGATTCATTCTCATTCTCTAGAATCTTTAATGCCTTACTAGCCCTTGATCTGATCTCAACGCTTCCATAATTTTCAAGAGGCTTTATTTCGCCAATTATCCTTCTACGGGAAATGCTGAAAGCTATCACAGATATCCGGAAGAAGCTAGGTGACAAGATTGAAAAGAAGAAGTAAGCCTAGGATCGAAGTCGTAGAGTTCTCGCCCCGGGACCTAGTGCTGATGGCCGTGGGCCTACCACCCGAACCAATTTGGTAAGGAACCCAACCGTCTATTCCATGGTCGAATTTGCTGTTCGTCAGAAGCTCCGTTGCTCCCTCGGACTCTGAACTCTGAATCTGAAAGACTAATGGAACAACCATCAGAACGACATATAAAAAGATCAGTCTTTTCTTTGGAGAAGTCAGCATGGGAAACCATTCCACAGTGTTTAATGAGCTAGTCAAACACAAGTGTCCGCTATCCGTCTCATTAACTAGTCGGTAGATCACGCCCGATCTCGAAGCAAGGTCACACACAACAACAGACAACCGGATTCTTACACTGTCTTTCGGTCTATTGCTCTAGCTTGCTTACAACACTTTGGAGCCTATCCAACCCTTCTTTCAGGTTTGCCATAGAGGTTGCATACGAAATTCGCAGATATCCCTCTCCTTGCTCTCCAAACGCGCTTCCCGGCACTGTTGACACTTTACCCTTTTCCAAGAGATGCATGCAGAAGTCGAAGGAACTCATCCCTAGCCTACGGATATTCGGAAAGACATAGAAAGCACCCTTAGGCCGCGTGCAAGTGATCTTTGGAACCTTATTAAGTCGTTCGAGAACGAATCTTCTTCGCCGATCGTACTCCTCAGCCATCTCTCTTACACATTCCTGCGGACCTCGAATCGCCTCGATACCAGCTACCTGAGCGATAGAGTTCGCACACGTGTTAGCGTAGAGGTTCAGTTTCGCCATCTCAGCGACAATGTTTGCTGGAGCGACAGCGTATCCCAAGCGCCACCCTGTCATGGCGTAAGCCTTCGAAAACGCGTTTATTGTAACAGTTCTGTCCCTCATGCCGCTTAAGGCAGCGAAACTCTGGTGGCGCGCTTCATCGTAGACGAACTTCTCGTACACTTCGTCGGAGATTACAATGAGTCGGTGCTGCTCCGCTAGGTTCGCGATTTCTTTCAGAGTAGACGTGCCGGTTACCGACCCAGTGGGATTGTTCGGAGAATTGATCAATAAAATCTTGGTCTTGGGCGTTATCCTCTCTCTTATGGCTTGAGGGTCGGGAGTGAAGTTGTCTTCTTCTCTTACAGGGTAGTGAACAACGGAGGCTTCCGCTAGACGCGCACAAGGTTCGTAGGCAGGCCATCCAGGATCGGGCAGAAGAACCTCATCGCTAGGGTTTACCAATGCGAGCATAGCGAGATAAACTGCGCAGCAGGCTCCAGCGGTCACAACTATCTCGCTATCTGGGCTTGCGATTATCCTGTTATCCTCCTCCAGCTTCCTTGCTATTTCCCTGCGTAGTTCGAGCAGTCCTCGACTCGACGTGTAGTGAGTAAACCCACTATCAAGAGCCTTCTTCGCCGCATCTCTAATGTGGCTGGGTGTGTCGAAGTCCGGCTCTCCAACTTCAAACCTTATCAGGTCGGTCATCCTCTGAGCCTTCTCAAACACCTCCATAATTCCTGAAAGGGGTATTCCAGCAGATCTTTTCGAGACATCGACTCCAAAAACGCCCTCTCCAGTCATCATCCCTCACCTTGGCAATCCACCTTAACCTGAATGCATGGCTAAAATAGCTTACTCAGACAAGCGCAGCCAGCCCTTGTAAACGCCCTGCCCTACCAAGGAAATATCTTTCCCGTCAAAATCCAAAGACAGGCGGACCGAGAGACCGCCCCTAAAGTTTTAGATTCTTCGAAATCAGAATCATGAAACTAGGCTTGAATCATGAAATTTAGCATAGAGGCCGTACCGATTTATCCACTGAAACAGATCTTGGAAATTGCAAAGATCGCAGATGAAAACGGTTTCTACGGATTTTGGCTTGCGGATGAGATCTACTTCAAAGATCCTTGGATAACGATGGCTATCTGCTCCATGATGACCAAAAACATGGTACTCGGACCTTGTGTGACACATGTCTATTTGAGGGACCCCACACTCATCGCCCAGGCCTTGGGCACTCTTGATGAATTATCAAACGGAAGAGCGGTATGCGGCATAAGCATAGGGCTCCCTCTCATGTTGCAGCAGTACCACATCGGGCTTGAAGGTACCGAGCCGGTGAAGAGGCTGAGGGAGGCCGTTGAAGTCATAAGAAAGATGCTCACTGAACAGCTAGTTACATACGATGGAGAATTCTTCAAGTACAGCGGACTCTCTTCAGTTGCCAAGAAAGTTGGAAAACTACCCATCTATATAGGAGGAATGAGAGGGCCTCTCACCTTCAGGTTGGCCGGAGAAATTGGTGATGGAGTAATGCTGTGCTACGGACACTCTCATCAATACCTCAAATACGTGATCGAGGAAGTGGAGGAAGGAGCAAAAACGGCAAAACGAGATCTGAAGGAATTCGATGTGGCGTGTGGAGATCTGTTTTGTACCTCGAAGGATTCAGACGCAGCGAAAGAAGCAGCCAAGACATTGGTGGGCCGCATTATCTCATTGTTGCCGAACCTACAACTCGTCAAACATGGAATTCAACCCGATGACGTAACGGAAATAAAAAAGGCGTTCTTCGCAGGAGATATCTCCAAGGTTATCGATCTAACCACAATGGACCTCGTGGAAAAGCTGTCGATATCGGGCTCTCCCGAGGAATGCATTGACAAAATAGAGGACTTGCAAGCAAACGGCGTCAAACATCTACTCACTCTAATACTAGATGCCGAGCTGATAAGGCACTTCACTCGCAGAAAAATACCAAGTCTACCGAAGTATACAGAGATGATCAAACTCATAAGCAGAGAGATCATGCCTCATTTTCGATGACTCCTACGCGCTCCCAGCCCGGACTCCTGTGACGTATCTTGGGTTCGACCTAATCCTCCGCACCATCGGCGGTATACACGCTAGAAAAACTTCATATTTGATATTTTTGAGTGTATGATGTGGCCCTTGATGCCGCAAGTTGAGACAGATCTCGAAGTTCTATGCAAACTGGCAAAAGAATTTGGAGCAACAAACGCAGCATCCTTTGATGCCAAGAGCGTTGTCGTCGATGAAAGAGCACGGCTAAAGTGTTCTATCCCGATTTGCGACGACTACGGCCTAAATCTAATGTGCCCGCCCAACGTGATGAGCATTCAAGCGTTTAGAGAAATATTAGCCAAGTACAACCATGCAATCCTTATTCAGATCGAAGCGCCGATACCTCCTAAAATGATGGAGGAAATACGGAAGGCAGAAGATGTTGCCGCACTGTACAAAAGTACCAAGTTCCTCGATATCTACAAGAAGACGTTCGATCCAGTCAAATTGAAACTTCATCGCATAGTTCACAAGGTTGAAGCGCAGGCTTTTGCGCTCGGTTATCGTTTTGCAACAGGGTTCACAGCGGGATCCTGCAAATTGTGCAAGGAGTGTGTGGCGATCAGTTCGCACGAACCTTGTCGACAACCATTCAGAGCAAGACCTTCCATGGAGGCTGTTGGAATCGATGTCTTCAAGACAGCCGAGAACGCAAGTTTGCCTTTTGAAATTCCCCCGAAGCACAAGACAGTATGGAATGGACTTGTCCTAGTCACTTAGTCGAAAGAAAGATCAAGTACTCTCTTAAATGAATCGCTATGAATAGCCTCTTTTCGCCGAGACTTCTTCGATTCGGATCTCAATCATACCTGTTCCTTTGAATTTCTCGTGGCCATACTCGGCGCATTCATGGTATTTTGCTCCGAGTCTCCTGAGCCTGTTGATATCTGGATTCCTTATGAATCGGGCTTTCCCAAATGCCATTACGCTGTGATAATTCACAGCTGCGCCGCAACTCGTTCCTCGCCTCGTTACTGGCTGATTGACAAGGAAGCATACGTTTGGATTCTCATCAATATATTGAAGCTTCTTTCGTTCAAGGGCGCAATGAATATAAATTTTCCCGTTCGAGTAGAGAAAATTCACCGGGACTACATAGGGCAAATCGTCTTTTGATAGACCCATGTATCCCACTAAAGCCTTCTTCAAGATTCTCTCGATTTCACCCTTATCGGTGATCGCTTTCTCGGATCGCCTCATATCAGTTATCAACTTCATCGGATTCCCTTCTCCTTACTCAGTCTAATCGCTGTATGCTTTTCTCATCTTGTATTTATGTCTCAGCTCCTCTCTGGCAAAGCTATCGAAGAGCTCTCCTACAGTAGACCCACGAGATTTCTTAGCCAATGTAGCATAGTATTCATGGGTTCTTTCTCTCTTTTACCTGCAAAAACTAGTATGTCTTGGTAGGTAGAGTTTTCAGATAAACCTCCATCAAGCAATCTACTATTTTCAAATCGGGCACTTCAATCTTTAATGAAGGACTATAATTCACCTTTATTCTCCATTAGACGCTCTAGCTTTGATCTATGACTCAACCCCGATGACTAGAGTTGTTATCGTGAAGGGAAAACGTTACAAGTGTATAGCGTATACAAGCGAATTTTCAGTTGATCGGGATGAAGATAGTGAGACGAGAAGATGCTCCATCGCTTGAGACGGTGAAGGGGAGGCGCGGCGTGATTCTTCAGGCTGGAGAGAAGGCTATGCTGATGATGCTCATCGTCGAGCCAAGCATCCCAACTCCACCTCACAGCCATCTTCACGAACAGATGGGCTATCTCCTAGAGGGCAAGGGTGTGCTGTTCTCAGGCGGCGAATCGGTAGAGATCGAGGCAGGGACTTCTTTCCTTATACCTCCTTACGAGAGCCATAACTTCAACGCCACCGGAGACAAACCAGCGGTCCTCATCGAGGCCTTCAGCCCACCACGAGAAGACTACTTGGAACGAGCGAAGATGGAAACGGCAAAATAATGGAGGAACAAAGATGGTGAATGATGGTTGTACCGATTCAAAGGATCAAACGCCGCGGCCTGACTGTGAGGTAAGTCATCTCAAACGCCGTGAGATCCAAGCGCCTATTGTTGTATCTCTAATCAAAGGATTTGCCAGAGAGATCGGACATGACAAAGCCATTGAAGTGGCTGCTGAGGTCATTAGAGAGGATGCTAAGATATCCGGAAGGAAGATGGCTGAAAAGTACGGTGGCAATACTTTGGTGGAGCTGGCGCGTGTGGTGAGGGAAGTATGGTGCCAAGATAACGCCATGGTCATAAATGTGCTGGAAGAAACGGATCGGAATCTCAATTTTGACGTTACCCGCTGCGGTTATGCCGAGTCATATGAAAAGATGGGTGTAAAGGAATTTGGCGTCTGTCTCTCTTGTAGTCGGGATGAACCTTTCACTGAAGGTTTCAACCCGCAAATAAAATTGAAACGGATCCAGACCATCATGGAAGGCGCATCTTACTGTGATTTTCGGTATACCATAGAATAATTGCCTGAATGTCCGATTTCTTTGGGACTCTTCCGGCATTAAATATCTCCGCCGCGACTTATTCCTTAACGTGGCGGTATGACCAGATCGAAAGTTGACTTACCGTCCTTGTATATGGTTCTATCATTTACAGTTAGCATATTCATCGGCTTCCTTGATCCCACTGAACTACCGGTTCCGGAGGAGATTGGAACAGTCCTCCTTGTTTGCGGATCTCTGATCTTCCTCTATGTCATATTCTATTTGAGAAGCGGTTTCTTTGGAGAAACTGAGCCAAAGTTGAATTTTCTGATCACAAAAGGTCCGTACCGGTTTTGCAGACATCCACTATACTTGAGTTTCATCATAATCGCTCTGGGCATAAACCTCATGCTCAAGAGCGCTTTAGGAATAGCCTTCACTTTCGCACTATCGATTCCCAACGTGGTTTACAGGGGAAAGATTGAGGACAAGCTACTAAGAAACAAGTTCGGTGAAGAATGGGAGAAGTATGCAGACAAGGTTGGGTTCTTGTTTCCAAAGCTGAGAAAACAAAGAACAAACGTATGATAGATACTTCGCAAGCCCCAGAACAAGAACTGGCGATAGCGCATCGTAGACTTCTGAGACTGTCGTCGGCTAACCTGAGGTTGCGTATTCTTTAAGCCTCTCCTCGAAGACCGACCTCGGCGGGAACCCCATCGAGGACGCATAAGTATTGAAAGCCACTAGATCTCTTCCTTTTCTCTCTGCAACCTCCTGAATCTCTGCGACAATTTCTCCTATGATTGCGTATGTGGAAGCATAGCCCGGGCCATTCCCTTGATGGGCCGGGAATAACTGGTGGTAGATCAGACTTCTGCTCAGGTCGGTCTCAGCATGCGCCCAATCAATGAATTCCAGTAGCTGCTGCTTGCCTGAGTTGATTCTTGCGTCGCCTATAACGCGTATGAATCTGACGATACGCCACATCTTCGTATAGAATTCATACTCCTCTACAAGTTGCTCAAGCCCGCAGTACCTAGCAGCAAACGCTATGAAGGGCCTCTCGCTTGGGGTCGGCGCCCTAGCCTGTAGATCTTTGAGATACTTCAGGAACTCGACTTCACGGTGGAACGAGATCCCCTCTGAGATAGCACTCCCAGCCATTGAAGGAAGCAACTCGACCAGGCTGGGTTTAGCAGCGTAATGATAGGCGGAGTTGGACGAGTGCACACAGTGGCCGTACTCTTCATGGACGAGGAGATTGAGGAGTTCCCCTGGAACCGATATGGGCGCCCTTCTTGGATCTATTGTAGCGAGGAAAAACTGAAATGGCCTATTCGTTAGAAAATCAAGGAAGTATGCTGCTCCACTCGGTAGCATGCCTGATAGGTAGCTTGGCGTCTCAATGACCTTGGTCTTGTAACGCGGGTTAACATGAACCACGTACTTGTCAACGAGTTTGACAGTAACCCTTCGAATCGCCCGTATGAAAGGTAGAATCTTCATAGGCTTCAGGCCTCGCTTCTTCCTAAGCTCAGAAGCTACAACCTCAGCCCTATCCTCAACTTTGAGCTTCTGAGCTAGGCTTGCTGTGAGCCTTTTGAAGGTCGGAAGCTCTCTTCCGAGCATCACGATGCCTTTCGATTCAAGCTCGCTCGAGTTCTCTCTGTAGTCGAAAAGATTCTCAAGCGTGCTTTCAAGATTCTCTTCCCTGCCAAGTTCACACCCCTCTCTAGCGCATATCTCGGCAACCTCCTCGAAACCAGCGTTCTTGAAGCCTTTAGTTCCAAAACTTTTCCAGTACTTATTCACTCCGATTTGGAGTTCTCCGAGTGCAGCATAGAGTGCTCTTGAGCGAGATGCTTTTTTGACGGAGCGTATGATCTCGTTCAAGCCATGGCATCTTATCGAGGTAAGTATCCTAATCCCTTCAGGGCAAGGCTTCTTCGATATGGTTACGCTGTAGGCCTTCAGTGCCTTTACTGCATCTTGAGCCAATGAGATCATGTGTGTTGAACTAACCCCTTCCTTTATCATGTGAGTGAAGAAAGCATCTAGAGCCACGTCAGGAACTATCTGAGCCTCTCCTAGGAAGCTGTAGGTCTTGATCGAACGAAGGAACTTCCTTTCAACTTCACTGTCTGAACGTCGAATCACTTGGTCTATCTGCATCTCCAATTTTCTGAGTCGCTCTGCGTCAGGTATCATAAGGTGCCCTGCGTACTGGCTAAGACCTGCGCTGAATGCGTCTGAGGGCGAGAGTTTCTTCCAGATCTCAAACGTTTCGTTCTCGATGAGACTGCTGGGCTTCATCGCCAAGAGCGTTCACCGAATCTAGTGTAGCATACAAGCCACAAGGTCGCTTTCGAGAGGTGTTTCATAAACATACACATGTTTCTACTAGGAAGCACCCTATAATAGTTCAGATCTTTCGGCTGTGAAAAGCAAACCTAGATATGCAATGCCGACCCTTGCGGCGCTCCTCTATCCCTTCTTCTCAGTCAATTCTCCGATAATCCTCGGCAGCTTGTATTGTGGGAACTTCAAGGTACGTGGCTTCTTCGTCAGCTCCAGCAAATGTTTTTAGTTGAAAACCTCAAGAATGATGCGAATGATAGTCGAGATGGTGAGCGAACTAAAAGCATTCTTCCATCCTGAAAATGTAGCTGTGGTAGGCGCTTCAAAAACCCCTAGCAAGGCTGGACACACAGTGATCGCCAACATGCTTAGGATGGGTTATCAAGGTATTGTCTACCCCGTCAATCCGAAAGCGGAAGAGGTTCTCGGCTTCAAGGCTTACCGAACCGTGAAGGAGATCCCTGGAAAAGTTGAACTAGCGGTAATAGTCGTGCCTGCACAAGTAGTTGTAGACGTTATGAGAGATTGCGCTGAGAAAGGTGTTCGAGCAGTAGTGATAGGTTCAGGCGGCTTCTCAGAGGTCGATGAAAGAGGAGCTGAGCTTCAAGACGAGATCATCAAGATTGCCCATGAGGCTGGGATCAGAGTTGTTGGACCGAACACCAGCGGAATCGTAAGCACTCCAGGAAACTTCACGACAACCTTCTTCCCTCAAGAGAAAGTTAGACGAGGCTACGCATCATACGTTGCGCAAACAGGCAACTTCGCAACCCACACAATGAGGTGGATCACTACAGCCGAATACTTCGGCGTCAGTAGAGTCATAGGCTTGGGCAATAAATGTGATGTAGACGATGCGGATGCGATAGAGTATCTCGGCGAGGACCCTGAAACGAAGGTGATAGCAATGTACATTGAAGGTTTCAAGAATGCGAGAAGGTTCCTTGAGGTAGCTCGAAGAGTAGTGAGGAAGAAACCTATAATCGCCTTGAAGGGTGGCAGAACAGTCGCAGGCGCTCAGGCTGCGAGGTCTCACACCGCCTCACTAGCTGGTGATTATGCTATAGTTGATGCAGCCCTCCGTCAAGCTGGAGTGATCAGAGCTAAGAAGTATATGGACTTGGTCAACTTCACGAAAGCCTTCTCTCTTCAACCGTTACCCAAAGGAAATCGAGTTGCCTTGGTAATGCCTTCTGGTGCGATGGGTGTAATCACAGCAGACGCCTGTGAGAGCCTAGGGCTTGAAGTCGCCAAACTCTCAAAGGGCGCTCTACAAAGACTTACGGACATCAGCCCAACATGGATAAGGATGAGTAACCCGGTTGATATCTGGGCTGCTGCTCAAATCCAAGGCGTTGAGAAAGCATACGAGTTGGGGATGGAGGCTCTACTTGAAGACGAGAACGTTGACGCTGTGATAGCAACCTTGATGCTCGTAGAAGGGCACTCAACGATGGACTTAAAGTTCATTCTTGAAATGAATAGGAAATATAACAAGCCCATGCTCATCACAGTCACTGGAGATAAGCAACTCTTTGAAGCAGCGAAAGAGGAGTTGGAGACCCAGGGGGTCCCTGTATACCCTCCATTAGAAGCAGCATGTGAAGCCTTGGCTGCGATGGCTGAATACATGCGCTTCCGATCTCGTGAAACCGCCAATGAATGATAGTTTTCTTAGAGGTGTACATGGAGATTCGTTCCCTTAAGCTGCCTCTGCCAACTCATTATCCGTCTTTTTGAGTATCAAGAATTCATCTGAGAAGGTCCAAAATCTGCAGCAGTTCTGGAATCGATTTGATAGTGAAGTCAGGTGTGACCGATGATGGCTGCGGAATTTGACCGTAAATCTCATCTTCACGTACAGTGCCGCTTCCTGACACCAGCACCGTCTTCATCCCTATCGCTTTAGCTCCCTCGATATCGTACTTCAAGTCGTCTCCAACATAAATTGCCTCGTCCGGTTCCAGCTTCAATTCGTCTAGAAATATCTGGAAGATCTTTGGGTGAGGTTTCCTCCAGCCAACCTCATCCGAGATAACAACCACGTCGAGCAATCGGTCAAGATGAAGTTTCTTAAGCGCTTCTCGAATCGCCTTCCTGTATGAGAAGTTTGAAATTAATCCTACAGACAGGTACTGCTTTATCTTAGAAAGTGTGGCGAACGCTCCCGGAGCTACCTTCAGCGAAGCTATGAACGGGTCGAAGTAAGCGTCCACCGCTTCTACAACAAGCCGATCTTGCGGCTTCGCGTTGTATCCGAGTTCCTTGAGGGCGTCCGCGACCCAAACTCTGTTGTCTATCTCTCTGCATGTATCGACACGGATCTTCCGGTATTTCTGAGCCGCCTTATCATGCGCTTCCATGAGGTCTTCGTAGGAACAAGTGATCCCTAGCTCACCAAGTTTCCTATGCATACTCTGAACATACTTCTCATCGTCGAGTTGCACATGGACCAATGTGCCCATGAAATCGAAGCCTACCGCTCTAACTGCCATCCCTCATTCCAACAATCTATGATATGCTATAATACATGATAAGAAATATGCCGCATACTACTGGAGTCCAAGCTAACTTCTCAAACGATAAAGTACGCGGGCTCGATGAGGAAAATTCTTCTGCAACAGATCGAGGTCCTTAGTAGAGGATACAAAGCCAACCCATATCATCACCGGAAATGGTGGATTCACCTAATCTGTTGCATAAGCGTTTACCCTAGAAAAACTCCTTAAGAGCCTCCGCGGCCGTATAAACGCTCCCAACTCCGCTGATATAGTTTACGACTCTGATCGCTTCTGTAATCTCCTCTGTCGTAGCGCCAGCTTGCATCGCTGCCTGAGCCAACGCCTTTACGCCTTGAACAGCTCCGAGAGACGCATCCAAAGCCATCGCGATTAGGAGCTTAAACTTCTTGGGCAGGGCACCCTCCGTGAGAGCGAACTTGTTGGTATTTTCAACGAGCTTAAGGGGCTCCGGATCAAGCTTCTCCAAAATCTTCAAAGGATGTTCGGACATCCGATCACCCCCTCTCCAAGTAATCAGATTTGATGTTTAGATGTTATAGTTTTCCGTCTTCCTGCTCCTTCTCATGCTCTTTCTTCTGCTTCTCATAGAAGTCCGGTCCGAGAGTTTCTCTACTTCCATCTTTCTAATGCTAGTGATGTCTTGTGTAACTAAAGAAACGACGACCTGCGGCGGGGAAAAACTCTCTCTGTGGAATTGAACAAGGTAAGAGTTATAAACGGGAGCATACAATGCGCCGCTTCACTAGAAGGGATTTTGGTGGAGCGGCAGAGCTGTGGAGAATAATTCGCGAGTATATTTTTCAGACTGCAGGGCTAGACAGAAAGATGAAGATTTGTACAGAAAGATTGGACGGCTCTTCGACGCTGCCCAGTTTAGCAGTAAGATAAACAAGGGTGATGTGGTTGCTTTGAAGGTCCACTGGGGATTGCCCAGAAACCAACGTCGCCTAAGACCGGAGCATGTGCGTGCCATCGTGGAGAAGGTGAAGGAGGCTGGAGGCCACCCGTACGTCTTGGAGACTACTGGGGTGGGTTTATCAGGGCTGCGGGGGAATGGCGCAAGGTACATCGAGGCTGCCTACGGAAACGGCTTCACATACGACGTTTTGCATGCTCCCGTAGTTTTGGGTGACGGAGTGAAGGGCTTGTCGGGAGTAAGAGTGAAGTTCGAAGGGCTGAGGTTGAAGGAGGTTGAGATCGCGCAAGGACTAGCCGAAGCAGACACTGTATTCGTTCTCAGCCATTTCAAGGCGCATCCTCAAGCTTGCCTTGCCGGCGCGCTTAAGCAGATAGGGATTGGAGGTGTGACGAAGATCTGGAAGGCCAAGATACACCTTGCCCGGAAACCCGCGATCAACTCCGAGAAATGCGATAATTGTGGCGTCTGCGTAAAGTTCTGTCCTTTTGGCGCCATAGACGATAGTGAAGGAAAGCCCAAGATCCAAGCAGACCTCTGTCAGCTCGGCTGTGCCTGCTGGGAAGTCTGCCCCAAAGACGCCATTACCGGTTGGAACGAGTTGAGTGCTAGCAACGAAGAGTTTAACTTAAGGATGGTAGATGCAGCTGCAGCCATAATAAAGCATGTCGGAAGAGAAAATATGGGGTACGTCAACTTTGCGTACGATGTCACGCCTCACTGCGACTGCTATTCTTACGGAGATGTTCCTATCGTGCCAGATATCGGCGTCCTAGCATCCGACGACCCTGTAGCAATCGATCAAGCCTCGGTCGACCTCGTGATAAAATCCCCCGGTATCCCGGGCTCGGCACTCGAGGAGAAAAAATGCCTCGAGCCTGGATGCGACAAGTTTAGGGCGATCTTCCCCGAAACAGATTGGAAGTGGCAATTGGAAGCCGCCGAGAATTTGCGTTTAGGAACGAGAAACTATCAGCTGATCAAAATATAGGGAAAAGATGTGTCGCTCCTTGACGGCCAGCAAAAATGATCAAGATAATCTGGATGAACTACCGCTTTGATAAAGCCGTTCTCTAGCGGTGAAGCCTCGATCTTCCTCAGTTCGTGCGGATGATCGATCATGGTTCAGTCTAATGCTTGGACACATTACGACGCTACGCTATGTACTCAGCCTTACCAATTGGAAAGGGTAACGCCCATCTAAATTAAAATGAAATGTGTGGATTGCGGATGTGAGGATAAGATTACGGATCCAGTCTTGACACTTCATATTCTGGCCCTTCTATGATCTTGCCGAGCATAAACTGCGGGACAGGGATTTCTGGAGGAAGCCCGTAGCGTATGACACAGGAGCCCCGTCGCCAGTTATCTATTTGATTGAATTAGAGAAGCACATTCATCAAGAGCTTCAACGACTTTTCCTTCATCAACTTCATCTGTTCACCAACTGAATAGAAGTAGATTTTTCGGAGGGTGTTATCATTGTATCTCTTGAGTCGCTGACTCCAACTGCTGAGAAAATCTTTTTTGGAATCTTTTAAGATTGGAGTGTTTGGTTTCAACTTATCAGGACCACTCTTTCCAATTGGGACAAACTCGTCGCCTTGATGTGCCAATTTTAATTCAACATCGCCCTCTATTTTATCTAGGTCGAAGAGCCCTATTGGGATTAGGTTTTCAACAGAAATTATGTTTGCAGCATCCGCAGCGGAATTTACTGTGGGAAATCTGCCTTTCAAGATTCCTCTCACCAGTATACCCTCTACGGCTGGAAGGATCTGTTTTGGATCAGAGCCGAGCTTCTCTTGTAAACGGCGATATGCAATAATCTCAGGAATGGATTCTAGATCGCTCTCACTTTTCCCTTTCCACTCTTCAAGAATTTGATTCTTCCTACCTTGAAGTTCTTGTGGAGTGTTTCCTACAGATACATCTCTGACAATTCTTGTCTTCACAAACAAATCAGGAAGTTTTTGAACAACCTCATCATTTGTTGAAACAAGTTTATCCATTTCGGGGCGCCTTGAGCAATATGTCATATGAAAACTGTTAAACGAGATTCTTATTCGTTTAATCCACGGATAAAAGGCGCCGAGAAAACCAGCGACAACATTCCAAATTAAGAGCGTTGGATTTTTAGGTGTAATCGATTGGATAAGTCAGGTATGGTTGGAACCGACTATGATAAAGATCGTTGGAGTTTCAGGCAGCCCTAGGAAAGGCGGCAACACGGATCGCAGTCTGCAGGAAGCGTTGAGAGCCTGCTCCGAAACATGCAGCACCGAGCTAATAAGTTTGGCAAACCTGGAGATAGCTGAGTGCGCTGGTTGCGATCGCTGTAAGAAAGAAGGGACTAGAAAGCTTCCCTGCCCAGCACATGATGATGACATGACCCTGCTCTACGGTAAACTGGAGTCAGCAGACGGATTTATATTCGCTAGTCCCGTCTACTACGGCTCGGTAACCGGCATAATGAAAATATTCATGGATAGATTCATTCCCTTCTATGATGATGTAGAATCGAGGAGCGAACTTAAGGGCGCATTGCGATTCAAGCCCGCCGGCGCCATCGCTGTGGGCGGAGGCAGAAATGATGGGATAGAGGCCGTTCTATATACATTCCATAGATTCTTCCTATACAATGACATGATTGTCGTAGGTACAGCCGGGTATCCTGGCTCAGCTTCCAATCTAGGAGGAACCATATTCTCCGATAGCAAGCCAGACGCGCTAGCACGAGACGCCTACGGGAGAAACACTCTCCGAGCATTAGGAAACAAAGTTTCATTGATCGCGGAGAAACTTGCCGAAAGACGGTAAGAATTGTGAAGACGAGCGAGAGACCTCAAGGCTCTGAAGCATCTACACCGGGGAGAACTCTATGCTCCAGCTTCTAGGCTTACTGGTTGCTTCATTCCTCGCGGCGCTGGCAGGCGCAGTCTCACCCGGCCCTGTCTTCGCTGTGACCGTAGCGGAATCTGTTAGGAGAGGCTACCGAGCTGGACCCTTGATAGTTGCAGGCCACTTCATCCTCGAAGCGATTATAGTCTCGATTCTCTTCCTGGGGTTAGGGTCCCTTCTCGCCTCCGAACCGGCGAAGATAGGGATCGGATATGGGGGTGGAGCTGCATTGGTCTCGATGGGCATCTATCTCGCATGGTTCTCGAGAAATGTTCACCTTCAAGCAGAGAGAAGTGTGAGTCATAGATTTTCTTCATACGGCTCGATAGTATCCGGGTTCCTGACGAGTTGCTGCAACCCCTACGTCCCATTATGGTGGGTTGCGATCGGAGTTCCAATCATGTACAAGAGTTTAGAAATCGCAGGCGTCCTCGGGTTCGCTCTATTCCTGATCGGGCATGGTGCAGCTGACATGGGATGGTTCAGCTCGATAGCATACTGCGTGGATAGAGGCAGGAGATTCATGAGCGATCGCTTTCTACGTTTTCTCGTAGTTGGAAGCGCACTCTTCCTAGTGGGCCTTGGCATCTATTTTATAGGTTCCTCCGCTTCGACCTGACTTGAGGTTCGTAGATCGCTTCTTAAGACTCGTAAGCTCTCCTGCAAAGGAATCGAAATCATCCGTATCCTCATTCGTTACACTGGCATCCCTTGCATTACTAAGTGCGGTAGCTGCCCTCCCAACTATGCTCAGGGGAAGTAGCACCAGCAAAAACAAGCAAGTGAGATAGGCAACATATCCTCACATATCTTACGCACGTCATCACTCTTCTTGTGTGTATGAACCAAGGTATACCCACACGTTCAACATGTGTTCGGATATCGCGTGAGCGATAACTCAAGATTTAATCGTTCTATTGAGCGTAGAATGTCACTAAAATTATCCCTGTCACGATTAGTATAGTTCCCACGACGATTCTAGTTCCCACCTTTTCTCCAGAATAGATCGATGCAAGTACAAGGGAGAACAAGGGAGTTGTTGATGAGAGGGGGATCGCTCTTGAGGCATCTATTAGAGCCAAGCTTGAGAATAGAAGTATTCCTCCAAGACCGATCGCGAGCATCCCACCTGCCGCGAGGATAGTGACATCAACTCTAGTTAGTTTTCTTATTTGGTTTGATTCTCCAGCTGCCACTACTGCGAAAAGTAGGAAGGGAAGTGCCGCCGTTCTGCTGATGAAAGTTGCAAATATCGGGTCGACGTTCGGATCATTCAATGCCATCTTGATAACTGTAAGCCCGATGCTCCAAGAGACCGCTGCTATAATAGACGACGTCACCCCTAAGTGCGTAGCCCCGCTGTTGAGAGCGATGTTATTCTTCTCATTTTTGGTTAGACTCACTAGAGCTATTCCGACCACAACTAGTGGAGTCCCGATGGCCACAGCGAACGTAAGCCCTTCGTTAAGGATCATAGCTGCTAGAAGCATTGAGTATAGTGGATAGGAGCTTGATATGGGTTGGGTTCGTGAGATGCCGATCTTCTTCAATCCTACAAAATAGAGTGTGTCTCCTATGGCGAGGTTGAAGACCGAACCGATGACGATTAGAGCTAACTGATCGAACGTTATAGTTGATGAATGATATTGTGTTGCTGGAAGTATGGCAAGAAGAAGTAGTGTCGCAAACACCGTTCTCACAAGGTTCGCTGGAAGATACCTGATGTTTCGCAGAGCTCTCTTGTATAGCACTGCGGATACAGCATAGCAGAGAGCAGCTGATAAAGCCAAGATCTCACCGATCATGAAGGTGTCTCCTTGAAGGGAAGGTTGATTACATCCCAGATTGAACATCTTACTAATATCATTATGCGGTCTGTGGTTCAGCAAACGGGAAAAGCTGATCTTATAGAGCGCAACTGAACGCGGTTCATCTACCTCATTGTCAAGACTACCACAGGGAAGACTTGCCGACGTGCGGCCAAACTCGCCGCAACCATCGCCTTTCTCGAACTCATAGGCTCTCTTACAATGGAATCGAAATCATCCGTGTCCTCATTCATGGCGTTGGTTGGTCTGCATCCTATTCCCTAGCGCATCACAAACGACTTCTCCCTTTCGTCACATTTCTCAAGCCAAGTAGACTTCTATTCTCTTTCTGCCGCGCCCCGGGTTCTTTCCTTTCTTCAAGACGATCCTCCCTATCTCAGAAGTATTTTTGACATGCGTCCCTCCGCACTCCATCTCTGGGAAGCCCTCGATCTTCCACTTCCTCCTTAAGCCAGCTCCTACAGGGGCCGCGACCCCAGTCCACGGGTTCACCTCTCGCACCTCCACATCCTCAAACCAGATCTTCACGTCTAGGCCTCTGGCTATGGTTTCATTGGCATAATCCTCGATCATCTTCAGAACGTCCGGCGTCAACTCCTTGGTGAAGAGGTAGTCGCTCCGCTCCTTCTCCTCATCAACTCTTCCAGAGCTGGCTGTGCAATCTGGATCGAACTTCGTCTGGAAGCAGAAGAAGACTACATGTGCTGCGCTGTGGAGCCGCATTATCCTGTAGCGCCTCCCCCAATCGATCACCCCGCGAACCTCCTGCCCCTCCTTGAAGCAGCTCAAATCTTCAACAAGATGCAGTATCTCATCACCATCTGAACGAACATTGACAACTCGAACGCCATTCAAGGTTCCGGAATCAGAGACCTGACCGCCGCCTTCAGGAAAGAAACACGTCCTATCCAAGACGAGGGCGCCATCTCTAATAGAAAGAATCTGAGCAGAGAACTCCCTCATGTAAGCATCTCTCCAAAAGAGCCATTCAATCATATACAGTCCTCTGTAACGCCTTTACAGCCAATCGTGAATCGTGGAAGTTAAGCTTTAGCTGGAGTCAAGCATGAAACCCTACGCCGTTTACGGGTGGAGTGAATTTCCAGCCTGCCTTCGGGCAGGCTGATTCCGCGTAATAGTTTCCGCAATCTCTCCATGCTTGACGCGGAAGCTATGCGTCAATTTACATCAAAACGGGGGGGGAAGTCTCTAACAACACGGGGCGCAACAATTAAAGCATAATCCACTGCTAGAGCTGCGAGCTCTGGTACAAAGTCGGTTTCAACGCAGCCATAAACATCGAGTCATGTTTCTTGGCAAAGCCCTTGACTCGAAGGGCCACAGTCAATTTGGCCTAAGCTGGGAATGGACAGGCAAGAGAAATAGCAGGATCAGTTCCGAACAGACATGAGAAACGACCTGTCTCTGAAAAACTATTATTAACAACAGAAATACTGTGTTGTTTGGGCAGGGCATCTTGGAACGCAGAGACTTTGGGAAGACAGGGTTCAAGGTCTCCATTCTAAGTCTAGGAGGCTTCCATCTACTCGAGGTAGGCCGCAGGGATGCGTCAAGAATTGTAAACAGATACCTCGACCTAGGCGGCAACTACGTTGAAACAGCAGCGCAGTATGGCAATGGAAACTCAGAGAGAAAGATTGGAGAGGTCTTGAAGACGCGAAGAGAAGAGTGTTTTCTTACCACAAAATGTCACCTGCGAACTAAGCGAGAAGCTGAGAAAACCCTGGAGCGAAGCCTCAGAAACCTACAGACAGACCATGTTGACCTCGTACTGATCCACCACCTCTCAACCTATGAGGAGCTAGCTCAGGTTCAGTCTCTTGACGGAGCGTTCGCAGCTCTTGATGATGCTCGAAAGGCTGGGAAGATAAGGTTCATCGGTGTATCTGGACACGGCCATCCAGAGCTGTTGAAGAAGGCTTTGGAGACACTTCCGTTGGATGCTGTGATGGTAGAAACAAACTACTACGATCGATTTAACTTCCCTAGAACACAGGTCGAGCTCATACCCTTTGCTGCTCGACACAAAATGGCAGTCATAGGTATGAAAGCTGTCGGCGATGGTTTCCTTTGGCAGTCTTGGGAGAAGGCCTTCCGCTATGCTTGGAGCCTACCGGTATCTACCGTTGTGGCTGGCATGAATACTCTTAAGATGGTTGAGCAGGATGTGGCCTTAGCTGAGTCCTTCAAGCCTATGACATCCGAGGAGGTTGAAAGCCTCTTCCTTGAGGCTCCGGAACTTGGGAACTATGTTTGCAGGCAATGTGGCAAGTGTCTACCATGTCCGGTGAACATCGACATCCCCACGGTCTTCCTCTGCGAAGGACTCTATGATAGACAGATGAGAGATGAGATTATTCGAGACCCACCCGAGTTCGCTCTCAGAGATAGGTTGCGCTTCTGGTTTGACAATCAACAAAGAGCTGCAGAAGAGTATGAGAAGCTTTCGCCAAAGGCAGATGCATGCACGAAGTGTGGAGAATGTGTGCCACGCTGCCCCTACAAGCTACCAATAATCGAGAAACTTGAGGTAACCCACTCCAAGCTTACTGAGGAGATCAAAACCCTCGGAGCCACGACGCTAGCATGGTAGTGGAGAGCCACAGCAGCATCCTAGACTTTATGAGCGCTTTGAACTGCCAGACATTTCCACCCTCACCAATAATTATAGATGTTTGGCCTGTCACCTATTCACCAGAACTTAAGTATGGAGGTTATAAAGAATGGAGATCACTGTTGGCAGGTCAAAAATCAAACTGGTTAAAGAAGATATAACAGATGAGGAGACGGAAGCCATAGTTAACGCTGCGAACTCCAATCTGATGGGGGGCGGCGGGGTTGATGGGGCTATCCATCGGAAAGGTGGACCGAAGATCCTTAAGGAGTGCAAGAAGATTCGGGAGAACGAGTGGCCGAAAGGCCTCCCGACCGGAAAGGCGGTTATCACATCAGGAGGCAAATTGAAGGCTCGATACGTTATTCACACCGTAGGGCCTATCTGGCGTGGAGGGAGTCGCGACGAGCCTAGACTTCTTTCAGATGCCTACCGGAACTCCCTGGAGTTGGCTGTAAGTAGAGGGCTGAAGACGATAGCCTTCCCGTCCATAAGTACAGGAGCGTACGACTACCCTGTAGAGAAAGCAAGTCGAATCGCAATTAAGACGGTCAAGAGTTTTCTTGAGAAGAGAGATGGCCTAGAAGAGGTCAGATTCGTGCTGTTTAGCAATTCAGATTTCGAAACCTATAGAGATGCGATCAAAGAGACGCTATGACTTGCGCCCACCCTTAAATGGGCGTGGGCTTTTGGGCTCACAGGCTGCTATTCTCTTGCCTATTCTGATCTTTGTAACAGCAATTATTCTAGGATTGTACTTACGAGGCTCTGTTCAGGAACATGCTTGTGCGGGTATATCCTAGCCGCTACAAGATGGCATCCCGCCTCAAGTGTAACGTCTTCAGCCACAACCGAAGTTTGGAGAAGCCTTGTAACCTTAACTGGATCGGATTTGATAGTAGAGTGCCTCCCTACGATGCTTCCACGTATTTCGGCGTTATCGCCTATGATTACCCGATCCATTACAGCTGATCTTTCTATAACTGCGTTTCTTCCAATGCGCGTATAGTTGTCGATGCATGAGTCCACTATCCTTGCGCCATCTGAGATCATACAGTGCCTTCCAATCAAAACTGAGCCTTCAAGTTCTATCCTTCCTTCTTTGACTTTTCTTATTATCTCTTCTCTCCTCCGAAGAGATTCGATGCTTTCTCCCTGTATCCATATGGAGGAATCCTCGGATATTCTACCGCCGAAGTCTTGCAAGCTTTTCAATCGGCCGTGAAGTATATCTTCCATGGCCTCAAGATACCTTTCCGGCGTCCCAACATCATACCATGCTCCCGTCAGGACATAGCCATAGACAGGTCTACCCGTCTCCACAATGTAAGGTATCAAATCGTAACCGAAGTCTAGACGCCTATTCTGTATCATCTCTTGAACTTTCCTCTCCTCAAAGACCTCTCTAATCTTTGGAGAGACTAGGTAAAGCCCCGTATTAGCTAAGTTTGAGGGAGCCTCCTTCGGAGGGGGCTTCTCAACGAATCTTGATATCCTCATGTCCTTATCAACGTCGGCTATCCCGTAACCTGTGAAATCGGTTACGGGCATCAGCCCAATCGTCATGAAGGCGTCTCTACTTTTATGAAAGGCCAGAATATTTTCTAGATCTATCTCGAATATGTTATCGCCCTGGATGGCGAAAACCGGGTCTTTAACATCATAATAGTCAATGTTTATTCTCGTTGAGTCTGCGCTTCCGTAGTCTTCTACGTTTGGCTGATACTTGATGTGGACACGCGGTTCAATGTTGTATCTCGCTGAGAAACCGATACCAGACTCAAAGTAATCATGCAGACTCCTATAGTTGGTGTATCCCTGCACTCCAAAGATGAAGTTTCTCAATCCCTGCCTAGCTAAAGACAATAAGGATATCTCAATGAGAGGACGGTTTAGGAGCCTGATGCATGCCTTGGAGATCTCAGCCGTGAGAGGCAGTAGACGCTTCGCTATCCCGCCGACCGGGATCATGACCCTCAAGGATTCGGGACTGTAATCAGCTGCGATACTTCTCCCCCCAAGTAACTTTGGATTCTTATTTCAATTAAGTGTAACTTAATGTGGTCTTAATTTACCTAGCTCTTTCTTCTATTGCCTTGGCTTTGTCTTCAGCAATAGAATGGCCTCGGGTGCTAACCCTTTCCATTCATAGTGTAGATCGCCATATAAAAGAGGGTTTGCTCGATGTGTACCTTCTGAGCTATTGCGCGCTTTCTTTCTGTATAATATGACGTTAGCCTATATCTGCCTCAATCCCTCAGTTTTCTAATCTGATGTTCGACAGGCTAAATGTGTACCTTTTGGGATTATCCAAAACTCGAATGGATAAATGCTGGCCCAAGGAGCAACCGTGATGAAATCCTCATTCTCATCGATGAGACGCGCGCTTTTGCGTTCGATGGAGGTCGCTTTACAATAGGCAGAGGCATTCACCTTTAGGAGAACTCTTGAGGCTTACACTGCCATGAAGCATACATAACCAATACCTTATCTTGTCAGTATCAAAACTGTAGTAGAAAGCTTTAAATTTTTGAGATAGAACTCGAAGAAACAAGGAGGTCATTCGCCGAAATAGACACTAGAGTCACTGGCGCTAGAGGAACTCAAAGGCGTGGTGACCTCCAAGTTCAAGAGAGAGGTATGATTTTCATGGCCTCAACAAAATTTGGTGTCCAATTCAAGCAAGAATTCGATAGCTATGACGACTTAAGAGATGCTATTCAGCGCGCATATGAGTTGCGTTTCACCTCATGTTGGTTATATGATCACTTATATCCCGTGAGAGGTAAACCAAATCTGGAGAGTTGGACTGCACTCTCGGCTTTGGCAGCGGATACTGAGCATATTCGTTTAGGCACCCTCGTGACTTGCAACTCTTATCGGTATCCCCAGCTTCTAGCAAAGATGGCCGCCACAGTTGATGTAATAAGCAATGGTAGACTTGAATTTGGGATAGGCATGGGATGGTACAAAAAGGAGCACTTAGCATATGGAATTCCATTTCTCGATCTCAAGACTAGAACTGAGCAGTTAGAGGAGGCTCTCCAGATAATCAAGGAGATGTGGTCGAAGGGCAAAGCTAGTTTTGAAGGAAAATATTACTGTATACGGGACGTTGAACTTCAGCCAAAACCGATTCAGAAGCCCTACCCTCCGATATGGATAGGTGGGAACGGTATGGAGGTCTTAACTTTAGTAGCCAAATACGGGAACGCCTCCAATCTAGTATATAGCAGTCCTGAAGAGTCAAGGATGAAAAACGAGTTTTTGAGTAAGGAGTGCCGGAAGCTGGGAAGAGATTACGATAGTGTGATCAAGTCATGGCATGGACACCTTTACTTGTCAGATGATGCGGCCAAATCAAGGGAGGAAGCCCTAGAAAGGAAAAGAACTTCTATATATACAAAGATAAGGTCTCTCTCGAATGAAGACTACCTGAAAAGAGCTATTTGTGGAACACCTGACCAATGTATAGAACGTATCCAACAGTTCGTAGATGCTGGTACAAGTTACTTCATATTTAGTGAGCCTTCAGTCCTAAGGCCTGAACTAAGAAGGTTCTCTAGGGAAGTGATGCCGTCATTCGCATGAGCTCACACAAGGGAAGTCCTGAGAAACATAGCTATCGCAGCGGCGCAAGAAGCAATTGAGGTTCTAGAAAACGGGGAGTTTATCGTAGACTCCTTGGCTTCCAGAGACGAATATCTCATGGACTCCACCTTTCACCAGATAGCGAATAATATCTCTCACAGCCTCCTCGTTGAGCTCCTCTCTCTCGTCGAAGGGTGTTACCATAGCGGCGATTATTCCCTTGGGCTTGAATATCATATCGTGAACTCTCCCCATCGCTTGAGCCATTCCTGTTTGAGCGTGCCACTCTTAAGATTTTAGGGCTGAAAGTATTAGAGAAGAGCTGCGATATGGAACCTGCACGAGAATGAAATTTCGACTAGACTAATAGACGTCATGGAATAGAACACACCCCCGCCAAGCAAAAAACTAATAAGTTTAAGATAGGCAAAACGGGCAGAATACTTGGAGAGTCTAGAATGATCAGTTTTCCAGAGATTTCTCCGGGTTCAATCCACGTAGGCTGGATTGGAACGGGTGTTATGGGAAAATCTATGTGCAGGCATATTCAAGATGCGGGTTACAAGATCTCAGTTTATAATAGAACAAGATCGAAAGCTGAGGAGCTTCTTGCTAAGGGCGCTACGTGGGCTCAGTCGCCTAGGGAAGTTGCGGAAGAATCGGACATAATCTTCACTATTGTAGGTTATCCGAAAGATGTTTATGACGTCTATTTCGGGGAGCATGGAATCCTTGCTGGAGCCAAGAAGAATTCCATAGTAGTCGATATGACCACAAGTCAGCCGTCTCTTGCTCGAGAAATATACAACAAGGCCAAAGAGAAAGGTGTCTATGCTGTGGATGCACCTGTCTCAGGAGGAGACATCGGCGCCCGTGAAGCTAAACTTTCGATTATGATCGGGGGAGACAAAGATGTGGTTGAATATCTTCATCCTCTATTCCAGTTTATGGGAAGGAATATTACCTATATGGGGCCGGCTGGCGCTGGTCAGCATACCAAGATGTGTAACCAAATACTGATCGCTACAACAATGATTGGAGTGGTCGAGAGCCTTCTTTACGGGTATAAGACAGGACTAGATCTTGATGAAGTTATCTCGGCTATCGGTGTCGGAGCCGCAGGATGCTGGTCAATCAACAATCTTGGACCTCGAATTGTTAGAAGGAATTTTGACCCAGGATTCTTTGTAGAACACTTCGTAAAAGATATGGGAATCGCCTTGGAAGAAGCTCGAAGAATGAGCCTTGCATTACCCGGCTTGGCTCTAGCTCACCAACTCTATGTGGCCCTTATAGCTCAGGGAAAAGGTAAACTCGGTACACACGCTTTGGCCTTGGCTCTCGAGCAGTTGAACAATTTGGAAATGAAAAAGTGAGCAGATCTCGAGAAGTAGGAAGGCACTATCAAAGAGATACTCTGACTACCACGATGGATAACGGTAGTTACGGAGATGGGGATGCAATGCTAATGGGAAAGAAACTTCAAATCGAAGATCCTAGCATCATGATCGTTTTGGAAGCCTACACGGAGGCGCATGGATTACGGCTTTGAAATTGAAGGTTCTCAGCGATCTAACCTTAAGATACGATGTTGAGGAGCTGATGCACTTTTGTCATTTAGACTGTTTCAGGGATAGAATAAGGGATGTTGAGGCTGTTATCGAGGAGAGCTACAGGCTCATAGATCCTAGGGCGATCTATAAGACAGTTAAAATATCTGAGGTAAAAGGTAGTCGATTGGTTTTGGAAGAGGGGAGCGTCTTTGAGAGTGAACTTTTGGCGGAGAAGTTCAAGTGTACGCCTGAGATAGCTGTCTACGTAGCGACGATAGGGCCGGCGTTGGAGAGAAGGGTCACCGAGCTGGGACCCAAGGAACTGTCAAAATCTTTTATAATGGACTGTGTTGGAACATACGCATTGCGTCAAGTATCCGAGATTATCCGAAAAGACTTTCAACCTGACGGGGAAGAACGGTTGTCCAAGTTCAGCCCTGGAGACACGGCCTACTGGGATATAAGGCAGCAGAAAGTTCTCTTCAACGTTCTGGGCGCCGAGAAAGTGGAGAATGTTACAGGCGTAATATTGAGCGAATCCTATATTATGATCCCGAGGAAGTCCGTATCCGGCGTGATAGGCGATACTGAGGAGCAATTTGAAGAATGCCAGATCTGTGAGAAGAGATGCGAATATAGGAAGGCCCCCTTCAAGGGTCGAGAATTCAAGAGTCATAAATGAATGTTCATCGAAAAGGTAATGCGATATCATTAGCAGGCTCATAAAAATCAGAGAAGAATGCTTCTGGAGGGATTGGAGGAAGGAAAAAGGATGACTCTGCCAGATTCCGTTGAAGAGGATTATTCCGCTGAGGCTCTTGTTGCTAGAGCGATTCGTGGACTGGTTAGATTTCGGAGAGGGAGAGGTTTCTCACTCGGCGAATTGAAGGAGTGCGGATTGGCCGTCTCAGAAGCCAGGAAGAAGGGACTGAGAGTCGATGAGCTTAGGAGAAGCAAGCATGAAGAGAACATCAGGGTTCTCCAGAGATGGCTTGAGTTTCAATCGAAACCCAAACCAGGAGACTCCATTACTGATGAAGCTAAGAAGTCTGCTTGAGATAAACTTCGCTTACTGTTATCAACTGGACAAGGACTTGGTCAAGATCTAAAGCAGAAGAACAGTCAATCCGTCGAGAATTGTTAAGAGCTGGAGAAAAGTGAACTGTTGCTATAGTTGTCTTCACTGGGATTCCGCCTCAAAGAAGGTTCCTATCGACGTTCGCAAGGTGCCCGTGAAGGATCAGTTCATAGAGTTAAGCATTGGAGGAAAACCAGTCAAGATGCAAGCTTGGGATTGGACGACGACAAGACCGATCGAGTTGCGAGAGATCTTGCGCAAGAGGATTTGCTTCAACGGCAAGGGTATTGTAGAGCCATGGGATGAATGCGATAACTACGCATCGAAATCACCCGAGCAAGCTTCAAGATGCCGAAGCTGTGACTATTCCGGTGACTGCCTTAAAGCGAGAAACCTGACAGAATACATTGCTTAACATTTTATCGCGATTGCGAATTTTGTGAAGAATCTTACGTAAATTGAGCACTCCACTTAACAAAACGTGACAAAACCCTTTCTGCAGCGGCTTAAGGTCTGCTTTGATTACCGGCATGCGATTTGATCATGCTTCATACAGGTGAAAACCTAGTAAACACAAATGGTACTGCGAAAACTGCAATGATCTATCCCTAGGAGAGGATAATCATATGAGCGCAGGAAGATTTATGAAAAAGGATCATCCGTCTTGGAAATTTGACCCCACAATACGTTTACTTTCGGGTATGGGTGAAGAAAGCCCCCATGCTCTGCATGGGGATGAATTCACCCATCATCAATCTTATGAGATCTCAAGCCCAACTTGATATGTATGGAGGAGTTGGATTCAGCCGCCCACT
>Ga0315280_10002900_pt1 | contig 27095 bp, 37 predicted proteins | sample YL17G06_40_MG_FD_203697 | JGI IMG/M metagenome (GOLD analysis project Ga0315280, IMG submission 203697) | Sediment microbial communities from Yellowstone Lake, YNP, Wyoming, USA - YL17G06_40 | ecosystem: Environmental > Aquatic > Freshwater > Lake > Sediment | place: USA: Wyoming | collected... | reverse complement strand
TCTTACGACTGACCATGTTTTAAGTTTGCCCTAAGGTTTTCCCTTAATTTTTCCTTAGGGAGAAGAAATTAGTTCCTAACTTGCCTTGTCAAAAGGCTCACTCGGCCTTGGATTTGCCTTCGACTATGACGGCATTAACAATTCCATGCTGAGAAGGTCTTGATGTGACTCTCGCATTTCCGACTTCAGTCTTGATGATTGTTCCTTTTGTTATTATTTTGCTTCTAATCCATTGTGGATTAGCAGGATTAGCAAGAACATCTAAAATTTTTGCTTTCTGCATTTTATTTGTATCAGAATTCAGTACATTTGCAAATTCTACAGATGCAGCTTTTATTTTTATTTTTCCACCTTTCATTTTCACATGTCTTAATTTCATTTTTCCTATTTTCGTATGGACAGACAGACTGCCTAACTCATATTTTCTCTTTTTTCTGTGAGGTCTTATCAAACCTCCAGTCTTCTTTCTTCCTAATTCACCGTGCCAAACAGTCATGAAATCACTTATATTCTTTGTAATGTTTCTTAACTTAAATCTTTGATTCTAAAAACAGCATAAAAACATTTAAATACATGAGCACTAATGTAAAGAAGTAAGATTATTTGATTTGGAGATTTGAAAAATGTCTGAAAGGCCGATTGATGCATTGGATAGAGCAAAAGGGAAAAAAATAATGGTGAAGCTGAAGAACGGAGAGGAAATTACAGGAATACTGAAAGCTTTAGACCTTCATTTGAATCTGTGGATTGACGAAGCAGAAATTCACAGAAACGAAAACAATATCAGAGTTGGAACTGTTCTTGTTCGTGGAGACACGATCGTTTACGCTTCTCCTGTTTGAATAGAATTGGGTGAGTGAAATGAAAGGAACTCCTTCCATGGGTAAAAAAAGGAAGGTAACTCACATAAGATGCAGAAGATGCGGCAGACCTAGTTTTAACAAAAAAACTCAAGTATGTGCTGCATGCGGATATGGGAAGACTGCTAAAATAAGAAGCTATAACTGGCAGACGCACAATGTGAGAAGAATAAGAAGAAAATAATTCTAAATCTTTTTATAGTGAAACTATTAATTCAAAGAATTGAAAATGATTTTTAAGGGTCTGAGGCTCTACTGGGCCTGTAAGCACTTTGTGCCAGGAGGCTCAGCATGGTAGAGCAGCTGACATAGTGGCTGAAGCTTTTACCATCTGGAAAAAGCTTTGACAAAAAGATGAAAGAAACCAGTTGGTCCCGGGTTCAAATCCCGGCAGGCCCATTCAAAACCTTTAAGTGAACTGAAAGAAAAATAATAAATTACATTGTTGGTTATTATGGTAATGAAAAAGATTTTAGAAAAAATCACTAAGAAAGACTGGAAAGCGCATCGTAGGCATATTGTTATCAATGGTGAGTTCAATAAATTCAAGAAAGCGTTCAGATCAAATTTCCTGACATTGATGATTTCCTCTCTAGGTCTTTTGGTTGCTTTGACTTGGAATAATTTTTGGAATGCTTGGGTGGCTACACTTAGTGCTGAGAACAGTATAATGTACAAATTTTATATTGCAATATCTCTAACACTCTTTGCAGTCGTGATGACATACATGTTTTCCAGAATAAAAGGTCAAGATTAAATCTTATTCTCTTGTAAATAAATGATAACTATTAGGGTCCAGGACTCATCTAAATAAGCATTATTCTTAAATAATCCAAATTCTTCTATATACACACGGGCCTATAGCTCAGCATGGTAGAGCAGCTGACAAAAAACTTGGCTGAAGCTCTTAACTGCTAGGGAGCGACCAGATGGTCCAGGGTTCAAATCCCTGTAGGCCCACATAATACTAATTATTCCAAATATTCAGAAATATATCCCAGAATTAAACCATAAACAATCCAGCTAATCAAACTGATTAACATATTCATGTTGTCTATGCCCAAAAAAAGGCTAGGTAGTATTGAAAGCAGAATCCACCAAATCAATCCAAAACCAATATATCGAACAAAATCTTGTTTAACTGGAATTGTTTTTCCCAAAAACATGAAAACAATTGAAATTATCAAACCGACAACCAATCCATAAATCATAGTCATTAGTATCTGGTTCATGTCCGTAACTGCTTTCAACAGTACGAGAATTCCAGGTGAGATGCTAGATCCAGCTAAGATAACTCCTAGAATGAATCCTCCAACAGCTCCTCCTATCAGATGATTCAACAGTTTTTCCATGGAATTCTTTTAAACTCATGTGTATATAAAAGTTTTATGAACATGCAAGAACTCGCAGAAAAAGAAATAAATAAGATTGGAAATGCTGTTAATGAGTTAAGACTTGTTAAGGAAGATGGAAGGGAGCTTTATGATCTTGTGTCTTCTTATTTCACTGATGCCAAACACTTTTTGAAAGAGAAAAAATTTGTCCCTGCATTTGAAGCTGCTGTCATCGTTTGGGCATACATTGATGCTGGTTTGCATTTGGGTGTCTTTGAACTACCGAAAGAATACAACAAGTTATTTACAATAGAATAAGTTTAAGTATTATTAGGTATTAATTTGTAATACAGAGAAAATGAAAAATAGAAAGAATGACATCTTAATCTTTAGAGCTTCCCCAGAAATAATGAAGGAAGTGAACAGGCTAATAGAAAGTGGTTTCTACAACACAAAGACTCAGATATTGGATCAAGCCATTAGAGAGTTTTTGGGATTGGATCACAGAAAGGTGAAGAAAAGATGAACACGATGATAACACGAATGGTGATGCAAGGATTCAAGAGCTTCAACAAACGTATTTCTCTTCCATTGTTGCCAGGTTTCAATGTCATTTGTGGTCCAAATGGTGTTGGAAAATCGGCTCGCGGTGATATGGAAGTTCTGTTGTCAAATGGTGACATTAGAACTATAAAAGAAATAGTAGAAGAAAGACTAAACATAGCCAGAGATATTCAAAAACTTGATGATGGAATTCTGACTTACGAAAATCCAGAAAATCAGGAAGTTCTTGGCTTGAATCCAAGCTCAATGAAAATTGAAAAGAAAAATATTCTAGCATTCATCAAAAGAAAAGGAGAAAAAGAATTATACAAAATACAGACAAGAACCGGTAAAAGTGTTGTGACAACTGGTTGTCATCCTGTCATGATATTTAGAGATGGTACAATTATTTCAGAAGTGGTTAGTGAATTGAAATATGGAGATTTAATTGCAACACCTTCTACAATTAACTTAGATGGTAAATCCTTAGATATAGAAACTAAATTAGAAATTTCTTTTCCTGACGAAGCTTTTGCCAAATTTTTAGGTTATCTAATTGGTGATGGTTACATAGGAAGTAATAGATTTGACTTTACAAATGAAGACAATGATTTAATTCAAGATATGATTCATTTAAACAAAAAACTTAACTTGAAACCAAAACTTAGAATGAGAGGAAAGATTAAGGTTGTATCTTTTTATTCAACTAAATTTTATAAATTTTTATGCAATTTATTTGAGTTAGAAAAAATATCTTCTGAAACTAAACAAATACCAAAGATTTTCTTATTTGCCAGTGAAAAAGTGATATCTAATTTATTAGCAGCGTTATTCGATTGTGATGGCTATATAAGAAAAGATGCAGCCGGATTTGAATACGCTACCAAAAGTGAAAGATTAGTTAAGCAAGTTCAATTCTTACTTTTAAGATTAGGAATTATTAGCAAAATAAAAGAAAGGATGCAAAGAGCAACGAATTCTAAACAAAAAAAAGAAAAATACTATTATCTTTATGTGGAAGGAATAGAAAATATTAAAAAACTTTCGGAAAAAATTCCTTTTATTTCTAAGGATAAGGTTGAAAGAATAAAATTTCATCTGAATAAAAAAATTAACATCCAGAGAAATGTTGAAGATATTTTACCAAAAGATGTTAACAAAACTACAAAACAAATTGTCAAACTCCTTGGTTTAGAAGTTAAAAAATTGAGGAAACAATACCCTTCTCTAGCCTCTTACGTTGAAAATAGATGCTACCCTACTAAAGATGGTTTGAAAAAGATTTTGCCAATTTTCTCAAATAGACTTGATGAACTAATGTTTTATGAAAAAGGAATGAAAAAGGATGAAATTTATCTTATAAAAATTTTACGAGAATTGAAAATATGGAGAGAAGAGGCAGCCAAATTCATTGGAATTAGCAACAGTTTATTCTATAATTGGATTAGTTCTAAGTCTAAACCTCGTGAATCTCATTTGAACCAACTTTTTAAATTTGTTGAAGTAAAATTAAAAGAACGAATTGATCAAAGTAAAAATTTAACTAAAGTCTTGGAAAATTTGGTTTCCTCAGACATATTCTGGGACAAAATAGTAAAAATTGAAAAAGTTAAAGGAGAAAAATGGGTTTATGATTTGTCAATCCCAAACTGCCATAACTTCATAGCAAATGGTATTTTTGTTCACAACAGTAATGTTCTAGATGCCATTGCATTTGTTCTAGGTCGAACATCTGCTAAAAGCCTCAGAGCTGACAGGTTGCATGAATTGATTTTCCATGGAAGCAATGGAAAAAATCCTGCTGATTATGCTTCTATCACAATGTATCTTGATAATTCAAAAAAAGTTTTCCAATTCCCAGATGGCGAGCTCTCTGTTACTAGAAAGGTGAACAGAAAAGGAGTCTCAATCTACAAATTAAATGGCAGAACAACAACAAGAGAAAAGGTTCTGGAAGCTTTAGCTTCTGTGAGGATCTATCCTGATGGGCATAATATTGTTCTTCAAGGAGATGTTACGCAGATAATTGAAATGAATCCGATTGAAAGAAGATTTGTGATAGATGAGATTTCTGGAATTGCTGAGTATGCGGACAAGAAAGAGAAGGCTAAGAAGGATTTGGAAGCCGTTGATGCTAAACTGAAGGAAGCTGAAATTGTGATAACTGAGAGATATGACATTTATAAAAGGCTTGAAGAAGAGAGGAATGCTGCACTGAAGTATCAGTCATTGCAAAAAGAACTGCTCACGTTAAGAGCATCGCTTGCATTCAGAAAATTGAAAGATTTTGAAGCAAAGAATAAGGAATTTGATTCGGATATTGTCAAAAAAGAAAAAGAAAACGAGGAAGTTCAGAAGAAGATTGAGAGAATAGAAAATGAGTTGGAAAAGAGAGAAAAAGCAATACAAGATGTGGCCAAAAAACTTGTTGGGATTTCAAAACAAGTAGAAATCGAGAAAGAAATTTCATACGTAAGGACAAAGATTCTGATAAACAAAGACAAGATTGATTCGAATAGAAAAGAGATAGAAAGGCTCAATAGTTTGATATCTAGATTGGAATCAATAGAAAGCAGGAGAGCAGAAATCACTGGAGAAATGCCCAAGGCAGTTAAATCAATCCTTGATCAAAAAATTTCTGGAGTCATCGGAGCGATAAGGAATTTGATCCAAGTTCCAGAGAAATATGCTGTTGCAATAGAAGTTGCAGCTGGACCTCATTTGAACGATGTTGTTGTTGATAATGATGAGATTGCGAAGACTTGCATTGATTTCTTGAAGAGGGAGAAGATAGGAAGAGCAACTTTCTTGCCATTGAACAAAATCAGACCAAACATTTTCAGAGAAACTGAGTTGCTCAAGAATAGAGATGTTGTTGGAAAGGCATCTGAATTAATTAAATATGATAAAAAGAATTCAGCTGCAGTCGATTTTATCTTTGGCAATACTTTGGTTGTTAACAATCTAGATACTGCAAGAAGCATTGGGATTGGAAGAGCTAGGATGGTCACGCTTGATGGCGACCTTGCTGAAAGAACTGGAGCGATAGTTGGTGGCTATTATTTCAGAGCTGGTACAAAATTTGCAAGCACGAAGGAAGAAGTGAGTGAATATTTGCAATTGAAGCAAAAGCTTGAGGCAGAAATTAAAAAGTTCGGCGAAGAGATTGAACAGCTAGAAGCAAAATTGAAGGAATATGCTGCTTCTGAGGAGACGAGAGAGATTGTTGACCTTAGTAAACTCAAGATTGACACAGAAGAAGAACTGGACAAGCTGAGGCAGGAAAGAAAACAGTCATATGAGAAAAGATTGGAAGTTCAGACTGAATTGAACAGGTTGAAAATACAGAAGGCGAAATATGAAGCTGAACTGGAGAATGTGAAGATTGAGATACAGCAATATGGAGATGTCAAGCCAATAGATCTTGCTGTCAGAACTCTTGATAATAAAGTCAGAGATGCAGAAAGAGAGTTGCTTTCTATTGGTCCTGTCAACTTCAAAGCAATCGAGCAATACGATAAATTCAGTGCAGAATTCGATCAATACAAGAAGAAGTATGAAAAGATTCTTGAAGAGAAGAAAGCCGTTTTGGAAATGATGGAACAGATTGAGAATAGAAGAAAAGAAGTCTTTTACAAAACTTTGCAAGAAGTCAATTACAAATTCAATGAAATATTTCACAAGATGACTGGCGGGACTGCGAGCCTTTCTTTGGAAAATTCACAGGACTTGGAGAGCGGCTTGCTGATTCAAGCAAATCCTGGAGCTAAAATGTTCGTTAATATTGATTCGATGTCTGGTGGAGAGAAAACTTTAACAGCATTAGCATTCTTGTTTTCAGTCCAAGAATACAGGCCTGCACCATTCTATATTCTTGATGAGATTGATGCCGCATTGGATAAAGAAAACAGCAAGAAAATTGCGACCTTGATCAAAGATTTGTCAAAAGAAGCTCAGTTCATTGTCATAACGCATAATGATAACATCATCAAGTATGGAGACAGGATTTATGGAGTGACGATGGAGAATAATGAATCAAAAATACTTGCACTGGAGTTGCCTAAAGAGTGACACAAGAAGAAAATATTTTGAAGCTGGTTATAGAAAAACAAAGTTGGGAAGAGGTTATATATCACATTGTCAGTCTTGAGAATATCGATCCGTGGAATGTTGACCTTGTGAAATTGACAGATGGATTTATCAAATACATAAACAAGCTTGAACAGCTAGATTTCAGGATTCCGGCAAAAATTGTTTTCGTTGTTGCTGTCTTGCTTAGATTGAAATCTGACTATCTCTCAATTTTTGAAGAAGAGGAGACAATAGAAGAGGTGGCGAAACAACCAGAGTTTGTTGATTTGGGCATTGATCCAAATCTAATCCAACTGGGATTGCCGATGAAAAGACTTCCTAGAAGGCAAGTCACGCTTGATGAATTGATAACTGCTTTAAGAAAGGTTTTGGTTGTCACTGAAAGAAGGACTGAAAGAAGAAGACTATGGCAATCTAAATTACAAGCCCAGATAAGTGAAGAAGACATTAGCAAAAGAATTGAACACCTGATGAATGAAATCGATGGGTTAATGAGCAAAATGGCAAAGGATAAAGTTGGGTTCAGTCAAGTTGTTGCAAAATGGAATAGAAACAAAATTGTCGATAGTTTTATTCCGTTGTTGCATTTGGAACAAAATCAAAAAATCAAAACTGAGCAAGAAGATTTTTTCAAGGAAATTTATATTTTCAAGCGAACTTCTTCAAAATCTGAATCCCAATAGAATAATTACCTGTTTATCCTTATTCTAAATATGGGATACAAGAGAATCGAAGAGAACTCAGAAGTAATAGATGTATTATATGCTATCATTTTGGGAAGTAGGACACCACACGAAATATCAAAAAAGCTGAAGCAAAATGGCACTACGGTAAGACTAAAATTAATGTTTCTTAGAAATGTTGGTGTAGTCAAGAAATATAAATGGAACTATGAACCAAATTGGACGGAGATTTGCAAAAGAATGTTATTAGCAGTTAGAGAAGTTCTTGCAAATTATAAAATAGTAGCAAAAGATTTGAAGCCAAGAGAATTAAAGAAACTACAACAAATATCCAAAAAAACGAATGATTACTTTTCAGAATCATTATTAATTGGAATTTTGAAAAGCTACGGAATAGCACATTTTAGAGGATATCAAAAGCTATCAATGAAAGAGATGGCACAAATGTTTTTAGCAAGTTTACCTAATTCTGATGATAAGGGCTTGGTCAAAATAGACAAAAAGCTTTTGGAGCTTAAGGAGATATTGCAGAAGATTCCATCAAGGGAAAAATTTATTCTTGATAATTTAAGAAAATGATATTTTATTTAAATTTGTTTGTAGCTCTAAATGTAAAATCTAATTATTTTCATTGAGATTGGGGGTTTATTTTTATAGCTGGGATTGTTTTAATTTTTTGAAAAGTTTTTACGATTGCAAAAAATTAAATTTTCTCATATCGTGCTCTTTCATCGACTCCCGTAATTGCCGTTCGACCTTGCGTTGGAATCTGAAATCAAACTCAGTCTCCTCTCTGAATTTATCCTCGAACATAACTTTCATAACTTTACTTAATTCGCTGGGAGCGAAATTCAACAAATTATAACACACAGACTGTGGCAAATGGAGAGAAAACAGAATGAATTTTATTTTGTCTTTATATGTGGAAAGATGGTCAGTCTTAAATTCTCCTTTGTATGAATAATCAATTCCAACCACTATATCGCTTTCTTTCTTTTTAGACCAATCATCAATAAATGCTACCTGTTTGTCGACAAATCTTGTCAAAATACCGATATCCTTATCAGAAAGGTTTTCGGGGTCAATTCTATAAAGTTTTTTGATAACTTCTAAATTCTGCATCAAATGGACTACCGAAGCTGGTGTGACATCAAAAAATTTCAAAATAATAAAATTATTTTTTATTGTCTGCAACCTGATGCTTATCATATCAAGCAATATATTCTGAATCCCAAAGAACACGCTTCCATAGATTTTCCCATATTCATAAACCGAGTCCCTAACATATTTCAAATCGAAAATTAAAGCCAGAAGTTTTTCTTCAAATTCGCTAAAAACTATTTCATTATCTTCGGTATATCTGAAGAATGGATTCAGATTCCCTCTAAAACACTCGCACAGTCTTGAAGATTTTATTATTTTATATCCCTTGCCTTTGACTCCACGTTTAGTCCTCTTTTTGTAGAATTTCCTTCTTTCACTCCTCTCCAAATATCCTAATTCCTTGAAAGCAGAAAAATACCTTGATATGATGTAGTTATTCTTGGCTGTCATCTTTGGATATAATTTTCCTGCGACATCCACGGAATCTGTAAACTCCTTGAAGAACTCAAAGAATATCTTAGAACCAACACCTTCCATAACAAGTTTATAACCTAACTTTGTGTCTGGTTTCCAGCCTTCTATGTATACCACTTCCGAATATATGAGACTATATAGAATTGAGGATAAATGTTTTTCGATGATATGGCAGTAATCCAGAAGAGTATCACATTACCAGAAGATGTAGCATCCAAAGCCACAAGATATGCAAAAGACACAGGTAGAACTTTCTCGTCATTAATCAGGGTGAGTTTGGAGAAGTTCATTAATGAAGAGAAAGGTGGGAAACAGTGAAAAGACTTCCAGATATTGATGAAGAAGTTTTGAGGCATTGGGGATTTTCAGAGATTGAAGTGGAAATTTACAGGTTGTTGAAAAAGGCAGAAAGGAGTGATGAAAATGAAAGATAAAAATGAAGTAGTTTCCCCAACTACCTGCCACTGTGGAGAGTTCCTACATTATAGAATCATAAAAGATGGCAAGATAGTGTTCCACGAATACTTTTGTCCTAAAAATTGTGGCAAGTATCAGCCTTACAGAATATTGATAAAAGAAAGAAGGAAGGTAAGTTGATGAAAGGTCGGATAGAGGCAATCAGTTACAAAAACTATGGAGTAAAAATTGACAATAGCTGGTATAATGCAAAAAGCGATGAAATCCGAAAGATTCTGTCAGAACTAAATAAAGGAGATTGGGTTGAATACTCTGCTCAAGACAAGACACTCCTATCAATAAGAAAAGTTGTGGTAGAAGAGCAGAGAGCAGAATTTAAGACAGCAGACAAGCTTGACCAAAGTTATGAGGAGATATTGCAAGGCTCTTTGCTTACTATAAAGCAAATGATTCGCAATATGTGGAAACCAGAACAAAATGAAGTCCTGCCAAGTTTAGATTGGACAAAAATAATTATTGTTCTCTTTATGGAGAAGACTAAAAGATTGCAGAAGGTGGGTCAAGTTGAGCGACAGTGAAAAACCGACAGTAACAGAACCTGTTTATTTGAACAAATTTAACAAACTTGACGAAAAACACAAGAAACTGTTATACTACTTTCATTCTTCCTTTACTGGAGAATGGAACGTAATCAACATAGAATTGTGCCGAAAGATTCTGGGATTAAAATCTCCAAAGAATTTATATGAACGCTTGAATACTCTTGCACGATATAATTTCTTGGAAATTGATAAATCTCATAAGCCGAATCTTTTTAAATTAACAGACAGAGGCAGGCAAACAGCTGTCAGTCACTATCGCTCCGTGCTGTCTAAAGAAAGTGAAAAGTTTGAGAGTTCTGAGGGCACAATTACTGGCTGGGAACCGAAACCAGATATGGACAGACCACACGACATTTGGATTAACTTGCTTTTGAATAAAACAAACTTGCCAGCAGACTGGAACAAGAGAAGGCTTGCTATTATCAAGACAAGCTTTCCACTATACAAAGAAATTCGACTGAAGAATAACAAAATATACCTATTTCCACTTGAACTGAAAGGTTATAAAACTGTTTGGATTCGCTCCACAAATAACAAATTCATCATAGAAGCTTTCCAAAGGAAATCAGCAGAATTGTTTGAACAGCCAAACCAAGTTGGAACTGAAATAATCACAATTGTAGATAATGTAGCAAAGGTATTGGAACGGATTTTTAACATTCACCCGATTTTTGAAAATAAAATTAATATTGAAATCAGCAAGCAGAGCCACGCACTCATAAAGAATCAATTTTCAGACGTTCTTCTGAAGCTGAAGGATTTGGCAAATGCAGAAGGAAAGAACATTGATATAGCGATTCGCAGGGAAGGAAAAGTGATAGCACAGCCCGACAGGAGCTTGGGAATCCACCTACCAGAATACGACTTTCCAGATTCAAGGACAAGTGAGGAACTCGCACAAAAGACTAAAGACTTTATTGACAAGGAGATTTTGAGAGACGGATTCTATGAAAAAATCAATAAAATTCTTGAAACTATAGAAAGAACGACAAAAAATGTCGAAGGCATTTCTTTTTACGGTCAACATTTGGCTACTCACGTCAATGCAATAAAATCTCTTGATGCCAATGTTACCAGACTTAGTTATCACGTTGATGGTTTAGTTACAGGTGTAAATAAAATTCCAGATGCAGTTAGACAAGGTGTAAAAGAAGCATTGTCGGAACCCAGACAATCCTTCCTTAGTAAGTTTCTTTCAAATTTTGTTTACAGTTGTAAAAAATATTTTGCAAAAAACAAAGGGTGACAGCAGTGGTTGAAGTCCAGTTGAATCTCAAAAATGAGCCAAGTGAGCAAGAAATAAAGAAGTTTTGGAGTGAATGGGAGTTCAAAAAGAAGCTGACAATTTTTGCTATGGCACAAAAGGAAATTCGAGTTCGAGTGAAAGATAATTTTGAAGTTTCTGGAGTTTTAATGGGAATCGACAGATTCGGTAATCTGTGGCTTGACATCGATAGCAATCTTGAGATTGGATTTATTCAGAGGAAAGACTATCAGGTAGTCTTTATCAAAAAGGAACGTGAATGGAATGAGAAAGAAATTTGATTGGTCATTGATTTACAAGTTGATTCTTGACAACTACAAGATACTTGCTCAAAGAAAGCTCAGAGGCTCTTACTATATTATAAGGGATGCCCTGACTCCGTTCGTTGCAAGCGGTAAGTTCTCGCAAGAGCAATACAACGCTTTCTTGAAGAAAGACAAGTATGACTACTACGGACAAGATATTTGGTCAGTCATTGAGCAGAAGTATGGGTTAGTGAGACCTGAAGCGAAGCCTATTGGAATTGTATTCGATAATGGTGTGGAATACTCCGTCTCGCACTTGGAAGAGGTATGGGAACAGGCTCGTGGATTCATCTTTGTAGAGAAAGCAGATGAGGCTGATGACATAAAGTTGCTTTCTGAGTTTGGCTGGGTGATTATCAGCGGTCAGGGATTCAGCACAAGACTGATGCGAAAGCTGTTGAAGCAGGATACACGGCCAGTCCTTGCCTTGCACGATGCTGACAGCAGTGGGGATTGGATTTACAGGACTCTTGGATTCCCTACTGAGAGAACTTGGCACTTGGACATAGCTCTCGGAGACCAAGTTACTGATTTGGGATTAACTAAAGAGCAAGCGAAGGCTTTGAACCTTCCCTCTCAGCCCGAAGTCCCAAAGGAAGTGGCAAAGGGTAATCTGGAAAGGTGGGAGCTGTCATCTTTGAACGTTCTCGTCAGTAGGATGGAACTTCAGAATCCTGTTCTTGCGTTTGTAGTTTCTGCTATGAAGGCTCGTGGCATCAAGCTCAGTCCGACAGAGATACGCAAGGGACAACTGTATGGAGATTACCTGATGGGCAGAGTTTGGGATGCCTTCCGACTTGAGGTTGTAAAGACCATTGCGAAGACGGAGTTTGAAATCGAGGGCACCGCAGTCAAGATTGATGAGAGCGAGGAGACTGTTGTGCCGAAGTTGCCAGATGAGTTACAGAAAGAAGTCATCGGACTTTCCAGTAAGCTGGTTTCCGAGCTGAAGGAAAAGCTGTTATCAGAAGTCAAGTGGAAGTATGAGAAGGACTTTGAGAAGGAAGCTGAGAAATATACGACCAAAGAACTCACAGAACTGTTGAAAGGAGCAGACAAGGTGTAAAAAATGGGAAGTGTTCAAAGTTATGTAACCTGCCCAAAATGCAAAAACCCAGAAGCTTTTGAAGACTACTATTACAAAACTGATGAGGTTTATGTATTTTGCGACAAATGCGGTTACTATTATTCAAGAACTGCTCTATTAGATAAAGCACGTGGAGAAAAAATTAGAATGAGAGTAGAAAAATTGATAGGACTTGGAAAGTTGGATAATGCCATAAAAGTTGCAGGTCTTTCTGGGATGATAAAGTTCATCCCTGTTGATGGAAAGCCAAATGAAATTCCGATAAAAGAATGGTCTGCTGAAGAAAAGATAGAGGCATTGAGAAACATATTCTATGAAACATTTTTCAAACTTGATAAGAAAGGAAGAGTGGTTTATGAAACGGAAGAAGGTGGTGGAGTTGGTGCCTATAGATATAAGCTGAAAGGAAAGATTGCAACTTGCTTGGGTCGTTTTAGAAATGAAAAGGACAAGGAAGACTTTAAGAAATGGTTCGAGGAGAACAAGGAGAAATTAGAGGAAGCAAAGTTTACAGAAAAGATTGGTCTTGTCTGGGATGAAATAAATCTGTTGAAAAGAAAAGGAACAAAAGGCATTGCAGAGATTTTTTCTAATAAATCTATATAGGAGAATTGATTGAATGAATATCCAACCACACAAAGATGGAATAAAAGTAAATTTGACAGTCGAAGAAGTCAGAGAGGCTTTTTTACAGATGAATGAAAAGATGGAGAAAGGGTTTGTATGTCTCTATTGCTTAAAATTTGTAAAACCTGATAAAAATGCAATTGGTGGTATGGTTTTGCGACATAATCCTGTGAAAAAAATAGAAGTATTTTTTGTCTGTAACGACTGTGGTTTCAAAAAGAGTATGATAACAATCAGAAAGGGGAATGAAATCTTAACAATCGAAGGAAATGACATCGAAAGTGATTGAATGGAAGAAAAGAAATTTAGGACTATCAAATTGAAGGATGGTAGCACAAAAGAAATACCAATTCCAGTTTCAACTGGTGGGGTCAAAATGAAAACTACACTCTTCTTTCCAGCAGTGGATTCCCATTACGAAGATGACCCAAACAAAGCGTGGGTTCCTATGTCATCTGAGTGGAAGCTTTCAGATGTGCTTCACCACATTTTTCCAAGACATAAATCCAAGAGGTATTACGATATGGCATTAGAACTGATTCAGTTTATTTTTCAGACCGACCCAATCAATGGAATCGATAGCTCCCAGATAGAGCAGTGGAGAAAGGAAAAGAATTATGCAATAGGAACCCTGCATTCGATAACAATCCCGAAACTCATTGACTTCGGATTTTTGAAAAGACGGTTCTTGAATCCATCTGGTGAAAAAGCGAGGCAAGGAAAAAGAGTTGTTCTTTTCCCAACTACTTTGTTTTCAACGCACTTACATAAACTTGCTGAAACATATGAAAAGATTTTAGATAGAGCAAAGCAAGATTACGAAGCAAAAAAGAAACAGCAGTTGAATACAGTCAGTATATAAGAGTTTAAAAAATTTGAAAAAATAATTTTTCGACTTCTTCCTGCATTCTTGTGAAATATTTTTATGTCAGAAACCAAATCTGCTCAAAAGATTTCATATAGTTGCTTGTGGTAATCAAAATCGTGCTGTGGCACCCTTTTCATTTGCAAAATATACCAATAGAGGGTGCTTTCTGTGGGTCCTGAAGTGAAAAATTTCTGCAGTTTGGTTGCAAATGATGAAGAGAACTTAACGGCAGTTTCTGGGACACCCCACCTTGTGTGAGCGACCAAATTGGTGGTTTTTATAAGATGGTCCTATTTCCAAACTTATATATAGAGAGGGCACCCTCGCTGTGTGTGGAGTGTGTTTCGGTGATTCGACTTCGTCAACTTTAGTTTCTGGAACGGTTGTATGTGAAAATTCATTAAATACGTCATCAATCAACCAAATCACAAGATTCGCAGAACCAATCGAGCTCGTGAGTGTCTACGCATTCACACAGTGTCTTTTCTTCTCCACACCTATCACATATAGGGAACGGTTCTTTAGTCAGTATGAAACCTTTGTTCACGTCAATGCTATATTTCTTCTTCATACTATCACCTTCTTCCAAACATACTTTTGTAAGTGATTCGCTTAGGTTTGTAGAACAAGTCAAGTGACTCAGGTGAGCCTTCCTTATATAACAGCCAGACTCGATATGTCCGACCTCGGCTATTCTTCTTGTGCTCTGTCGTCATAGAAACAGCTCCACCATTGACTTCAAACCGACAAAACGGAATCCATCGCTTCGCAAACACGTGCTTCCTCTTCCACCAGAAGCCACCTCTTCTCCAACATATCAGGACATACTCTCCGTCATCCAAATGGTCGAACTCTTCTTGCAACCATAAATGAAACTCGTCAAGATTTGATGGCAATGGGTCTGAAAAATCAAATCTGCCAACGAGCTTCACGGTTGTTGGATTCTTCAACAGATTCAAGCAAGCTCTGTTCTTGTTTAGATGCTCAGTTGTGATTGCGATATTATTTCTTACGAGTCTATACAGCAACATACCGTTTTCAAAATCAATTGATTCCATTTCAACCACCGATGAAATATTTTTTCTCCTCTGACAACCATTCTATTCTAATCAGCTTCTTCAGTCTTTCACGCTCTTCTTGTGGGAAGTCAAACCACATCTTCTTTGCAATACCCTCACGCATCTCTTCTTCAATAGATTCGGCAAATTCATCCCAGTCCGAATCAGGAATTGGCTCTGGAACTCTCTCCTCGCTTCCATATTTCTCTACCAAGAATTTTGTCCATAACTCTTTCATCCTTTTCCTGCTCGGTTTGCAGTCGAAGATTGTGCATTCCATCATTTCACCCTCAAAGCTTTCAGACCCTTCTCGCTCAAAGAAATGTAACTTCTTCTTTCGTTCCTTGCTATGAAACCGTTTCCTTCGCACAATTCCAAAATTCTTCCAGTTTTATTTATTCCGAATTTCCTCTCAAGCATCCTTTTCTTGATGCGATTCTGGTTCACAAAAATTTCTAATAGGAACTTTTCCAATTCGGCATCTTTCAGGTCTGCCATAGTATTCTAAGAACAGCCATTGCAAAAACCTCAAAATAATTATGGCATCAGAGGCTGATAACGGTTTCTGTTAGTATGTTTTTTAGGCAAACTATTTTCACTGGGAAAATAAGATTAATTTGATGGAAATAAAGCAACTTGTTGAAATGCATCGAAGAAGAATCAAAAAAGAAGAAGAGAAAAGGAAAATCATTTTGATTTCTTCCATAATTTTTGCTGTTGTTGTTCTCGTAGTTTTTGCCAATGCATTTCAAACATATATTGCAACCAAAAGGGCAGAACAAATGAATGAGCAGTTTATGAAAGTCGGATTGGAATTTTTGAACGTGACAGACTACAAGACAAGCTCAGGATTTGAAACAAAATTGATAACCCTGCTGAACATCGGTGAATCACAATTGTCAAACTTCACAGTTCTGCTGAATGACAAAGAAATAGTTCCTTATTTTGTGACTGATGTTGCATATCCTAATCAAGAAATAAACTTGATTCTATTTCCAGAGCAAGCGAGAGAATGGCAGACAACTGAAGGAATAATTGAATTAGTTTCAAAGGAAAAGGCGTCAATGAAGATAAAAGCAGTTAAGGTCAGCGTAACAGGAAACTTTGTTTATGTCATTTGAACTATATAGAATAATGGACTCATTTTATTTTCTTCAAATCAATTTTTGTAACAACCAGTTTGCCTTCTTTTTGCTTTTTGGATTGCCACCTCAAATCTTCTTCCAAAATTAATTTCTTTCCAAACAAATCCCAAAAAATATCTCGGACTGCAGTTCTGTAGCCTTCAATGTAGTCTTGTGGCATAGGTCTTCCTTCAACCAATTCTTTGTTTATTTCCCTTTTCAGTCTTTCTACTAAAACTCTCTTTACTTCCTCTTCAGTTATTTCTTTCATATTTTCAGAACCTAATCATTTCTGTATCTTTTGAGCCACAGTTGTAGCAGATTCTGCTTCCTCTCGGTAATCTCCCACCACTGTCTGGTTTTATGATTGGAGACCATCTTGCTTTGCATTCGTTGCATTCAAACAGAACCATATCCATCAATCTCGTGATGTTTTTAAAAGCTTAAATAGTTTCGGTGCTATCTCCGATTTTTTATTTATAGTTGTAAATAATTTCTTGAGGAGTTTAGCCCAATTGTTTGCAGTCTACATTCCAACCGAGGTCTGACAACCACCACTTGCCTATGCAGTTGTTGCAAGTTCCTTCCCATATAGCCATACCCCTGTCTTCTTTTGTTGCAACTGTCAGATGTGGGAAATCTCTTACGAAGCATAGATTTACGTTTTCTACGCCAGCCCTTAGGAACAATGAAGCAATCAAAACTGAAACATCATCGCAGTCTCCGTATTCATACAATGCAGTAAAGGCTGGTGGCTGAACCCAATCGGCTTTCCAGTTAGGGTCGTAGGTATAATTTACATTTTCACGCACATACTGTATGAGTGCATTTTTTATTTCTTCCATATTGCCACCGCGCGGTCTTGCAACTTTGTTCACAATTTCAACAATAACAGGGTCGTTTGGGTCTACCTGCAAATAATACTTTTGATAGAAACCTTCAAAATAATCGTAAAGCCAGTTCAACTCTTGGTTTCGGTTCTTATAGTCCTGTGCAATTATTTCAAAGGACTTTGCAAGCTTGTCATCCCAGTAAGTTGGATGTTCAGTCTTTATTTTGTAAAGATAATATAGTGATTGTTCAGCTGATGGGAGTATTGATATCAAAGCAGTTTGAACTTTCTGTTTTTGTTCCTTGCTCATTGATGGTATGTCACCATAGACTGGATAGAGCTTAGTTATTTTGAGATAAGCATAGTTCAAATAGGAATCCTTTGCTTCAAGGATTAACTCTTGGACTCCCAGAAACTCTTTCTTTTCTTGCGTTTGTGCTTTTTGCTGCAAATCTCTTAAATTGTTTATCTCTTTTCTTGCCTCTTCCCTGCATTCAACAATAGTATTCTTAGCTGATTCTGTGTCCCCAGAGGAAAGCTCTATTCTAAATCTTTCATAACAATCGGTGAAATCTGTAACTGGTTCATATGTCAATGGCTCAGATATGTTTGAATCTTGTTGCGAAGTCTTTTCCTGCGTTTGTTGTGTTGGTGGTATTCCAGATTGCCCATTAGATGTGGCTGAACTGTGTTGCGTAGGAGCAGACACCATTGCAATTGCCAGAAGGAAAAGAATAAAAGTTATTACTATTTTCAGTGCACTGCTCAGTTCAAAGCCTCTCTTCTGCGTGAAATTGTTGAAGTGTGAAGTCCATAGGAAGGCAAGAAACCAGAAAATCATACCACCAAATCCCACGTTCGGAGTGATAAACACTATTATGCCCAAGAGGATAAAAAATGCTATTGCTAACCATCTCACTACAGTCCAGAAACCTATTTTTCTTACTGACTTTCCTTCATTGTTCTTCTTATCTTTCATAGTTTCTTGATGAATGCTAAAGGATTTACGCCTTTCGGTCAAAACGAGATAAACCTCGTTAATACCGAGAAAGAACAAATTAATTATGACAAGAGAAGCTAAGGATTTTGTTGCCACAATCGCAGAGAGAACTAACAGATACATTATAAGAATACTGCACGCTTATGGAGAGTTAACTGGAGCTGAAATAGGTAAGAAGCTTGAAGAAATCGCCAAAATAAGATTCAAATCCACTTCAACAATAACAGAGACTATGGTAAGAATGCAAGCTAAAGGTTTAGTTCAAAGGAGAGGTTCCTTGTATTCACTTACTGATAGAGCGAAAGCTAAATGGGTTATTGATTTTCTCAATTTGCTTATTAGAGAAAAAATTGATAGAGGCAGTATAATAAAAAAATAAAGGGATAAGAGAAGGCATATTGTTGCTGGAAGGATAAAAAAGAAGTAATCAATTGTGCCAAGAAGAATTACAAAAAATATGGAGCTGTATGCAAAAGAAAAATTTCAGAGATGTTTCAATAGCCTTGATTCAAAATATGTTGAGCAATATATGACTTCCACTTATCAATATACTCGTCTTTCAATGCATTTTTGAAACGAGCATTGATTTCACTTTCACTGAAGTTTTTAAGAATTTCACTTATCAATTCATTTTTATCAGTCACAGTTTTATTAAAATCAATAATTTTGGCTAATGTAGCTTTGGATAAAGACTTAAGTTGTTTGACAGAATCCAGCTCAATATTTCTCTTCGGTCGTCTTACTGTATTGAAAGACATTTCACCGTCAATATATTCGTATTTTATTATGCCGATATTGTCGGCAATTAATTCGTATATCTCTTCGTCGTTCACAATAAGAAATACAAAATCAAACACATCAGAAAATATTTTAGTTTGTAAAAATGCACGGTCAGGCTTGTCCCTACCAGATTTTATTTCAAAGGCATATGAATTCCCATTAACTCTATTCACATCAGTTCTTGAAGAGCCGACTTTGAATTCAAAAAACACAATATCATTTAAAGGATGCTTGATTATGTTATGAAAAAGATAATCGACAAAAAGATTTTTAATTACGGTAGCGTTAGAGTTCAGTTCCATTAAAAATTTTTCAGCAACACTTTCTGCCTCAAATCCACTTTTATATAATTTAAAAACAACAATGCATTGTTCGGTGTTTAATTTTCTTGCCAATCCATTTACAAAATCCTGCTTTGTGAAATAATTTCTTGGTCGAAGCAATTTAGTAAAGTAAGCAAAGTGAACTAAGAAATCCATATCCAGTTTTTTTAAAATTTCAGATTTTGACTCGAACATCATCACACTATAATCTATTTTTGATTTGTCTTCTTAAAAATGTTGTTGTAACCTTCCATATCAAAATCCTGTGGGTTTTGATATTTGCCCATAGCTTGCATAGTTTCGCTCATTATAGAGTTGATGTGATGATTTATTCTGAATATCTTCCAGAAGGTTTTCCATTCGCTATCTTTTTTGTCTATTTCAACACAAGAATCGCACGCGCTAAAATGTCTATTTGTTACTGCGATTTTCCAGATTGTGCTGTTCTTAAGTTTTCTTTTTGAATCTCGGAAGTTGGAAGAACTTACGAAGTGAATTAGTTTGCTTTCCCAAGGCGAAAAATATCTTATTACAGAGGTAGGGACATTGCTACCACCGGCAGATTCATAACGTGGGAGAGTCACAAAGTCTCCAAAGCCAGAAAGTCCGAATATTTTTGCAAGCAACGGTGCATAGTGATGGACATCATTTTTCCATTCGCCAGTCGCATCAAAAGCATTCAAAACAATTACGTTCGCTTTTTTTTCCTCTGTAATCGCATTCAAAACTTTTTTGATATTATTCATTACTTCTACTTCAACTCCATCAAATTCTACAACATCCAACAGGATGATGTCACTCTTTCTTATCTTTTTTATCAAATCCATAAGATTCTGCATATTTGTTGAAGAAATATCAATTGGACCTACGAAAATTCTTACCGCGATTCTCTCGAAAGAATCCTTCAATTCATCGAAACCATCAAGTAAGTCTTTATAGCTAATGAGCCTTGCACTGCCAGAAGAAACCACTGGGATGTCAATTTTACCTTTGTTGGCCTTGTAAAAGGCAACCTGACGTAATGTTTTGGTATTGCCATCGTATCCCTGTAAGACACTCATTACACCACCAAAATATTTGTTCTCATTTTCAGTTAGGTAGCAGGGAAGTTCTATCATCATTCCTTTCGCAAATTTGCCTTTTAGCTTACCAACATTGCTAACAGACTTCTTATCAACTGTTTCCAAGAGAGGAAAAATATCGCTGTGAGAAGTTTTCTGCAGAATCTTGAACTCCACAGGTCTGAAACGCAAAATTGGAACGTAATCCATACAATTTAATGTTTTACTGTGCTAAAAAAGCTTTTTGTATTTATATATACAATATATTGATATGAAATATACAAAATTGTATTTAAAGGAGTTCCGGCAAGAGAAGGCATTGGCTATGTTGTTTACTCCAAGACAGAGGAAAATCATTGAAGAAATCATAACTATGCAGAAATTGTCAAAGGTTGACAATGAAGTCTATAGTAGAACAATAAAACCACGTTTGAATGCTATCATAGATGTGTATGAAATTGCAATCATTGCACGTGCAAAAGACTAAGCTATGAAAGTCCTTCAAGAAATGTTTAAGAAATATTAGAAAATTTTATTTCTCTAAACTTAATTTGCAGTCATCGGAAATTCGTGCAGTGACCCATTCATATTTTTTCTGCTCTATCGTCTTTCTGACGGACTCTCTTGTTTTCTCCAATGCATCGTTGTCGGTGGTCTTTGCAAGGAAAGCAATGTTCTTCACATCTCCCTTGTTCATTCCGTTGAAAACAACAAAATCAACAGGGTGCCACACCGCCTTGATGTCGTATGGATTGAATCTCATTTTTCCGAACTTCTCGCATACAAGCTGGGAAAGCCTTTTCTCGACTTTCTTCCTTCCCTTCTCCGCAGACTTCTCTCGAATCTTTTCTTCCATCTCTTCAAATTTTTCCTGCTTTCTGTCAATCGCACTTATTTTCTGTTCGTATGTGTCAAGCCAAGTTTTCACCTGCCTTCCTTTGGCAAAAATTTTCAGGTCGCTCAACCTGACCAAATCCCCGCAACAGGGGCAGACGCAGAAAATAGTCCTGAACGACTGGAATATTCCGAAAAAATTCTCCATTCATATCACCCTGAAGCCAACCTTCCCGTCCTCAACAGCGTCTTTGACGGCTTTTTGATGCTCGTTCAATCTTGCTCCGCCGGTCTTTATTTCCAAAAATGTTATTGCATCAACTTTCATCTTGGAAACCCCGTTGAAAACAATCATATCTATGGGGTCGAAAAGAGGTCGGCAGTCGTGAAGCGGAAAGCAGAAGTCTTTGAGCGTGGGCACAAGTTTTTCAATGTTTTTTCCGATTCCAACTTCCTCGGCTTTTTTCTCCGCTCCAATGTGGGCGGATATTTTCATTCTTTTCAATTCTTCCATCCTTTCCCGCATCCCCGAAAGCATCTCTTTTCTTCTTTCTTCTGCTATTGTTGGGAAACTTTTCTGACCATCAAAAATTACAGCCTTCGATAATCTGAACTCTTCACCGCAACTACTGCACTCTGCATAAAGCTGGGACCCTGACAAATGTGAAATTATCTCGTCCTTGTTCATAGTCTTCAAATGAAGAATTGCCTATTTAAACCTTTATTCTCTTTCTAAGAGAATCCCGATTTAGACTTATTTTTCTGCCAGCAGTCGTAACAATATTTCCAATAATCCTTCGGTGGCTTGAACTCCCTACCGCATCCCACGCATATAGCCATATCCATACTATATTTATTTTATTCATTAGGTAACATTTTTAAATATGGTCGACAATCTCACGAAGGAGCAGAGAAGCAGAACTATGTCCAGAATAAGAAGCAAATGGACTCAGCAAGAGAAGAGAGTTCATAATTATTTGAACAAAATGAAAGTTGAACATATTATGCATCCCAAAATTGATGGAAATCCCGACATAATTTTTCCACGGAAAAAGATTGCAGTATTTCTTCACGGTTGCTTCTGGCACAAATGCCAGAAACACTACAAGGCTCCTAAAAGTCACGCAGGCTATTGGTTGCCTAAAATTCAAAAAACTTTAGAGCGGGATAAGAAGAATGCAAAAATTTTGAAGAACAAAGGTTGGCGAGTTGTAAGAATATGGGAGCACGAAATGAAATATAATTTAGAAAGAGCAATTGAAAAAATCGTTGGTTAGTATGACTGAATCGAAAATGGAATATCAATTAAGGCAAGAGGACCTTGAGAAGTGTTTCAAATTTTCCGTTGAATATCATCTTGCTAACAGGGGTTCAACAAACAGAACGACTGGCCAATATAGAGGCTTGGGTGGAATTATTGACAGCTTTGTCATTGGAAAGCTTATTGAAATCGGTGTGGCTTCTATAATGGAAAGATTTACAGACAAAAAACTCATTCTTGATTTTGATATTCACGAACCAACTGACGAGCCTGATATTGTTAAAGTTGGGGATAAAGGAAAGATGAGAAATCCAAATCTCTATGTTGAAATAAAGAACACTGGTCCCGATGATAGGTGGGTTGGACTGACTGCTGAGCAATTCAATACAATTCTGAAAAATGAAATTGTAAAAGAAAACTCGAACAAGCTATTAATCATCGGTGCATCGCTTTTCTCCAAGAACGAAAAGACCGACAATGACCCTCTCGGTGTTTTTTTGAAGTCACTTATTAAACTGGATATGATTCAAAAATTCTCAGACCCGAAGGACTTGCTCGTCAGAATACAATATGCAATCAGCGGAGATGAGCTGAAAAACAAAGGAGTTAATTTCAACGAAGGGTCGTATATGTATGAAACAGAGATTTTTGAAGAGCTTGATGAAAGAACAGCCAGAAAAATCATTGACCCTCAGAACAGCAATATTTTTAGAGTTGTAAAAACCAACGGCAAGACTCTTCCAGTTATTATGAGGGATAGAAGACCAGAACCGAAAGAATTCGGCCAATTCACATATGCTGGAGACCTTGTAGTATACAAAAAACAAAATCCAGAATCAGATAGAATGTATGTTCACTGCAAAAGCAAAGTTGAAGTCGAAAACAAAGTATTGGGAAAATTCGAATTGAAGAAAGGCAAAGTCTATGAATGTTTCTTCACAACAGTGGGGTGGAATCCGATATTGAAAAGAAATAATATATGGATAGCCCAGCGAAATTTGCACAATGTTGTATCTACTGATATGAAAAGCAGGATTCAGTTTATTGCAGAAAATATTTGAGGGGAATCTTATGAGAACAGAAGAGAGAAAAATCAGAATCGGCGGTAAGTTGCACAACGCAAGGTTGCTCTTTGTTGAAGAGTCAGACAGGCCAAAGTTGCGGGAGCTGTTCCAGTCTTGGAAGATTCTTTTTGAGGGGTTGAAAAAATTTGAATCTCGCGGAAGCACAATTCCAGAAGGAATTTCAGAAAGTGCCTTTGCTTTGGAATTTAAAGTTCCGCGTGTTATAAGTGTGGAAGGTGCTGGAGCAAGCTTCGATACTTTTGATTTGAAGCAAAACAGAAGACAGCAAATCAAAGCAACAAGCATTGAAGACGACCTGACGAGCTTCGGGCCAGAATCTGTCTGGGACGACTTGTATTTTCTCGACTTCTACAGAGATGGAAGCCTTGACGGGAAATTTGATGTTTATAAAATTCCTAACAATCTGATTTACAATTTCAAGGTCAACAAGCGACAGACGTTTACCCAGCAACAAAAACAAGGACGAAGGCCGAGACTCCATATGAAGAGGGGTGTAATACTCGCCCACGGAATTAAGAAGCTCACGACTGCACAAATATAGGACTTATTTTTTCATACTCACAATGCTTAAAACAATTTCTGCAATTCTTTTGGATGCGAGTGGCGGGACAGCTTCTCCTATCTGCCTTCTCACTTCGCTTGGTTTTCCGCTGAACAGGAAATTGTCAGGAAAAGTTTGCAGTCTTGCCCTCTCCCTGTTTGTTAATTTCTGCCTGCTTCTCGCATAATGGTAGCCCCAAGTTCCGCCACCGCCCATTGCAATTATTGTCGGCGACGGCTGTAGCGGATGTATCCGCCTGTATATATTGCTCATCAGTCCGACAACTGTGTGCTTCGTCCCCTTTACAAACTCGTGGTTTTCTGCGGGCGGAATAAAGGACATTCGCGTGACTACACTTTCACTTTCTTTCAAAATTTCATTGCTCTTGTCGCTGAATGTTTTTTCTTCCAACGGATTGCGATAAAATCCCAATTCCTGCAGAATTCTAATATGCTCAGCCTCAACTTTCTCTCTGTCAATAGTCTTGCCATCCAGCTTGTTTAGATAGATGTAATCCTTCCATATTTCAAATGAGTAGTTTGGCCAGACATTTTTGGTAAATTCTTCGCTTCTCTCCGACTTTATACTTCCGACGACTTCTTTGTATTCGTGCATTGCTTTTTTGTATTCTTCGGAAACCCCGCTCAAAACATCTCCGTGGAAAACTTCAAGTGGAGTCAGTGGAAAGTTCGATACAAGACTTCCTTCTCCTCTCAAGCTCTTTTCAACATCCTCTTTTATCTTTTCCAATGAAAATCCCGTTATTGGAAGAAGGCTCGCAAGGTCTTTACGCAAACCAATTATAACCAAACGCTCACGCTTTTGGGGAACACCAAGTTTAGAAAAATCAACTATATTTGAAAAAATTATTTCATACTCCTTTACGCCGTTGGTCTTTTTGAAATTTGCAGAAAATTCTGGAAACTCTTCCTTTATTTCAGATGATTTTGTTTCCAAACTCTGAAAGTCTTCCATAATTGTTGTGTAGGCAATGCGTTTGTTTGCAGACATAAGCCCCTTTACATTTTCAAACACGAATGCCTTGGGCTGTAAAGAAATGAGGGCTCTTACAAAGTGTGTGTAAAGCTTGCCCCTCTTCACTTTAATGCCCTTTCTTTTTCCACTCCCTCTTATAACAGAAAAGTCTTGGCAGGGCGGGCCACCAGTTATGATGTCGATATTCTTTCCATCGAGCGTTTTCCTGAAATTTATTTTTTTTACGTCTCCAGCAAAGATTGATGGCTCTGTCGGTTGCTCTTCTGGGTCTGCGTAAACTTTGAGTTTAAAGTTCTTTGCAAAAGTTTCGCAAGAAGGTTGGAAGATGTCGTTGGCCCATATTACTTCAAATTCTTTCGCCATCTCAAATCCCCAATCGAGGCCACCGCAACCAGAGAACAATGAAACTATCCTGTATTTTCGGTTGTTCATACTTTCACACTCTATTTACAATTTATTTGCCTCTCTTATATTTTTTCCAAAGCTTCCCAAATATTCAGCGGGATTAATTTTTGATTCTTTCTTCATTGTGACTTGCTTGACAATCAAGGGTAATTCTTTCTTCACATTTTTGTTAGCCAGTAGACCCAGAAGAACTTCCCCAACGGCCTTCTTTACCGTTTCAAAATCATCAAATGCCTTTTCAGTCAAGGGATAATAACACTTTAAACAATAGTCATAAGCTACAGGATTTTCAGTTTTGCACCTGTTGCAGACAATTGGCTGAAGGGTTTTCGGAGCATCTGTTTGACCTTCTGAAATTTTTCCGTAAAGCTTTTTCAAAAGCACTTCATCCACTGCCTTGTCGTCATAATGAACATATATTTTCACCATTGAAGAATCATCTGTCCAGCCAGCGAATCTACGCAGAATGCTCTCTGGAACTCTTTGTGCAACTTCAGTTAAACGGGCGTGCCTCAGTATGTGTGGATGAATGTTCTTTTCTATTTTCGCCTTCTGTTGCAACCTCTTCAAAATGCGATTGATTCCAGTATAATGGAGTGGTTTTCCTTGATTCCAACTTCTTTTTTTATTCAGGGTATCTACCCACAATGGTGCGTCTTCATCATTCCGATTAGGATGACATTTTAGCCATATTTTGAGGATTGGAACCGAATTAACTAATCGTATGCCTCTATCCCCAGTCTTGCCACTGACGATAATTTTGCAACCAAAGTCATCAAACCTCAAATCGCCAATTTTCATATTCATAAATTCTTGGATTCTACAGCCTGACTCGTAAAGAACCGAAACTATTGCTTTGTCTCTTGGATTGTCCGCTGCTTCTATAAGTTTTTTGACTTCTTCCTCTGTTGGGATGTCCTTTGGCAGTTTGATGTTGTTATTTCTCTTGGGTTTCAGCCCCTCTATGTATTTTGGGTATTTTCCACCATTATGCCAGAATAAAAATTTTGACAGCCTTGAATTAATGGCATTTATAGAAGATTCCTTCAAGCCATTATCTTTTAACTTTGCAAAGAATTTCAGTATATCTTCCCTCTTCAACTCATTAAAAGATTTTTTCCCAAGATATTCTATGAAGGAAGTGACTGCAGTCAAATAATTCTTCCGTGTATGAACTGAGTAATTTTTTACGCTCAATTCATCATCAAAACTCAAAAGCCTTTCAACATTGGACTTGTCTACATTTATCTTCCTATACGTTGGGTTCTTGCACATTCCATTTGTGCGAATATTACCCTCAAGCAAGTCTTTGCGATAAATCGCAATGTTAATTGACATAAGACCACATTTGTTTACTAAGTAAACAAATAGGGTTTCAAGCTTAAATATCTGTGCCTGAAAATAGAAGTTCTTCAAGGAAATCTTCATAACTCGTAAATATTTTCCAAATCAGAAGGAGTTATCCCATCTCTTGCATGCTATTTATATCTATCGGTCAAGAAGAGAGCGGAAAGATAATTCGCGAATTCAATATT
>Ga0315280_10002899_pt1 | contig 27095 bp, 30 predicted proteins | sample YL17G06_40_MG_FD_203697 | JGI IMG/M metagenome (GOLD analysis project Ga0315280, IMG submission 203697) | Sediment microbial communities from Yellowstone Lake, YNP, Wyoming, USA - YL17G06_40 | ecosystem: Environmental > Aquatic > Freshwater > Lake > Sediment | place: USA: Wyoming | collected... | reverse complement strand
GTCCATGGCAGGACTGTAGATCCATCGGTGTCCTCCCTTCCCGGTCTTCTCATCTCCCTTGAGGACGCCGGCCTCCCTCATGGCCTCGAGGAAGTTGATGACGCTGGTGCGGCTGATGGTCTTACCCTGGAGCCCCGCGTTAACCCGATCCCACACCGCCCCGGAGCCGAGGCCCTCCGGGCTCGCCCAGATCACCCTGAGCGCGATCTCCTGGTAGTCCTTCAGCACCGCCCTCAGACCTGTTTCACCGGTGTCGAACTCGATGCGATTCCTCATTACCCAACAGTCTATTGTAACCTTTTCATAAATATATTGTATGGTATGTATTCAGCTCATGAACGTTGATCTCGAATATCTGCATCTATTTCAGCGAAATAAGTTTATTTTATGGCGTTTTTCCTCACCTCTCATAAATCCCGTTAAAGCCATAATTGGTCTTAACACAGCATTTGAAGCCTATTTCTCGGTTCTCGTTTCACGGAAGCTAAATACGTACGCGCGGATATTTAGCCCTCTCTCCGAGTATGTCCTCGATCCTCAGGAGCCTGTTGTACTTCGCCGTTCTCTCCCCGCGAGCCGGGGCCCCCGACTTTATCTGGCCACAGCCTATCCCAACGGCGAGGTCCGCGAGGAACGGGTCCTCAGTGTCCCCAGACCTGTGTGAGGCCATTACGGCGTAGTCGTTCTTCGTCGCTATCTCGGCAGCTTCCAGGGCCTCTGTCAGCGTCCCGACCTGGTTCACCTTCCAGAGGAGAGCGTTCGCCGCATGGGCCTCGATCCCCTTTCTCAGCCTCCTGGGGTTCGTGACGAAGAGGTCGTCCCCCACGACTTGGACAGGCAGGGCCTTCGTCGCCTCCGCGAAGCCCTCGAAGTCCTCCTCTTGGAGCGGGTCCTCTATCGAGACTATCGGGTAGGCGGCGGTCAGCTCCCTGTAGTACTCTATCATCTCGCCTGTGGAGTACTGCTTGCCGGCGACGGTGTAAGCCCCATCCTTGTAGAAGGTGCTCGCGGCTACATCCATCGCGAGCCTCACCTCGTCGTAGTACCCTGACTCCTGGATGGCTCTGTCAAGCGCCTCGAGGGCATCTTCAGGTCTCGTCATGGGCGGGGCAAAACCCCCCTCGTCGCCGACGTTTATTGCTACCTTCCCATAGGATTCCTGGAGCTGCTCCTTAAGTGTCTGGTAGACCTCCGAGCCCATCCTGAGGGCCTCCCTGAAGCTGCCGGCGCCGGTCGAGGCGACCATGAACTCCTGGAAGTCGAGCCGGCTGCCAGCGTGCTTCCCGCCGTTGATGACGTTGAAGAATGGAACTGGGATAAGCGTGGCCTCCTTATTGATGTATTCATAGAGTTGGAGTCCCTCGGAGGCGGCGGCGGCCTTGGCGCAGGCAAGGGAGACGCCCAAGAGCGAGTTGCCACCTAGCCTCCTCTTGTTCTCGGTACCGTCGAGAGCTATCATCAGCTCGTCGATCATCCTCTGCTCCCTGACATCAACCCCCTTCAGCTTCGGGAAGATCACTCTCTCCACGGCCTTAATCGCCTTCTCGACGCCCTTGCCATGGTATCGCCGCCCGCCGTCCCTGAGCTCAATGGCTTCGTATATGCCGGTGGATGCCCCGCTCGGTACAGCCACTGCGCCCGAGAAACCAGATTTAGTTAAAACCTCCACCTCGAGGGTCGGGTTGCCCCTTGAGTCGAGTATCTCCCTTGCCCTAATTGACGATATGTTGTGGTTCAATGGCCCTCAACGATCCCGTGTCCTATGGGATAGGATAGTCCGAATTGAAAGCGTGGCGAACCCGAATATAAGTCGCTATGCTCTTCGGGCTTCCTCTATGCAGTTGACGACATCCTCCACTTCGAAGGGAAAGCCGATGAGCTTGATGACGCCGTTCACTACTACTGCGGGAACGGCCATCAGGTTCAGGGCGAGGCCACGCCTTATTCCCTCCTCGGTGTATGTGTTGACCTCCTCGTACTCGACGTCGCCGTACCTCCCCACAACCTCTGAGACCATCCTCTGCGCCACGGGGCAGTAGGGGCATATAGGCGAGTAGTAGTACTCCACCTTTACCAAGTCTGTCATTCCTCCAGGGATCTCACATACCTGAGTGCCGAAAGGGCAGCTCTACCCCCATCGCCGGCCGCAGTAACGATCTGCGTCCCAGAGCAAGTGCAGTCGCCGGCGGCGAAGATGCCCGGGATGTTAGTCTGCTGGTACCTATCTACGACTATGCAGCCGCCCTCATCGGACTCTATCCCTGCGTCTGAGAGGATGCTCGTGGTTGGGACATGCTCTAGGATTATGAATACGCCATCCACGTCGAGCCTCATCTCAGATTCGCCCTCAAGTTTCACGTAGGATACGGTCCCATCACCGCCTATCTCGACGACATTGTAGCCTGCGAGCACCTCTATCCGCGGGTTACTCCTAAGCCGCTTTAAATCTGGGTATTCCTCACTGTAACCCTTGTAGCCGGGGATGGCGTAGACGATGCTCGAGGCGTCGGCGAGCCTCATCGCGTCCTCGACGGCCTCATGACCGGATCCAATCACGGCGACCCTCTTTCCCTTGAAGAATGGTCCGTCGCAGATGGCGCAGTAGGAGACACCCCTCCCCTTGAACTTTCCCTCCCCAGGGACGCTTAGCCGTGGTCTCTGGGCGCCCGTGGCGATAATCAGTGACCTAGCCTGATAGTAGCCGTGGCGTGTCGAGACCATCTTGACTCCCCCGACGTCGCCTATTGCTATTACAGACTCAATCTTGAACTCGGCACCGAATCTAGCGGCTTGCGTCTCGAACTGCCTCATGAGACCTGCCCCCGTTAAGCCCTCAGGAAAACCAGGATAATTCTCAACCCAATGTGCTTCAAGAGGCTTTCCACCGATCTTCTTGCCATCCATCACAAGGGTCTTGAGGCCGTGTCTTGCAGTGTACAGTCCGGCTGAGAGGCCGGCCGGGCCCCCGCCTATGACAATAACGTCGTAGACAGTATCCATGGATTGACTCTAAAAACTAGTGTGGAGGTCACTCAAAAAGGGTGCGCTTGGCTACTCGGTCTCCTTCCACTGCCTCGCTCGCTCAGCCAGGCTGTTCAGGTTCTTCTGGACGAGGTAGTTGACCGTATCCTCCGGGTAGGATCCGTCCTTCTGCATTTCCCCCGCTGGCATCCCCGTGAGAACCTCGACGCCCTCGTCTATTGTCTTTACTGGATATAGATGGAACTTCTTCGCCTTGATCGCCTCAACTATCTCCTCCTTCAGCATCAGGTGCTTCACGTTGCTCTCAGGTATCACGCAGCCTTGCTTCCCGTTCAGCCCCCTCGACTTGCAGAGCTCGTAGAAACCCTCGATCTTCTGGTTTACTCCGCCGATGGCCTGAACCTCCCCCTTCTGGTTGACCGATCCGGTCACAGCTAGGTACTGTTTTATCGGCTTCTCGGAGAGTGCGGAGAGGATGGCGTAGAGCTCAGTGCTTGAGGCGCTGTCCCCCTCGATGCCAGAGTAGCTCTGCTCGAAGACGAGCCTCGCCGTGAGGCTGAGGGGGGTCTCCTTGGCGTAGCGCTCGTTGAGGAAGCCACTCAGTATCTGGACACCCTTGGTGTGTATGGGACCGCCCATCTGTGCCTCGCGTTCGATGTCTATGATCCCCTTCTTGCCGACGCCGACGCTGACCGTTATTCTGTTTGGCTTCCCGAAGATGAAATCACCTGCGCCTAGGATGGCTAATCCGTTTATCTGACCGACCTTCTCGCCGTCGGTGTCGACGAGGATTATCCCCTTCTCGACCATCTCCTCTATCTTCTCCTCGACGAGGTTGCTCCTGTAGACCTTCTCCTCGAGCGCCTTCATCACGTGCTTCGCTGCTATATACTCGGAACCATCCTCGGTGGCGTAATAGTTCGCCTCCTTGATTATGTCGGCGACGTTAGCGAACTGGGTGGAGAGCTTGTCCTGGTCCTCGGCGAGCCTTGAGCTGTATTCGACGACCTCGGCGATGCCTGAGGAGTCCAAGTGCTTCAGCCCCTCCTTGGTGCATATGGTGCACATGAAGGCAGCGTACATCTTGACGTTCTCCTCGCTCCTGTCCATCGTCGTGTCGAAGTCGGCCTTGACCTTGAATATCTCCTTGAAGTCGCGATCCATTTCGTATAGTAGGTAATAGATCTGGGGGTTACCGACCAGTATCACCTTTGCGTCGAAGGGTATCGGCTCCGGGGTGAGCGTCTTCGTCGCCATGTATCCGAGGCGCTGTGCGATCTCCTCTATCTCTAGCTTCCTGTTCGTTATGGCGCGCTTCAGGCTATCCCAGGAGAGGGGGTTAATGAGGACATCCTCGACTGGAAGCACAAGGAAGCCGCCGTTCGCCTTATGTGCCGAACCACCCCTGATCATTGTGTAGTCGGTGACTAGCGCCCCAAACCGAGCCTCCTTCTCCGCCATGCCGAAGAGGCGGTTCTGGGTCGGGTTCAGCTCCATAACCACGGGAGCTCCCTTAAGCTCGGAGTTGTCGACGACGAGGTTTACCTTGTAACTCGCGGTCGGGTCTTGAGACATGGCGCCGAACATGAACGGGAGCTGCGCCTGCTGTTGCTGCTGGCCGGCACCGAGGATGGACGAGAGGTTACTCAAGATATCCCCCTTGACGCTGTCCAAGTAACCTGAAACCTCTGTGATCTTACCGAACTTATCGAGAAGCGATGTGAAGAGGTGATCTATAGCGTAGGAGGCAACGCCCTTGTTGAACTCGTCCACGGCGGTCTCAGCCTTCCTGTCTACGTCCCTGAGCTGATGTAGGGCTGTCCTGAAATCGTCCTGTAGCTTCTCCTTCCTCGCCTGTATTTGCTCCTTGATCTTCGGCGGTAATAATCCGAACTGTTCCTCCCCGATTGGCTGGCCATTGATGACCGGGACCATGGCTATGCCTATGGGGCTCCTCTGGATGATGAACCCGTACCCGCTCGCCTTCTCGTTCATCTGCTGCCAGAGCTTGTTCTTCTCGTCTTCGAAGCCCTTCAGGGTGCTAGCCCGCCTCTGGGAGTAATCCTCGCTCTCGAATGCCTTGGTGAGGGCCTTCTTCATCTCGTCCACGAACTTGTCCATGGCGTCCCTGAACTCGCGTCCCATACCCGCAGGTAGCTTCAACGCGTTCGGCGCATTCTCGTCCTTGAAGTTATTAACGTAGCACCAGTCGGGCGGCGTCGGCATATCCTTCGCCTTCTCCGTGAGGAAGTTGACTATGGCCGTCTTTCGCCCCGTCCCAGACATCCCGGAGACGTAGATGTTGTAGCCCCCGTCCTTCATCTTCAACCCGAACTGGAGGGCTCTCATGGCTCTATCCTGGCCAATAATCTGCTGGAGGGGGGCGAGGTCGGCCGTTGACTTACAGGAGACGATGTCTACCCTGCATCTACGGCGAGCCTTATCATACGATAACTCGATGACCATGGAGTGTCACCTATGATTGTAATAGAAATCGTGATAGAGGTTAATTAAGGATAATATTTAGACTTCAGGTAACACTACTCAGGAGTTCCCTGAATGAGAGGCCCTCCCCGATCTTCAGGGTGTAGTCGTCGAGTCTCTCAGCTATACCGAAGCACCAACCCTGATACTTGAACTTCGCCGCCAGGACGGCGAACTTTCTAGGATATATTCTATGGATCTCCAAGAACTGCAGGAGCTTCGACACCTGATCCCTCTTATAGTAAGCGTACCTGAGCTGGCTCTTCACTTCGAAGGCGATGATGGAGCCCCCCTTCACGGCGAAGACGTCTGGCAGGGCCTCCTTGCTCGGAGCGCTCACGGGGACCCTTATCGCGTCGAAGCCGGAATTCCTCATCATCGCGACGAGCTCCCTCTCCGCGTCGTAGCCCCGCTTCTTCATCGCCCTGACCTGTTTCCCGGTCAGGGTGCGCGTGAAGCGCTGCCGTTTAGGCTTCGTGTTGGCGAGGTCTCTAAGCGACACTAAGCCTTACTCCTCTTCAGATTCATCTTCGTCAGGGAGGACCAAAGCCCCGGACTCGAGGGGCTCGATTGCCAGTTTGATCAGGTCTTTGAACCAGCCTGAGAAGGTCTGGGCGTTAGCGTACTTCTGGTACCGCCGTTTATGGGGGACCTTCGTCACAAGCCTGAGCTCAACCATCTTGTTCACGTAGAACTTAGCCGAGGAGCGGGAGATGTCACAGATGCGGGCGACATCGCCGCTCGTGAAGACGGGCTCGAGCTTATTATATCCGACGATGACCTTTGGAGGCAGCGGAAGCGCCCTCTTAAGCACCTCGACAAGAGACTCCTCACGGGACATTGAAGACCTCCATGGAGATACAAGATACTAGGCTCACCGGATTAATAAGAATGGAGTTTAGGGAGAATATCAGTTAGTCGCTGGTAGTGTACGACAAGGTATCCGTATTGATGGCCCATTGCCGTTATCGGAGACATTGATCCACGATCGGCGTCATAAATCCGCTTATTTTTTAAATTATAACTTGTATGTTGCATACATGGAGTCTGATGCATCAGGTAGGGCAAGGTCGGTGGCCCAGCTCGTAAGGGAGGCGATCCAGATGAGGCCGAGCCTCCTCGACGCGCTGAACATGAAGATCGTGAACTACTCTGCCCTCGCGAGGATGCTCCAGGACGAGATAGGGGAGGGGAGTCTCGAGGCGGTCAAGGCCGCGATCATAAGGGTCGCGGAGGACATCTCATCTGAGCGTGGGCTGCAGGAGGAGAGGGTACAGTCGATCCTCAAGGAGTCGAAGGTACGCCTCCAAGACAAGATAGCCGTACTCATATCCCCGGCTAAGCTGAATATTCCCTACCTCGTAACGGCTTATCTTACTGACAGTTACGTCTACGTCGTCGACCAGACTGGGCTCAAGGGGGAGCTGCCGAAGAACGTCCAGGTGACGAGTAACCTTGTGGCGTTGATACTCCTCAGCCCGCCCAGGGTCGAGACGACGCCGGGCTTCGTCGCATTCGTGACCCAGCTCCTCAGCAGCAGGAACATAAACATCATCGAGTTTATCAGCTGCTCCACGAATACGGTGATAATCCTCGACTCCAAGGATGCTCTACGCGCCTTCAGCCTCCTCCAGAATTACACGTAACCGGGGAACATATCTATAGCAATAGTAAAGCTTTTAGAACGAGGACGTTTCATTCCATGTGGGAATGGCGGAAATCTGTCCCGTCTGTGGGCTCCCTCAGGACCTTTGTGTCTGCGAGGAGATGAGTAGGGAGCAGCAGCGGATAAGGATCCGGTTAGAGAACCGCAAATGGAGTAAAACCTGGACCGTCATCGACGGCATCGATTCTAAGGGAAACCAGCTCAGCAACCTGGCCACGACCTTGAAGAAGAAGTGCGCCTGCGGGGGGACGGCTAAGAACGAGCAGATCCTCCTCATGGGCGACCACAGGGCCGTGGTCAGGGACGTCCTGATAGAGCTAGGCTTCCCAGAGGAGAACATCGAGGTCCAGTAGTATGCCCTTCGAGGGCGTAAAGGACACACTGAGGCAGATAAGGCACAGGAGACCCCAGCCGGTCTTCTGCCCAAAATGCAAGGGAAAGAACATCTATCCTGTCCCCAACTATGGCATCCTCCCCACAACCTACAGGTGCAGGGATTGCGGCTACGAGGGAGCCTTCGTCCTCGAGCTCGAAGCCGAGGATGAAGATTTAGAGAAAAGAGAACGAGAAGACAACGATCACGGGTAGATCCAGCGCCCTCAAGCTGGGGCGTGATTTAAATAGCCTCTAGATAAGAGTCCAACGTGGTCTAGATGGGCGCCGAGCAGATCGATTACTACAAGGCGAAGTACCAGACCCTGGAGGATCTACCCTCGGTTGGCCCAGCCACGGCTACTAAGCTGAGGGAGATAGGCTTCAAGACCGTCGAGTCTGTTGCGATGGCGACGGTCGCTGAGCTCATCGCCGCCGGCATAGGGGAGCAGACCGCCGAGAAGGTGATAGACGCCGCCAGGAAGAGCATGGCGATAACCTTCGTGAGAGGCGACGAGCTGGTAGAGCTGAGGAAACAGATAAGACACCTCACCACCGGCTGCCCGAGCCTCGACAACCTCTTGAAGGGTGGGATAGAGACTCAGTCGCTGACCGAGTTCTACGGCGAGTTCGGCACAGGTAAATCGCAGATCTGTCACCAGCTATGCGTCACAGTCCAACTGCCAGAAGAGCAGGGCGGCCTAGGCGGGAGCGCCCTGTACATCGACACGGAGAACACCTTCCGCCCCGAGAGGATACAGCAGATGGCGCCACGGTTCGGCGTCGACCCCGAGGAGGCGCTGAAGAAGATAATCTTCGCCGAGGCATACACCTCTAATCACCAGACGGTGCTCCTGGAGAACGCAGATGAGGTCATCAAGGAGAATAACGTCAGGCTCATCATAGTTGACAGCCTCACCAGCCACTTCAGGAGCGAGTACCTCGGCAGGGAGCAGCTCGCTCCGAGGCAGCAGCAGCTGAACAAGCACATGCACAAGCTGATGCATCTATCAAGGGCTTTCAACACATGCGCGGTGATCACCAACCAGGTGATGTCCCAGCCAGACGCCTTCTTCACGAAGGGAGTCATGCCGGTGGGCGGTCACATCGTCGGTCACATGAGCCACACCCGCATCTTCCTCAGAAAGGGGAGGGACAACATCCGCATCGCAAAGCTCACGGTGAGCCCGAGCCTCCCCGAGGGCGAGACGCCGATAAGGATAACTGAGCAGGGGATAGAGAGCGATGAAGAGATCTGAGTCACGCAGGGGGATGGCGGCGACGGGTAAGACCCGTGAGGCCGCGATAACGTTCTTCGACGCCATCGTCGAGAGGCGCTTCTCGGACGCCGATAAGGCGCTCAATGAGGTCAAGGCGAGGAGGAACGCGAACCCTGAGTTCAGGGAGGGCTATATAAAAGCCTTGGAGGGTATACTCTTCTCCGCAAAATCAGGGGATGATAGAGACTTCTTCAACAGGGCCTCCTACAACGAGGAGACCATGGACAAGTACAGCCGAGACTTTAAGGATCTCATTCGGAGAGGCATAAACAAGCCCTTTGACTTAGGCTTCTTCTCGGCCTGGTCAGACCTCGTGCATTACAGGTTAAATGCTAAGAAGTAAGCTCATGCTGAGGTCTTCAGGATCGTGTAGAGGAGCGTCCAGACCATAAGCCATGTGAAGATATAAGCCCCTATTCCTATTTTGAAGCCGTGACCTCTCTCAACCTTCATGAGGTTTGCCAGTAGATCGGATATGACCATATAGATGAGGGCACCGAAAGCGAATACTAAACCGCTGTCGATATGGATGTACACTTGCAGGACAACGCACAGGACGGCTACAACCACGGATGCACCGGCCTTGAGCCAGTAGATCTTCTCGGACTGCTTCATTTCCCGGCCCTTCACCGCACTTATCTCACTTGCTCGTATAAAAAGGGTGTAGCAGCAACGCTCAGCTGATGTAACCGAGCTTCTTGTCCGGCACAGGCGTCAGATCCATCTCCTCCTCGTAGATCTCAAGCCGCTTCTTGATGGAGGCGTCGATCTTCTTCGCCCTCTTCTCGAGCTGGCTCACGTCTATCTCGACGCTTAAGATCGAGGCGAGTTTCTCCAGAACCGCCTTGGAGCTCAGGTGCTGGGGAACGTTCGCGTACTTTATATCGCCCATTAGGCAGATGCCCTCGAGTCCGTGCATCTTCGCTATGCCAATTAGGACGCCGTTGAGGCCGTTGACTGCGCCCTCGTCGGTTATGACCTTGACGCCCGCTCCATCGAGCACCGACTTAAGTTTCTCATAATTATAGATCCCGTAGACCTTCGGCTCGTTCTCGTACTCGCTAGGATAGGCTGCCATGGTGTAGATGCGCTTGGTGCCGTACTTCTCAGCAACCCCAATGACGATCTCGGCGAGGCGGATGGACTCCTCAGGTATCGAAGGCTGTGCGTCCCCAACGCATATGATAAGGTTGTGCGGAGTCGATGCATAGAAGCGGTGCCTTATTGGCATCAGCTCCCCTACGCCGCTGTTGTAAAGGAGGACATTGTGGTAGTATACGACCTCTGCAAAGAGCCTCGCGTTGAGGCGCCTCCTTAGGTAATCCGCCGAGATCTTCGCGATGTAGCCCATCCCAGGCCAGGCGGCGACCATGGTTGGCTCTTTAAGCTCGGGCTCACTGAGGTAGCGGACGTCCAAATGAATCTCGTTAAAGATGGCTATGTTTTGCATTAAACCTTTCGTTTGGGGGAGTCGCGATGTCGTCGACGCTCTGTTTCCATTACGATGTAAATCCGGAGCTACCACATATCTGACAGATCATTCATTTTAGTTTTCCATGTAAAAAAAATTTAGACGAGTTCTGGGTTTTGTTGCTCAAAACTAAAAACCTTTTCGTCTCATGTCGGGGAGACATTCTTAACATATCTGCCTCAACGACCTCTTATACGCCAGGCATCAGCAGCCACTGAATGTGATTTCCCTGCAACAGAATCGTGATATAGCTTTCAACCTCCCCTATGGCTGTAGCGCAGGAGCGCCCAGAAGCCGGCGGGGCTTGAAAGAGACGTCGACGCGTTTGGGTTAACCTGAATGCATCCTGGGAGGCTGGCGTTGGAGTGGTAGGGGTTCGATGTGTCTCACAGCCTGTGGATATGAGCCAATACGCCTGCCCTCGATCAGCGCTACAAATTTTCAATAAACGAAGGTAGATGGTACTGGATATGGCAAAGGGGGAGGAGTGGACGGGGGAAGAGCTTGAGAGGCTGAAGGCCTTCTACACGTCCGATGCGTCTTTCGAGGAGGTTGTAAATGAGCTCCCCCTCAGGAGCCCGAACGCCATAAGGCTGAAGGCATCAAGGCTCGGATTGAAGAGGCCGATACTCCCCCAGAGGATCAACCAAATAAGCTCACTGATCCTCTCGGGGGACGGCGGCCTGAGGGGATATGTCTTCAGGTGCAGCGAGTGCGGCGGCCTCGTCCATGTGGACGAGCCCGACCTGGAGGAGAGCAGCCTAGTCAGGTGTGGCAGCTGCGGCGCCCTCTCCCACTTCGTCTTCTAACAGTCTATAAGGACTGGCAGACCCGGGATCGGTGACTCATGATGTTTTTATATAATGAGTCTCACTTCAATTCGGAGGGAATGGGGCTATGAGTCTCGAAATGGCACCGAAGATGGTGGTCCGTGAGGCGATGTCGAGCCCCGTGGTGTCCGTGCCCGAGGACAGCAACATCATACAGGTTGCTAAGCTGATGCAGCAACAGAAGATAGGCGCAATCATAGTCAACAGCTATGATGGACACCCTGTCGGCATAGTCACCGAGAGGGACATCGTCCTGAGGGTAGTCGCCAATGGTAAGAGCCCGAAGAACATAAAGGCCAAGGAGGTCATGTCTTCGCCACTCAGGCTAGTCAACGCGGAAACGAAAATCGTGGACGCCGTGAGGCTGATGGATAAGATGAACATCAGGAGGCTCGGTGTCTCGTACAAGGATAACCTCGTCGGCGTAATCTCGGATAGAGACATCCTAAGAATAATGCCGACGATCCTCGAGATCATCAGGGAGACCTCCAAGATTAACAGCAACGAGGTGACGAGCAGGTCCTCAACCGTCGGCTACTGTGACAGGTGCGAGATCTACTCCACGAACCTCCGTCCCGTGGACGGAGAGTTCCTCTGCGAGGACTGCAGGGCCGAGGAGAAGGAGGGCTAGACAGCCCGGCTCCAGAACCTTCACCTTGGTAGTTGCTATGAGGCCACGTTTCCTCCTCGATGGGATGCTCGGCTCCCTCACGAGATGGCTCAGGATATGCGGTTACGACTCAGAATACCGTAGGGACTCCTCGGATGACGAGCTGATCGAGACGGCGAGGAGGACCGACAGGATACTCCTCACACGGGACGAGTCTCTCGCCCATCGCGCGAACAGGGAGGGCGTCGAGGCAAAATACATAGTAGGCGCGAACGATATCGAGAGGCTAAGACTACTCTCGAGGACCTTTGGGGTAGAGTTGTCTCCTGAGAGCTCACGATGCCCAAAGTGCAACCATGAGCTCGCGAAGGTCGAGAAGCCAGAGGTGAAGGGAAGGGTGCCGGAAGGAACGTTTGAGGCGTTCGAAGAGTTCTGGCTCTGCGCGGGCTGCGGCAGCGTCTTCTGGAGGGGCAGCCACTGGCCTAAGATCACCTCCACACTCTTCGAGGCATCTCGCGGGTCGGGCGAGTAGGTGACGAGGTACCTGACAGTTTTTATATCGTCCACCCCCCTGCTTTGGTTAGGCAGGCACCTTAATGACGTTCGATCTCAGTCTCGAGGAGGGGGCCTTCCTCGTTGGGCTGGCGAGGAGGACCATCGAGAGTGTCCTCGACGGGGGGAGGCCGCCGTCTACATCTGAGGCACCCGAGGTAGCCAAGAGGCACTGCGGCGTCTTCGTCACCCTCAACAAGGTTCGGGGCGGTGAGCACGACCTTAGGGGTTGCATCGGGTACCCGTATCCGGTCAAGGCGCTCGCAGACGCCGTCGTCGACGTCGCCCAGGGTGCCGCCTTCGAAGACCCACGTTTCCCCAGGGTTTCGGCGGGGGAGATGGATGAGATCGTTGTCGAGGTTAGTGTCCTCACCCCTCCAGAGGTGGTGAAGGTCGACGATCCAAGGCGTTATCCTGAGCATGTGGAGGTTGGAGTGGATGGGCTGATCATCAGGAGGGGCGGGCGAAGTGGCCTGCTGTTACCGCAGGTTGCTGTGGATTGGGATTGGGACGCTGAGGAGTTCCTCTCCCAGTGCTGTGTAAAAGCCGGGCTTCCTCCCGACTCCTGGCTGATGCCGGGCACTGACGTGCAGAAGTTTCAGGCCCTCATCTTCGCCGAGGAGAGCCCACGTGGGACCATCAAGAGAGTAGAGATCCGTGACTGTTAGGAAGGATTCGTGTGGAGGGCTTCGACGGGTCGAGGGTCTACTTCAGCCCCTGTGGCATTGGGTTAGGCCACGTGAGTCGGAGCCAGCCAGTCGCCTCGGAGCTGATGAGACGGAACGCCGATGTCATGTTTTCCACCTACCTTGAGGGCGTTGACTACGCGGTGAGACATGGATTCGCGACGGTGAAGAGCCCAGCGATCTCTATGGTCAACGACGCCTCGGGCAGCATCGACCTTAAGATGTCCACCCTGACACAGGGGATTCCAACTATTCCGACCTTCATGAGCCAGGTCAACATGGAACTCAGGTACATGAAGGCCTTCAGACCACATGTCGTGGTCTCTGACTCGAGGCTCTCGTCAATCTTCGCGGCGAAGCTCCTTGGTGTACCCGCTGTGCTGATAATAAACCAGTTCACGCCGATGGTGCCCAGGGGAAGCGACAGGTTCATGCTCTTCAAGGTGGCGGACGGTGTCATCATGACTTTAATCGGGAGGTGTTGGGGTCTTAGCGACGTGGTGCTGATACCCGACTTCCCGCCGCCATACACGATCAGCGTTGACAGCCTGAGGATACCCAAGCCATATAAGAACATCGTTAGGTTCGTGGGGGCGATACTCCCCGTTAAGCCGGAGCAGGTCACAGACAGGAACGAGGTAAGGAAGAGGCTGGGCGTTGATAAAAAGGAGAGGCTCATCTACGCCGGCATCAGCGGCCCGAAGGCTGAGCGCATGCCCCTTCTCTCCATCCTTGAGGAAGCCCTCATCGACTTCCCGCCCCAGTATAAGATTGTCATGTCCATGGGGACACCCAACGGTGGATCGAAGCCCAGCCACATGGGTCGGCTTACAAAGATTCCGTGGGTAGAGAACAGGTTCGATTACCTCAACGCCTGCGACCTCGTCATCTCCAGGGCCGGCCACGAGACATTGATGCAGAGCATCTGCTACAGGAAGCCCTCGATAATCATACCCGTGCCAAACCACCCTGAACAGTATGGCAACGCGAGACGGGCGAAGGAGATCGGCGTCGCTGAGGCCATCCACCAGCACGAGGTTCGTGGGCAGAGGCTCATCAGCCTGGCAGACTCGATACTAAACAGCGAGTCATACATCAAGAGGCTCCACGAAATGGACGCAAGGAAGCTCGGCGACGGCGTCGAAAACGTCGTGGAGGAAGTTGCCCGACTTCTGCCGAGGTAGAGCAAGACCACAAATCTTGAATACCCATCGAACCCCAGAGACGGGCATGGACTACTTCTATATTAAGAAGAGGAATAAGGAGGTAACCAAGTACTTCGATCAGGCGACCATGAAGGCGTGGGGCGCCTATAATGAAGAGGCGTTCAAGCCAGGGAAACTCGATGTTAAGACGAAGGAGCTCATCGCCGTCGCATGCACATACATCACGAGGTGCCCTTACTGCATTGAGTCCCATGCTGAGAAGGCGCTGCAGGCTGGGGCGACCAAACAGGAGATAGCGGAGGTCATCGCCATCGCCGCAGCCCTCAACGCCGGCGCCTCCATGGCCCACATGAACTTCGCCCTAGAGGCTGAGCCCGACAAGTAAGGTCAGAAGCAGTTCCCTTTTCTATTTCTCGTCCCAGTACTGCCTCGTCCTCATGTACTGTATTTTAGCCTTTAACAGGTCCGAGTAAAATTCCCTCTCGTCGCGGTGCATCTTCGAGAGAACTTGGTATGAGGTAACCGGTCCGACGCCGTGGACTGCGAGTGCCTCGACAGCCCTTCTGCCGTAGCTGAGGACCATGTCGGCGGTTTTCCTTCCGTGGGTGAGGACATCCATGTCGTCACCCGTGAGCTCCTCGCCTGCCTTCCACCGTCTGACTAGGGCTAGGAAGGACACCGGTAATTGGTAACGGCGGAGCACGGCCAAAAGCTGGGAGCCACAGTTACTGCACATCGGTTTCTCATCCAGCTCTCTTATTCTCAGATGGTGGGACCACTCCCCACAGTTGACGCATGCGAGGTCAACGCTACGGGACATTATGCTCTTCTTCATGTACTCTAGTTGGTCTTGGACGGTTGTGCTGACCATCAGCTCCTCTACGTCGGCGTAGGCCTCGAGGATGTGCTTGGCGAGGGGGCTTGGGGATTTAACTAGGCGTGTTGTCACCTCTATCTCGCCTGAGTTTATGCCGGATACTATTGACTTTACGGCTTCGAGGTCGAGCTTCTCCCGGTAGGCCTCCCTCAGCGTCTCCCTGTAGATCGGTGTGTCCTTGAAGCGGTGGTAGAGGTTCTCCAGGCCCTCAGCACTCATGACCTTTCCCCGGGGGATGACACCGAACCTCTCGGCGATGAACTTCATCTTGTACCCGAAGGGGAAGCGCGCCTCCATGAACTCGCTTAGGCGCCGCTCTGCCTCCTCCTTGGTAATGCTCCTTAGGAGTTCCTCGACCTTCTCGAGGTCGAACTTCCCGAGCTTCAGCGGCGCCTCGACAAGGATGCGGTAAGGGTCGTTCCACCAGCCGTAGATGAGGTCGCTGTCGGAGAGCAGCTGGTCCAGGATCGCGCCTAGGGTGCGGTTGGCGTTCTCACCGTACGTGCAGTGGATGACGAGGTACTTGTCGTAGGCCTCGAGGAGGAGCCTGTTCCTCGTCGGCAGAGGAAACCCTTGGGCCACATGGACCTCTGCCTCGGCTGCGGCGGCCCTGACACTCGATTCGTCGGTCTGGAGCTCTCTGGCGACCCTCCTTATAGCTCCCTCCTTATCCTGCCCTCCCAGAACCTCCTTGGCAATCCTCTCTCTCAGGGAGCCGACATCCTCGGCGACGACTCTGGGCACTGGAATAAGCTCGCCGTCCCAGCCGGGCAGGGCGCCGAGGGGGTCGTCTGACGGGAGCACGTGGAGGACGCCGCGCTCCTCGTCGATCTGGATTATCCTCCAGACCCTGCCCCTGAGGATGACGTTGAGCCCGAGGCGGGCGCGGAGCGACCAGAACTCGTCGCCGACCGTGCCAATCACCTCGTCGGTGACCGCATTTATGAACGGGTACCTCCTCTCGTCGTTTATCATTCCCAAATTCTCGTAGTAGTAGCGGTTTCCCTTACCTGTCCTCTTCAACAATCCTCCCTCCTTTTCCACGAGCCCGATCTTGATCAGGAAGCCCACGAGTTCAGAGAACTCCTCTCGACTCAGCTCCCTTGCCGGGTAAGCCCTCCTTAGCAGGTTGTACACCCTATCGAGGCTTGGCCCGTCCTCGTCGAGGGTCATCCCCACCGTCTGGTGGGTGAACACGTCCAGGGGTTTGACGTGGGGCTCGGTTGGCTCAAGGAGCCCGTTCCTCGCCCTCTCGGCCGTGACTATCGACTCCAGAGCGTCCTCGCCGTAGGCTGAGATCAGGACCCCCTCCGAGAGCCTGCCGAGGGTATGGCCTGCCCTGCCGACGCGCTGTATTAGGGTCGAGACTTGGCGTGGGCTCTGGTACTGGACGCATAGGTCGACCTTACCTATGTCTATGCCTAGCTGTAGAGTCGATGTGCAGACGATGGCCTTCAGCTCCCCGGCCTTGAACTCGTCCTCGACCCTCTGTCTCTGCTGCCTGCTCAGCGAGCCGTGGTGCACCTCGATGCCCGTGTCGAGCTTTCCCAGCTTGTATCCGAGGCTCTCGGCCTGTCCGCGGCCCTGGACGAAGATGAGGGTCGAGCCGTGGCCCTGGACAAGGCTCCTGATCCTCCTCAGCCTGGACGCCACCTGGGGCGAGGTGTTCAACTCGTCGGAGAGGTCGAAGTCCTCCTCCTTTGGCTCAGGATACTCGACACTGTAGGTGTAGGACTTGTCGACCTCGACCTCAACGACCCTAACATTGTGAGCCCCGCCGATGAACGAGGCGACGACCTCAGGGTTCCCGACGGTCGCTGAGAGGCCGATCCTCTGGAATGGCCGCCCGGTTACTTCCTCGAGGCGCTCAAGTCCGATAGTAAGTTGGGCGCCCCTCTTGGAGGCGGCGAGGTCGTGTATCTCGTCTATGATCACCCACCTGACGGCGGAGAGGTGCCCCCGCATTGCCTTCGTTGGAAGTATCGCCTGTAAGGTCTCGGGCGTCGTTATTAGCATCCCCGGCGGCTTCACTGACTGCCTCCTCCGCTCCCTCTGGGCGGTGTCCCCGTGCCGGATCTGTATGTCGATGCCGAGGTGCTCTCCCCAGAACATTAACCTCTTGTTGATGTCCCTGTTGAGTGCCCGGAGGGGTGTTATGTAGATTATGGAAACGCCATCTCGCCTCTCCGACCTCAGATAGGAGTCGAAGACTGGAAGAAGCGCCGCCTCTGTCTTCCCGCTCGCAGTCGGCGCCACAAGGAGCACGTTCTCCCCTGCAATTATCAGGTCAAAGACTCTCTCCTGGGGCGGCGTAGGCTCCGCTATCCCGAGCTGCCTCAGCCCATCCTGTATACGGGGGTGGAGTTTCTGGAAGACCGTCGACATCCAGAAAACTCTAACATCGTCGGAGATTAAAACCTAACACACTCTGAGATTTATATACCCAATATAAAGTCAGGTAAAGGGATCACCGTTGAGCGTCACGAAGCCCTTCTGGATCATGAGGGACTACGCGAAGTGCAGTGGATGTAGGCGCTGCGAGATAGTGTGCAGCCTGAGGCACGAGGGTAAGATCTGGCCTGAGGCTTCACGGGTCAGGGTCTTCATGCTCTTCCCCGGCCTCGAGGTCCCGCACCTCTGCTGCCAGTGCGAAGACACCCCATGCGTTAACGCCTGCCCAGTCGGGGCCCTAGACGTGGATCAAGATATGAAGAACATCGTCGTCGACAGGGAGAAGTGCATCGCCTGCGGCAACTGCATAGACGCCTGCCCCGGACATGTCCCCACCATCCATCCAACTGAAAACTATGCCGTCATCTGCGACTTCTGCGGCGGAGACCCCGCCTGCGTCAAGGCTTGCAGCGAGGGGAGGTGGAACTGCCTCTACCTCGTCAAACGGGAGACTTCAAGCAGCTACAAGCTCTACGCCAGGAAGCCTGATGATGTGGCGAAAGACCTGGCCCTGAACCTCTTCGGCGAAAAGGGGAAGGAGATAGTCTAGATGAGGGGCTACACGGGCAAGTTCGTGGAGATCGATCTAACCGACGGCGAAACAAAGGATGTCAAGTTCCCCGATGAGACGCTGAAGGACTACATCGGGGGCCGGGGCCTCGCAGCCAAGCTCCTCTGGGACAGGCTTGGCGAGAGATGGGAGGAGGTAGACCCCTTGGCGCCTGAGAACATTGTCACCTTCTTCACGGGGCCCCTCACGGGCTATTACCCGGGCGCCCGCCTCAGCGTCTCGGGGAAGTCGCCCCAGAGCAACGGCATCATCGGGAGCAGCATCGGCTGCGAGCTACCAATCGAGATGAAGTGCGCTGGCATAGACGGCCTCATCGTCACCGGGAGAGCCGCAAAGCCCGTCTACATCTGGGTGACGGACGACGGAGTCGAGCTGAAAGATGCATCACGTATGTGGGGGATGAAGAGCATCGACTTCCTCCGCACAATCAGCAAGGAGGGGCGCGAGGCCCTTGGCGAGAAGTTCAAGGGGAAGAGGGAGACCAGGGAACCTAGCTCAATCTACATCGGCCCGGCGGGCGAGAACCTCTCCCTCGTCTCGGCGGTGGTAGGGAAGCTCAGCCACGCCGCGGGCTACGGAGCCTACGGTGCCGTGATGGGCTCCAAGAACCTGAAGGCCGTCGTCGCCAAGGGCACAGGCCCCCTGCCTGAGCCCCACGACCCCGAGAGGGTCTATGAGCTCATACAACAGGTATGCGACCTCTGCTTCGCCAGCGACCTCAGGCGACGCTGGGGGACTAGCTGGCTCGGATACCATGTCGGCGCCACCCTAAGCGCCGAGCCCGTCAGGAACTGGCAGGACGAGTGGCACGATGAGCGTAGTTTCGGTGTTGACCGGTTCGAGGAGAGGACCTGGGTCAAGCGCTACTGGGCGGAATTCGGTTGCCCTATCTCCTGCCTGAAGATCGCCACACCAAAGGTCGGACCATACAAGGGTTATCTTACCGACAACCCGGACTACGAGATACAGGCATATGAGGGACCGAACCTCGACATCTACAAGCCTGAGGATAACGTCTACCTCGCCGCCCTCATCGACGAGGCCGGCCTCTGCGGAATACAGGCAGGGAACGTCCTCGGCTTCGCCGGCGAACTCTACCAGCGTGGCATCCTGACGAAGGAGGACCTCGGCTTCGAACTCAAATGGGGCGACACAGACGCCTTCGCCAGGCTCATCGACATGATCGTGTACAGGAAGGGCATCGGCGACATCCTAGCAGACGGCGCATACCGGGCGGCGCTGAGGCTTGGTAAGATGAAGGGACTCGACCTAACCAAGTACGCGATAACCTCGAAGGGGATCGGCCTCGGCGCCCACGGCATCCGAAGCGGCCTCGACTACACGATCGCCATCAGCTACGCATGCAGCGTCCAGGGCGGGGACCACACATCGGTTGCCTACCTACCCATCGACCACCCGAGCAGCGAACTCACCGTCGTCCTCCACGACTCCGGCGTCTACTGCAGCTTCAACACCTACGCTCCGGGCACCAGGGATAAGCTCTGGGAGTTTTACACCGCCGTGAGAGGCTGGGAGCTCAACAGGGAGAGATGGTACTCAACCGATGCGAGGAGGATCATAGACATACAGCGCGCCGCCCTCCTCATAGGCGGACCGGACCTAAGGTGGAGACCCTGCGCAGACGACGTGAACCCTGATCGATTCTACGAGCCCCTGCCCTCTGGCCCCCACAAGGGGAAGGCCAGTGTGAGGGCCGAGGTCGACAGGGACGTGAAGGATTACTACCACCAGATGGGCTGGGACGAACGGGGCGTACCATCCTCCGAGGAGCTGAGGAGGCTCGGCCTCCAGTCAGTCGACAAGAAGCTCGATGAGATCAGGTAGGCTGCTGGAATCGCCTACCTGTCAGGACCGCCACACATCTTTGATCCCTCTCCGGCTCCTTCTCCTTCACGTACCTGACGATGGCCGCCAGCGAGGCGCATGAGGCCGGCAGGACGAGCAGCCCCTCCTCTCCGGCGAGGATGTCAGAGTAGCGGAGCAACTCCTCGTCAGATACATAGGTGGCCCAGCCGCCGCTCTCCCACAGGGCGTCGAGGGCCTCCTGGCCGTCAAGGCAGATCCAACTCACCAGGGGCTCGTTGTGATCGGTCTCGACGATCTCCTTCGGCTCGAGGTTTACGATGGTCCTCGACCCCTCCCTGAGACACTTTACGACGGGGTTCCCGCCGGTGGTGCTGCCCCCCAGGAGTATCGGGAGGCTCCCTATCCTGTCCTCTTCGAGGAGGTCCTTGAAGCCCCTGTGTACGCCGGCGATCGTCGTGCCGTTGCCGATGGGGACGGCCACGAAGTCTGGGGCGCAGCCTAGACGCTGATATATCTCGTAGGATATCGTCGCGTACGCTTCTATGGAAGCAGATTTATTGGGCTCGAAGCCCGGGTTGGCGTTGAACCACCCCCTCTCGCCAGCCTCCTTCGCCGAGTGCATGACGGCGTCCTCGTATGTTCCAGGTACTCTATGAATCACTCCACCCCGCCTCTCCATCTCAGCTATCCGTGGAGTGTGGTAGCTCTTAGGGATGAAGACGTGCGGTATCATGTCGAAGATGCGTGACATGTAGACGAAGGAGGCGCCGAAGTTGCCGCAGGAGGCGATGGCGAGGGAGTCGAAGCCCCTCTCCCTCGCCACCTTCAGGCAGGCGTATGCTGCACGGTCCTTCATCGTCCCCGTCGGGTTCCCGCCCTCAAATTTAAGGTAAATGTTGTTAAGATTAAGCAATTTTTCGGTATTACGCGAATGTGTTAAAATCGTGTCACCTATCCCGTGCTGGATTAATTCTTCTTGTAACATAGTTATCAAGATCTGACAACTTCTAAACAGTAAGTAATATTAAGACGCATTAATGATTATCGGAATTGGAGATAAATCCACTAGGTATTGAATGGTGTCTAGCCTCTCAATAGAAGCCAGACAGACAGAATCAGGTTTTGAGATTCTGTGTAGAGGTTCAAAATACGTCGTCAAGTACCCAAACGGCGTTTGGAAAAACTACCCACAGGAAGCCAGGGACGTACTCTTCGACAACCTCGCGTACGCTGAGACCATCCACCTACCTTTGACGTTGAGGAAGAACGAGATCAGGTACAACACATCGGCCCCGCTCTTCCAGACCCAGTTCTTCCAGAACCTTATCATGGACCTGCCGAGCTGCGCCGATGTCGACGGCACAAGCACGTCGGCGCTCATAAAGGAGCTCATGAACCTGAAGATCAAGTTCAACGACTATCAGATCAAGTACCCGACCTACACTCAGCCCAGCAAGGATGACTCAGCGGTCGTCAGCCTCAGCTTCGGAAAGGACAGCCTCCTCACGTGGGCTGTCTGCAAGGAGCTGGGACTCAACCCCCAGACCAGCTACATCGTCGAGCCACTCCTCCTCTACGAGGAGAAACACAAGGATGTCCTCTCCAAGGAGTTCGAGAAGGAGTTCAACGTCAAGCTGAACAAGATCGTACACACGGCGGGCCACCTCAGGGACGGGATCAGGCTTGGAGTCGGCAAGACCGAGATCGGATGGGGTCTCCAGTCGACCGAGTACGCGATGATGCTCCTCCCCATCGCCCACAAATACGATGCTAAGTACATCCTCTTCGGCAACGAGCAGAGCTGCAGCGAGTATTACTTCGACCGCGAGGGCTTCATCTGCTACCCGGCCTACGATCAGAGCCACAGGTGGACGGTGTACATCGACTCGATAACAAGGCAGCTGAGCGGACAAGGCGTCCGCACCATGAGCGTCATAGAGCCACTGAACGACATCGCCGTCGTCTACTCACTCTATAAGCGGTACCCGGAGGTCTCGAAGTATCATATGAGCTGCTTCGTAGAGACCGAGGCGGGCCGTGACACACGCTGGTGCATGGACTGCAGCGTCTGCAGCAAGATGTACCTCCTCATCGTCGCCTCAGGTTTTGATCCGAAGACTGTCGGCCTCAACAGGAACATGCTCACGGAGGACTGCCGCGACTACTTCAGCCTCTTCGGCGGAAGCACCGTCAACACGTACGCCCTCACGGGCAGGGGTCGTGACGAGCAGCTCTTCGGCTTCTACCTCGCCTGGAAGAACGGGGACAGGAGCCCCCTAGTCCAGGAGTTCGAGCAGAGGTTCCTCGACGAGGCGAAGGGCCGCGAGGACGAGCTCTACAAGACCTTCTTCACCGTGCACGAGAGCATCACGATGCCCGAGGACATCAAGAGCCAGGCCCTGAGCATCTACAAGGAGGTCCTCTCGGACGTCCCCTAGGGGAAGGAAACTGAGGGTAGCGTTTGCGTGTAACACGAGGCGGGGCGGCGACGAGTTCCAGGTCGAGTACGAGCCGCAGCATACGATAGACCTCGTCAAGGCGGCGATAGAGAAGGCGGGGCACGAGTACCTCCATATAGAGGCCGACCTGACCGCCCTCGAGAGCCTCAGGAGGCTCAGGCCAGACCTCGTCCTGAACAGGGCCGAGGGAATACGCGGAGAGAGCCGCGAATCACACTTACCGGCCATCTGCGAGATGCTCGGCATCCCCTACACTGGCGCAGGCATCATGTCGACGGCTATATGTCTCGACAAGCCGACGACGAAGAAGATCCTCGAGTTCCACGGGATCAGGACCGCCCCATTCCAGGTCCTCTTCGAGAAGGATGAAAAGATCGACCCGAGGCTCAGGTACCCTCTGATCCTTAAGCCGAGCCACGAGGGCTCAAGCATGGGGATCAACATAGACAACGTCGTCCACGATGAGAGGGATCTGAGGAGGAAGCTCAGCGAGATGCTCGACGCCTACAGGCAGCCGATCCTCGCGGAGGAGTTCATAGACGGGCGTGAGTTCAGCGTCGGCGTGGTCGGGAACCACATCGGCGGGGAGGAGCCAAGGGTGCTGCCCATCTTCGAGGTCGACTTCGGCAAGTTCGCCCCAGAGCTCGGAACCGTCCTCGGCCAGAAGGCCAAGACGATCTATGACACATCGGAGAACTATATATGCCCCGCCGAGATGCCTGAGCCGCTCAGGAGGAGGATCGAGGAGACTTCAAAGAAGATCGTCAAGATCCTCGACTGCCGCGACTGGGGCAGGCTCGACTACCGCTACAACTCGAGGGGCGAACTCTACTTCCTCGAGATCAACCCTCTCCCAGGCATCGACTACGACGAGGAGGAGGACGACAAGAGTTTCTACCCATTCATGTGGTACGCCGCTGGGTTAGACTACGATGAGATGATCAAGCAGGTGATAGCTGCGGCGGTTAAAAGGTATGGGTTGAAGTAGTTTGACCATGAGCGAGGAGGATGTCCCCCTTTTCGAGGATGCTCTCAGGCAGGCCGAGTCGAAGCTCTCCAAGGTAACTGATTCCGCATGTACCATCAACGTCCACGTCTCCCTCGACGAGCACCTCATGAGCACCATAAAGGCTGTGGAAGAGGCCGCCTTCAGGGCGGAGCTGAGGTACGACGAGGCTGAGCTTAGAGATAGGGTGTGTAGGAGGGGTTTCGTCGCCATCATCGTTCAGTGCCTCGGGAAACCTCTTGGCTTCATCTACGGTTACGATGACCCGGAGGTGGAGGGCGGATTCTATGGCGATACACTTGCAAGCACCGTCGAGGGCAAGGGCGTTGGAAGCACCATATTCACCCTGATGCTCCTCTATTGCTATGATAATGGGTACAAGTTCTTCTCCCTCCACACCGAAGATATGGATGAGAAGGGGCGACAGCTGCGCCGGTTCTACGAGGCGCTGGGTGCGGAATACCTGCGCACCGATCCTAAGGATGGCGTACACATGAGGATGCGACTCGATCCGCAACGTCTCAACGAGAACTACCGAAAATTTATCTTGGAGGAGAGAAGGCGGATGGACTCGACGGCCTCCTCGAATCCGACACTATCTTAGGCATCTTTGACCGATAATGATGTTAAATGCCTGTCAAGCCTCTTAACAGGCCCGATCATTTCGCAAAATAGTCTCTGAAGACTTAGCTTAAAGTAGGTGTAGATAGAGCAATGATGAAATTAGTTTGGTTTATTAAAGAAGGATTAATTACTTTTATAGGTCTCCTTGTCGGTGAAGGTAGGTAAAATCTCAGGGATCACCATTAAACTGCACTACTCATGGTTCATCATCTTCGTGCTCATGGCGTGGTCCCTGGCTTCTGGATACCTGCCTGACGGGTATCCGGACCAGTCGACGACCTTCTATTGGAGCGTAGGAATCATGGCCGCTGCTGCCCTGTTTCTCTCGGTTCTCATACATGAGGTATCACACTCACTGGTCGCGAAGAGATACAAGATACAGGTGGAGAGCATAACGCTCTACTTCCTCGGCGGAGTTTCGGAGACTGCCGAGGAGGCACACACCGCCAAAGAGGAGCTCAGGATGGCGGTCGCTGGACCTGCTACTAGCCTAGGGCTTGGCGTCGTCTTCTACCTCCTCTGGCTTGGGTCAGCGATCACCCTTCCATTGGCCGTGGTCGCAGTCCTAGAGTATGCCTCATACATAAACTTCCTGCTCGCGGCGTTCAACATGATACCCGCATTCCCAATGGATGGCGGCAGGGTCCTCAGGGCGATAATCTGGGAGCGGAGGAAGGACATTCTACCCTCAACGAGGCTGGCGACCTTCGTCTCCAAGGTCATCAGCTATGGCTTCATAGCCCTCGGGCTCATGGACATGTTCTTCTACTCCGGCTTCGATGGTCTCTGGCTGCTCATAATAGGCTACTTCGTCTCGAGCAGTGCCGATGCAAGCATGAACGAGACCAGGATCAGCCAAGCGCTCGCGGGCGTGAAGGTCGAGGACATCATGAGCAGGGAGGTTCATACGATCGAGCCTGGGATATCAATCCAAGACATCGTTAACAGATACTTCTCCACCTACAAGCACCACGGCTTCCCCGTCGTTTCTCAAGGTGAGCTGATCGGGATAATAACCCTGGAGGATGTCAGACGTGTGCCCCCTGAGAGCTGGGACGAGAGGAGGGTAGATGGTGTTATGAAGCCATTCAAGGAGCTGCTCACCTCGAAACCTGGGGACGCGGCGCTGGACGCCCTCATAAAGATGGCTAAGGGAAATGTCGGCAGGCTACCCGTCCTCGACGAGGGAAGACTCGTTGGCATCATCACCAGGAGCGACATCACGAAAGCGGTGCAGACGAGGCTTCGATTCCGCAGCTGAAGCCTGAGGTCGATTCAATTTATTACGTAGCGAATCTAGGAGTAAACCATGTCTAAGGATAGACCCTTCGATAGGGTCAAGGACCAGTTAGGCTACTGCGGCATCTGGTGCGGGAGCTGCGCCGGCGGAAATGGCGTAACTCAAGAACTCACCAAGAAATACGAGGAGTTCGTCAAGCATAACCAGATCGACAAGTGGGCTCTGAAGGATTTCGACCTCAACGAATTCATGAAGGGACTGGAATTCATCCAGAGGATGGACCTCTGCCCCGGCTGCAGGGAGGGAGGAGGAGCCCCTGAATGCACCATCAGGGCGTGTGCCAAGAGTAAGGGGTATGAGTATTGTTACGAATGCAGACAGCTAAAGGACTGTGAGAAGTTTATTCAGCTTGAGGCGGGCCTACCAGAGATAAAAAAGGAGTTGCAGCAGCTCGATGGGAAGAGGAAGAAGGAGGTCATAGAGGAGTGGACCAACGAGCTGGCGAGGAAGTGGCCGAGCTGCATCCTCGGCTGCCCAGCCATGAAAGTGAGATAAAATGAGCCTCGTGGTCGCCGAGTGGATCATAGGAGTTTTGGGCGGTGTGGCGGTACTGTCGGCCGCTGCCGCGGTGGTCCTCGGCCTTAGGCAGAGCCTCAGGAGACCTCAGAGACAGGCTTCCGGCCTTGCCCGCAGGATATTGAGCGCACCAATCTACCTCTTCGGGAGTGCATTCTATGTGATTGTATGTTATCTTCTCTGGCAGGGCATATCCATCCAGCCTTCTGTCGAGCAGCGGATCGTCATGCTCGCGGCAGGGTCTCTACTCTATTTTCCGGGGTTGATGCTTCTCATCTGGGCGAGGCTCACGCTGGGAGGCATGTACAACGTCTCCAGCGGGTTTGGCGTGCAGCTATATGAGGATCAGAGTCTGATCACCACGGGCCCATTCGCGCTTGTGCGGCACCCGATGTACCTCGGATGGTTCATGGCTGCCCTCGGCGGAATCCTCATCTACAGGACCTGGACACCGGTATTCCTCCTCGGGAATTTCCCTGGCCTCGCCTGGCGTGCCCGTCTTGAGGACAAAGCCCTTGCTGAGGAGTTCGGCGAAGAATGGGAGGCATACCGTCGCCGGGTACCCGGCTGGATCCCGCGTCTGAGGCGTCGAGGTGAAAATGGGACGTCATCCCCGTCCAGGTAACCCTTTTATCAGTTCACATCCTAGTCAACCCCATGCTGTACTTCTCTTACGGTTCGTTCCTCGATCACGAGACTCTTAAGAGGCACTGCCCAAGCGCTAGGTTCGTGGCGAGGGCCCTCCTACCCAACTGGGAGGTCCAGTTCAACTACATGTCGAAGACATACGGGGCTGGGGTCACGGGGATCGAGCCGGCGCCCGGGAGGCTCGTGAGAGGCGTCATCTACGACGTGCCGCCTGAAGAGATTGAGCACCTCGATGTCATCGAGGCCGCGCCTGAGGGCTTCTACTACAGGCAGAGGATACTCGTCGTCGGCGAGGAAGGCAACCTGCTGGAGGTCGAGACTTACAGGACGACGCACCCTCAGGGTCCGTTCAAGCCGAGTAAGAGGTACCTCGGCCTCATGGTAAAGGGGGCGAAGGAGCATGGCCTCGACCCTGAATACATCAGGGAGCTCGAGGCGGTTGGGACGATAGACTAGCCATAATAGCTCCAACCCTTCACACAGTCTGCCGAGTTAGTACATGATATATTCAGCGGCTCCGCCATTTATTCCAGAACTCGGGGCTGTGTCGTCCAGGTTGCCGTTGAGAAGCATCATCGAGATAGACGAGGAGAAGTGCGACGGCTGCGGCCGGTGCATACCGCGGTGCGCTGAGAACGCGCTGAGGATAGTCGACGGCAAGGCCAGGCTCGTGAAGGATATCTATTGCGACGGCCTCGGCGCATGCCTCGATCACTG
>Ga0315280_10002898_pt1 | contig 27113 bp, 28 predicted proteins | sample YL17G06_40_MG_FD_203697 | JGI IMG/M metagenome (GOLD analysis project Ga0315280, IMG submission 203697) | Sediment microbial communities from Yellowstone Lake, YNP, Wyoming, USA - YL17G06_40 | ecosystem: Environmental > Aquatic > Freshwater > Lake > Sediment | place: USA: Wyoming | collected... | reverse complement strand
GGTTCTAACAGCCCCTATTCTTTAAGCTTCAGATGAAGGCTTAACCGTTAAATCTTTTGGGTCTTCTGAAGAGCATGATAGCGTTTTTCTCTGTGATGTAGTCGAAGCCTGCTGCCAAGAGCTCCTTAGCCTCTTCTATGTTTGTCGCTGTGGCCACGTCAAACTCGTCATCTTTAAACTGGACCAGCTGCGTGTACTTCAAGGTGTTTTTGATATTCTTATGCCCTAACAATTTCTGGACCAGTAGAATGTTCTTCGTGTAGTGGTATGTCATGGTGGCTCCCCAATGGCGAAACGTGTTCAGTTTTATGCTTTGAATCCGTGGGTTGCTTGTATTGTGAGCAACCCGGCGCCTTATCCTCTGGAAGCTTTTGCAGACTGCCCGGTACGTTGTTGGAAAAATGCATTCTGAAGTCTTGGGTAAACCGTTAAGCATGGCGACGAGCTTGCTTGAGATTTTGAGTTGTCTGAGGCTATGGCGCTTCACCGGCTTGTTGATGGTTATGACGCTGTCTTTGTCTGAGAAGTCTATCCATCGCAACCTTAAGGCCTCGCCAGGGTCAGCAAAAGTTTCTTTCAAGGTTTGAAGGTAGGCTGCCATTCTGCGGCTTTTGCAAGCACTAACAAGCTGATCAAGTTCCGTTTCTTCAGGTATGAAGGGCAAGACCTCTTCCTGCACGTATTTCGGTCGCGTCCAGTCAATCTTCATGATATGCTTCGCCATAATGTCATAAGCGTAAACTGCGAGGATTTTTGTTCCGTCTTTCCAATGCTGCCTAGCAATTGTAGTCTTCATGCTTTCAGGATCCAACAAGTTTCCGCCACTTCTAATAAGCTGGCGAAGGAGTCCAGGATATCGAGAATCTTCATAGTAGCCTTCTTTTTCAAGCCAAGCCATATACTGCGCCATTAATCCTTTAATGTTCTCTATGTCTGGCTTTGTGCCCTCCCGCGTGGGCTTATCCTGTCGGGCTTGTACTTCGGCCAAGTTTTTCGCGCCTCTTGCCAAGGCTACGCATACTTGACGGTTAGAATATAGCCCGATGCCATTATTTAATGACTGCTTTGAAGTTTTTTGTAAAGGTTTTTCCCATTGCCCCCGGCCCTTTTCCAGACTAAAACGATATCCACAATCTCGACATAAATAGCGTTGTACAGGTCCCACGTCTGTTTCTCGGATTCCGTCTTTCCATACTCTCGGTGAACCGCATTCTGGGCATGTTAGTGCTTGGCTGTTACTACGAGGATCCCGGGGGGCTATGATGCTCGTAGTATCACCGCGGGCATTCTTAGGATGAGGCGGGGGGTGATCTGGGAGCTGCTGCGGCTGGACACCGTCCAACTTCCCACTTTTAAGCCGCTTTGCCAAGTATGCATTTTCACGTGGAAGAGCAACTTTTCCCAAGCCCTCTTTACACATTACTCAAAATCTCCCTCCAGACGGTTTGAGGAGACGCCGGGACCTGCCGGAAACAGACCTCCCCATCGTCCCGTTGAGTGCCAAGGCGTCGCGGAGGGCGTCTTTCCTCCCTGTCTGTAGTTCTTTTTGGTGCAAACTGGCAGGGAGAATTGAGGGGGCCCAACCTCTCTCCCGCCAGTTCAATGGACTCATCCTCGCGCCTCCTGCGAATTTCTCGAGGCCGCGTGGAAGTTTGGGAGTCTGTCGGACGGCTGTAAAGCACAAAACAGCCACCTCCAAAGTCCGAGTTCGAAGAGGTTTTTGAAAGCAGGGTCGGAGGAGACTGATCCCCTTCCAGGCGTGGTGCAGGCAGATAAAAGGGGCTGTCCGAGGCGCTCGATGGTCGACGAGCGACATCCCGTTTCCTCGGTTTGAGGCCAAAATGGAAGAACAGTGCGGACGACAGCCATTCCTCTCTGCCCTACACGGTTGGCGACGAATTCGCATATTACTGGCCTCCTTGATCTGTGGGCTCTCGTATGGGCTCGTCTGGTCGTCGCGAGCGAAAGAACTCAGGCCGACCGCGAATTTCTCGGGACAGCTTGATGCACTGCCCGAAGATCTCTTGAGCAGTTTTCCTTCGGAACATGTGTCGAGGCTTCTGTTTGACCAAGGGCTCAATAACCGCGCTCGACTCTTCATGCCAAAAGAGCCCTCTGGCATCTTTGAGAATGATCCTTTCTTTTTCAAGGTCGACGGCTGTTAACTCAGCTTCTTTGCCCTTCAGTCCGACCGAAAAGAGAACATTCATTAGGTCAAGCTTCGAAAACGTTGAAGGTAGCTGCGTGTGCAACAACTCGAGCAGAAGACGCTCTCCACACATTCGGCAAACAAAACCCCAGCCGTCGCTTGTCCGAATCTGCCAGGGCAACTGGCCTTTCCATGCGCCGCATATCGTACATCGACTACCAAACTCAGGCGGATCAAGAACCCTCAGATCTGTTTGACTGTCTGAGAAGCTCATCGGGGATCTCGCCTCCCAGAAAGCAAGGCGTAACCCATGTAACCAATGTAACTCATTTTGAATATCCTAATACCATACAGAAAAAGAAAATCCCCTGTATATTTAGGATATCCAGAATGGGTTACAGTGGTTACATCGGTTACGTAATTCATCATTCTTCTGCCTCCTCGCCGATGAACTGGTCCAGTTGCGGCTGATCTGGGTCTCGTTGAATGCCTAAAATTTTGCAGCCGTTGTCACTCCAAGTCACGTTTCGCCAGGCCTTCTTCCGTTGGCCCTCCACCTCAGCTGTACTTTCTATAACAAGTTCGAATTTGCCTTTGATTTTCCTTGAAAATACGGGTGAATCTGCAGCCGGAAGCTTGTTTTTGTTACAGTAAACCACGAACTTCTGGTATAGATCAGCCTTAGTGATGAAGAATTCCTGGTTATTGATTTCAACAAGACAATCGAGCACAAAAGCAGCTATGGGGTCACTTTTCCGAATGTAGTCTTCACGCCAAACGCTTGATGCCTGGTCCCCAAATATATATCCTCTCTCTCTAAGGGCCCGCAATCCTTTCAAGGCTTTATTCAGTAAACCTGACAGTTCCGTTGCTGTCGTGAGCTTGTCGATGAGGTGTGAGTCGGCTTTGGGTTCTGAGAAGTTTGTGAAAATTCGTGTGAAGGCTGTTATTATCCAACGTCTAAAAAACGCTGTTGTATCATCGGGGGATTCTGGCAGTATGTTAGCTGAGAAAAATAGTTTGGTTTCAGGCTTATGATCAAAGTGTTTCCCAAATTTGTATTCGCAGCCTACAGCATCCCCACCCGTCCACATCTTGAAGGCGCCGGTATAATGTAGAGCTTCAGCCGACAGGTCGGGGTAGATGTTAGCTATTTTTCCTACTAGTGCAGTTTTCGCGAAGCGTGTGTGCTCGAGTTCTTGCAGACTAACATGCGAGCAGTTTTCGGATCCAAAGAGAGCGATTATCACGTTAAGCCATGTAGATTTGCCATTTGCTCCTTCACCGATGTACACAAAACCTTTGTGGATGTAATAGCCCGGATCAAGGGCGTAGCCAACTTCTTCGATTACAGTGATAACGTCGTTTTCCGGCAGGACCTGTTTTAGAAAAGCGTCGATGTTTGGGCATGTTGCTTCAGGGTCGTATTTTACGGGTATTCTTTTGAGAAAAACTTTGCTAGGCGTGTGAGGAGTCAATTCCGACGTAAGAATGTTAAGTACGCCGTTCGCGCAGCAGATTAAAGGTTCTTCAAGACGCAGAACACTTCTATCCGTCACTCTGGCATCGTGAATTAACGCCTTGACCTCATTCACATCGTAGCTAGTCGCGTACTTTTTCAATTTCGCTCTCACGACTTCACCCACTAAAACATCGCCTTTGCCGGACTCGTAAACGCCGAGTTCTTGATTGTACAGATAAAGTTCGTTTGGTTGGTCTTGGAAGGCCAAAAAATGATAGTTTTCAAGAAGCCAGTGGCCAATTTTATAACGGATATCCGATCTGTCTATTCCTTCTGGGTCGGTCAGATCGAACGACGGGCAATTTGTGGGAAGGCCCGGCCTCGGGATCCTGTCGCCACCGCTGCCAACCAGCAACAACCACACGCTCTTTGTTGTGACATGTAATTCCTTGGCTACTTTCTCTATCGCCTCGGGTTCTTCAAGCTCTAAGCGGGTCTGCCACGACGATAAAGTCTTGTTTGGCACACATTGAAAACCCACCTTTTGACCATCATATATCTCGATAATTTTCGTACGCCAACCAGCACATGGACCCGTTTGGTCGTCCTTGCGACTGCAATTTGGACTTTGATAGTCCATGCAGCTGTCGCACTTTTCAGGCCGCGTTTCAATTGGACTTGAGTTGGCTTCAGTCGTCTGAGACCTCTCCGTATTCTATGTCGACGTTTTTAGTTTTTGGCGGTAGATCTTTCCCTGACCATAGAGCCAATAAGAATAGACGTAGGCTTGGCCTCGATAGCGAGCGTTTATTGTTGCGTTGCTCTGCTGCAGGATGTTGTGAGCGGTGTTGAATTTTTCAGGAATGTTGTTTTTTTCATAAGCAACCTGGTATGAGCCGATTTTAGCGCCCTCTTGGTCCTCAAATTTCAAAGTTGTGAATGTTTCTTCCTTCACAGCTACTGTCTGCCTTGTCTCTTTTGGACCCAGCTTTTCAAGTCGCTCCTGGCAAGCATCCGCTATCATCGTAGCTCCATCCCGGACCTTAACAAGAAAATCGGCTTCACTCAACGGGTTTGGCCTCCAAGAACGGCGTGGCTTTGAAACCCATTTCCTCGAGTCTACGCCGGACAGCATCCCTCACGAAGTCCGATTTGGTCGAATGCGTGTCGCGCCTTACAGCCTCTTCAAGCGCCTCGTCCAAGACCTTGGGAACAGGAATGTTCCAACGGGTCGACCTTTTCTTTTTTGTACTCACTATGCGCATCTCCTACACAATAAATATGCACGTGTGGCCGCGCTTTGAAGTGGGACATGGTCAGAAATGTCAAAAGCGTCTATGTCTTCACAGCATGTTGAAAGCAATGGAACGCAAGTTTTTTAAGCCTAATGTAACATATATTTGGAATCGGAGAACCTACTTTCCCACACAGTAACGGAAAAGGAAGCATGACACAACAAGAAGCCCTCAAAGAAACATCGAATTTTTTTGATCATTGGCCATGGTGCACCGTGAAAGTCGTCGAAAGTTGGCTCATCAAAAGAGGGCTTACAAAGACTCAAATCGATCGTGCGGTCCAAACACTTCTCACGCACAATGACATTTTTCAATGGCCAAATGCAGACTACCTCGCACGCTTCAACCCTTCTATGGGAATTCGTTTAGACGAATACAAAGAGTTTATTGAAGAGTATGGTGGGTTCAAAGTCAAGGTCCGTCCATTTCAACGGGTCCGCTTCTCCCGACCCTTTGACACTTTTTTGAACGGAAAACCTGCAATCAGCCCCCTTGAAAAGGTACATCACCATTCTTGGAGGCTTATCAAAGACTCAGACGGCTCGTTTATCCGTATCTGTCAATGCGGGAAGTCTGTCCGCGCCTGGAAATCCATGCGGAAGAACCTTTCAAACGTCTTAGAGGTAATTTCAACTCTCAAACAAGATGGCATGCTAACAGCCGACGACATCCGACGAGCCGTTGACTCCTTGGCTTTGAACAAAAGAGAATGCTGGGACATTTTTGCTACGATCACAACGATTGTCAGATTCAAGGCTCGCTTGCCAAACGAAGATTACGCCATTCACTCAAAAATTCTGCGCGACCTCATTTCAGTCTGCGAGGATCCTCGCAAACTCGACAGCTGGTCCCGCACATCTAAAATCCGCTACAAATTTGTCATTACTGCGTTCCATTGCTTGCCTGACCTTGCGGCTTGACATCATTTGGCCTGATTTGCAGGGTTATCACAAGCTGTTCTCCGTCTTCAATTCTGCGCAGCTCGCGCTTTTCCAGAAACACCTGGATATCTTCGAGGACTCTTTTTTTCCTCACCATTTCTTCCTCACATAAGAAATATAAGGTCTGGAATTTCTGCCAAATAATCTTTGACGTTTTTCCATGACTTTCCATTCTCCAGACAGTGTGAAAGAATATTCTGAACAAATTATTTGCGACGGTTGAGAGGGCCAGGGCACTTTTTCACCTGAATACTATGCCTTTTCTATTCAAAAAGGGCCTGATTGCCATGGCTTGGCTACCAGGGTTGAAATCAAGTTTGAAAGAGAACGATGCTGTGCTTTGATGTTTTGCGACATCCCTCATCAGGAAGCGTTTTTCAAGACCGTCATCCACATTAAGGATACCCACGCTCTTCGACGGCTCCAGGAAGCACTTAACGACCTCTTGAATTTTTCGGAAAAATGATTTTTTCTGTGGAAAACTGTTTCTGTCTGGTGTTCCAAGGGCTCGGTTCCTATTTTATTTTTTCAGATAAAATCAGGAGTTGAACGCTGACGTTGGCAATGTTATGAAGTGGGAGGGAACTTCTCCTGATAAGTCAGGATTAGCCGGACCGCTTCAACAGGAAGGGTAGGCCTTGCAGAAACTCGAGTATCAACGTGCCTTCAGAACCAGCCATATTCTCATAGAAACTTAGCTGGGACAGCCTCAGAACATCGAAATGTTTTTCCGGAATTAATTCCCGGGCAGGTCCAATCTGTCTACAGCTACTCTTACCGTGTTTTTCAGCATCATTCTTGGTTTTGAGAATATTTTGCCAAAAATAAACGCCGCCCTTCCGACAATTATGGACGCAGAATCTTCGTCAGATTTTACAAAGAATAATCTTGTATTGAATGAGTGCAGGTTCAAATCCCCCGGACATGCTCGTAGTATTGGTTTTCAGTTCTTCGTTTCCATAGCAACAGTTGTAGAGCTCTCTATTTGGATCCAAAGATGTATGTTATTTCGGTTTTCCGTAATCATTGAAAGCGCCATCCTTTTCAGCCTCGGACTTCGTTGCCTCATAAAATTCACCATCCTTTTAGAGGGGTTCGATTGCCCCGCGGGGCAAAATTCATGGGTGATGGAATCTGTCATTATATAGGGCGACGATGAACACTGAGAGTTTAACTTTATGAATGTCAAGAAGGCATTCGCCCTTTCTTAGTCGCTGCATCAGTTACTACGAGGATCTATGTTTTTCATCGGAGTTGCTTTCGCCGACTGTTCCACTAGCCGCGCGCTTGACATACTCGTAGTAATTCTATTAGGACCTAGGTTCTGGCCGCCTCTAACTCCTTCTTCCAGCGCTTGTATTTCGGGTTCTGTTTGTACGCTAAGATGCGATCTTGAACCCACATTCGCATCAGAGTGCTTGCCTTGCTCTTCTCGAAAAGAGCTATAATATCAAGCTCTTTCGACATTTCCTCGTCAATCCGCAGACTTCTAGTCAGGTTATACTCTGCCTTGGTAACTACCACATTTTTCATGGACTCTCACAATTTTTATTACAAGCGTTTACCCGTGTATTAAGTCTTATGTTGAATGTGACTTCTTAATGGAAAACTCTGTTCTAATGTGCGAAAACAAAATAATACAGCCTAAAAGGTGTAGAAAGGCACTTCTCACCATAGGAATGCGCTAATAGTTTCCCCGGGGATCTCATAGAGCATCTGGGCTCTCTTCACGGTCACGTGCCTCCAACTGACGCGCACTGCGCAGAACCTTCCAAGAATGCCGTGCTACACATTGCATATGACTGTTAGCCAGTTGCGTTAGCCCATCCAAATTTCAAGTGTAATTAATATAACGAAAGAACGATTTTTTGCTCTTATATTCATATGGGATAAAATATCGAAATCTTTTTCATGGTTTGGGGCACATAAGTCTTTCAATAGCTTGATAGTGAACTTCAATAGCAATTAACGAACCAGCCGTCTGCCAAGGTAGCAGAGCAGGTGAACTAGGAAATTTCATTTGTTCAAATACAACTGAGACAATTATGTAGAGCGAGATAATTGCTCCGGCTACAGCATTGGTCAGTGTAGCACATTGGAGTATAGTCAAATCTGCGGAAACTTGATGAGATAAGTGCTTAAACATTTTTCGAATTTCTTTTCGGTTCCTATGATGCCAAGCTGCTTTTGCGAGGTATACTACTCCTATCAATAATATAAAAGACCTAGGATCATTAACGCAACTAAAAGAAGAAAATAGAGATAGTACAACTAAAACTCCCAAAGCATTTGACAGAATAGATTTGGACGGATATATACGTTTTATCCCAGGACTAACTACATCATAATGCCAAAAGTATATGGAAAGACCTATGCCCAAAACAATCAATGGCGTGTTGATTAAATCCAGCGACGAACTCTGGTAATCACCATTCAATACTGTTACTCCTCGTCCAATTGAGAGTATATAGAAGGCAGTCCAAAACGTTGAAAAAACAATTTCTCTTCGCGTTGGCCTTGGTTTTGTGAGTCTTGGTATCATAGTCACCATGGAAACCTTCCGCTCAATACCTTTTGAATAAGTGGGTAAACAACTTGTTTTTTAACGTTATAACATTTTTGGGGTAAAAGGGGCGAAAAACTTGGATGCATGTATGCATATAATGGGAGAATAAAACCAACGTTTTCCACGAAAATACAGCAAAATTTTTAAGCTGATCATTTGATATTTCAAAGCCGTAACATAGAAGGTAACCGATATTTCCGAGTCAATTATCGTTGGAATCTTGGCAGCTGCCGTTGCAGGTGGAAACATAGCGATTGCTATTCACGAATTATCCTCTAGTAAGCGCAAATCTAAAAAAGTAAACCAAGATTAATCAATGCGCTGATCAGCACGTTCCGACTCTTTTTCCTTGAAGTTCTCACGGATCAGCCAAATCGAAGCGACAATTATAAAGAAAGCAAAAAACGTAATTAAAAAGGTCTGATATCCCACGGTATTTTCCTCCATAGAGGTTATCATAAGTCGTAAGTCGTTGTATATTATATAGATTATGAAGGAAAAGTTCATATTTTAATATTTATTTTAGCCAATTCCTTCAATTGCTGGTAAAAAAGACCTTTTACGTCTCTTTTGCATACTGTAGTGACCCTCAGTTCTTGTTTGCCACTATGCTGGAGACAATTAACCGTGAGGTCGATACCAGCGCGCGATAGGTCCTGTGAGATTGGGACATCTTGAGGTTCAATGAATAGGACCGACAGATCACAGAGGCTCTATGGATGTCTGTGTTGATGGAAACTTTGCCGGTCAAGTCCATACGTTGATGGGAAATGTCCATAAGGGCAAAAAGTTGGTCAATTGGATCGTGCAGGGATTGCGCTTTTAACAATAAAACCGCAATCTGATGGACTTACCATACCGTTTTGAAATCTTCGGCGCGTTTTGAGCGCTGGCTGGTTGATTTAAAATTATACTAATATAGCGTGAAGTTCTGAAAAAATCCTACACAGAACGTAGGTTGTAGTAATAGAAATCATGCAAGACTGTTCTTTGACCTACTCTAAAGTTCTCCTTGTTGTTTGAGGAAGTAACAAGTAGCCTTATCCGCTTCAAGGTTTGCTTGTTCACGACTCCACTTCTTGGAATCTGGATTGATGCTCACTGCTACCCTTGAGAGATATGGTAGGAGCCTTAGCCACTTAGGGCCAAGCGAAGGTTTGTTCTTCAAGGCAAATCTGTAAAGGGCGTTAGTTCTGTTTCGCACAATTATGTTGGGTTCGACATAAAATAGAGGCTCTCTTTCACTTCCATAATCCTGATCAATCCACATAATGCCATAGTCAGTCTTTGTTGTTCTTCTGATAGGTTTGCTTGTCTTAGTTGAAGTGTGCAACTTCACATACTCTGGAACTTTTTCTTCCTCTTCCTTCTTTAATGTCTCCTTTTGCTTGCGTTTTTTGGTTCCCAACGCAGTGAGTGTACTTTCTGTTCCTTTTCCGAGTGGGATTTTCCCTTCGGGGAAGAGTTTCATATCTTTGAGGTATCTTTTCATTAGTTTGGAGAGTTCATTCCCCATACGTATCTCATCTTTGCCAATCTCTTCTTCTATTTTTGGGAATCGGCCTACATACTCTTTCAAATGGTCGAGAAAATCGCCGTACATACTATCTTTAACTAACTCATTTCTTGAGGTAGTAGGAATTAGCTCGTTGCAATTAACCCAGCCTCCAAAGCTCCTCTCAGGATCTACTAAGACCGAAGTAACAAAGACATGCTTAACATAAACATCCAGAGAGCCACGGCCTTTCTTCTCCTGTTTAACGTTTCCTACGGCATCAATTCTTCCCTTGAGCCTGAACAAGAATCTTTCATTTTTGTCTACTTTTGATGTAAGAGGCATTCCGTTAAGAATAATCTCAACGCCGCCTGCAATACGAAGCCCAAAGGCCCGTTTCAGATAATCGGATAATTCATCTCTTGATGGAACTTCCGCAGGATTGAGGATATTGACTCGTGTTCCTTGATGTTGTAAGTATTCCTCCTTGGCACCCATGCTAGCGTCAAGATATTCAGGTGTCATAACGATGTCAATACCATATTTACCATTATTTGTTCTGAAATTGACGTTCTTACCCATGCGTAGAAGTGAGAGTTTTCCTAGCCCTTTCATTCCTATGGTTTCACCACCTCGCTTTGCTTTTGTATAGTCTCCGAATGTTCTAAACTTCTCTAGGTCTTGGATGCCCTCGCCCCAATCTTCTACAATAACCTCGCTCCGTGAGGCTGTTATCTCTACCTTCTTGCTGCCCTCATCCAACGAATTTGAGATAGCTTCACGGAACGACTCAAGGCTTGAAGGGTAAAGCCTTAGTGCAAGTTCGTAGACTATGTCGATTCCAGCCTTATGTTCAAGCCTCATTTGGTCTGTTCCTCCGTAACGTTACCTTCCCCAGTCAATTGTCAGTCAAATCACTGTATTATAGTTATCATACTAGCAAAAAAGGTTTAATAGGGTTTCGAACTATATTTCGAAACCATGATGCCAATCAAATCGATATGCCCAAAGTGTGGTAATGAAGGAACTCAATCGATCACCTACAAGCCCTCAAAATCAAATCCAAAATACCAATACTTAACTTACGTTCACAGTAAGAATAAGAGATGTTTCATCGGTAGGATAAAGAACACAGATGAAGTCATGGGCGAGTTAAACAAACCAGAAACAAAGGAAGACTACGAAAGGGCCTTCAAGGAGATAATGAAAAAGTTGAAAGAATTGGTAGCTCACTATGAGCGTATGAAGAGTGGGGGTTCTTTTAACGCACTAGTCAGGCGGTTGCAAGGCATATTAAGGGAATACGGTTACTAGTTCCTTGATCAACTCTTGCTTTCTCTCTACATATTTCTTTATTAGTCAAGGTGAACTTTGATGGTGAAGAGAGGTGTCGTTGTCGGCTTTTACAAGGACCATGGAAAAACCAAACCTATCACTAAGTCAAATGCGCAGCTCAACCGAAGAAAGAACATTGTGGGCGCTCGCAAGTTCGGCGGTGTAGAACCTGGGAAGTCAAGGAAAGATGTCAGCCAGCAACTTGAGAACTTGCTTGAAAAACTGTCCATGTTAGAGAATCAGAAGCAGGATCTGTTGACGCAGAAACAGTTGCTCGAGAAAGCAGGGAAGGACACCGCAGCAGTCGACCGACGGATAGCTGCCCAAGAACGCGTGATTCTTGGACAGAAGATCCTCATCAAGAAGCTCGGATAGTATATGTATTGAGGCCAAGAGAGGTTGCAGAGTTTTGTAGAAAAGCTTCGAAGGCAATTGGTGTTCCTTTGAATGTGGAAGGCAAGTACCGTTGGATTGTTTTCTTGCCTTCCAAGGTTTCGAGTGCGGTTCCTGTTCTCAATAGGTATTATGGAGTTTTTGAGGATGGAAGAATTAAGATGCGTGGTATTGAGGCAAGGCGAGGAGATACTCCGCCTTTTATTGAGAAGGCTCAGATTGAGATGATTAGGACGCTGGTCAAGGCTTCGAGTTATGAGGAGTTTTTGGCGAGGATCCCTACAGCTTTAGGCGTTCTTAAGCAGCATGCTGAGGAATTGATTTCGAAGAGGGTTGACGTGGAAGCGCTTTTAATTGCGAAGCGGTTGTCAAAGCGTCCTTCGAATTATATGCATGATGTTTTTCAGGCTATTGCTGCGAGACAGCTTAAGACAGCGGGTTTTGATGTTTATCCTGGTCAAACAGTTCAGTACTTGATTGCTGATTCTAAGAGTAAGAGGGTGAATGAGAGGGTTTTGGCAAAGCAAATGATAAAGGATAAAGTAAATTATGATGTCGAAAAATATCTGGAACTACTTATTTCTGCATCGGATACGCTGGTTGGAGTTTTTGGCTATGATTCTGAGAGGATTCGCGACTTAATATTATACCGCGAAAAACAGTTGGCGTTCAATGATTGACGCTATGCTGAGTGGCAACGTCTCCCGCAATTCCCCTTTTTTTCCCTGACGATAGAAAGAAAGCACCAGATTTGCGAATGTTTTGAGAAAGGACAAAGGGGAAATAGTCAGAACATCATACCTCTACTGGGGCCTCCGGATTGATAACCGGTTTTGTTCCAAGTTACGAACTCAACAGCGGAATTGGAAGAAAGATTGCTGAACTAAAAGGTATGAGAAAAGGGTGGAACTATCCGACGTTTCTCCTTTACTACCTTAGAAACCCTGGTCCCCTGCTTCTTTTTGATGAGGTCGTGGTCGATGATGGGGCAGCAAGACATGCTACTGCAATTGTCAGCAAATCTGCAAAGAAACTAACGGGTTATGAGGGCAGTCTTATCAAGACATTGAAACCAACAAAGCTTGAGAGTGAAGTTCTTTGCCAACTTCTTGAGTCAAGAATTTTCAGAAAGAAGAACGTAGCAGACAACATAACGGAGGAAGATTTTGAACGAATTAAACGTGGATACAATGAGGACATGTTCATATCCCGGAAAGAATTTAGAAATTCCATTGCCGTAATGGAAAAGAGATATGGTCGAAATTATGCCCTTCCAGACCCTGCACGTTTTGAAGCGATGAACATAAACGTGACAGGAGTGTTGTTAGAGAAGTTGTCGGCTGTTCCTCTTGACGACATTCTAAGAAGCCCACTCTATGCGTATAAGGCAATCCAAACTGCGTCCGCAGCGGTGGAAGAGACAAAGACTGCTTATGATGTGGTAGAGCAGGCGCGACAAGTGTTATATCTACCTACGGAACCCCTGCACGATGTTGATGCTTTTTTGGACCTACATCAGGATCCAAGAATTAGAAAATTCCGAGAAAAGGTAAAGGTTCTTTCACGGAAAAGGGTTACGCCTCAGGAGATTTCACATGAAATTTACAACGCGAACCTTGAACTTATGAAACTTGATATACAGAACTTCAGCATAGTCATTGGCTTCTTCGGTTTAGTAGGTGGTTTGACATCCCTGCTACGAGGTGACTTTGCTTCAGGCAGTATTGGCACAGCAACAGGTTTAGTGTCGATCGGTAGAGAACTCTTGAAACCAATAAAAATGGAGAGATTTGGCTGGCTCGAAATAGTGCAAGGATTATGTCAGGTTTGATCATCGAGCTACTGTTTCTCTTCTGATTCCTAGCGGAAGCGATTGCCAAGAGTCGATTTTTTTCCAGTAAGTGTCCGCAATCTGCTTAGTTTCGTTTGTTGAAAATTTCTGAGTTTTTCTGAAATTGAAGCCTTTTGGATGTCGTGATGAGCTCGCGTCGACCTTATAAAATTGTGGCAAGCGCCGGACAAAAGTTTTAATAGTTTTCAAATAGAATGGAAACTGGGTTGAACTTTGGAATCAATTTTAAAAGATATACAGAAACACTTGATTTTTGCTTGGCGGAATGCAATAGAAGCTTCGAAAGACCCAAAGCAGGCAACATCGATGCCTCACACATACTACGCTTCGAGCAAAGGCTCCTTCCTCTTGACTCTTGAAGGAATCAGAGTAGTCAGACAGATTATTCTCGATTTTAAGAAGGTCCCCGATGTGGCTAGTAAGTTCTCAGACGAATATCTCGAGGGAATAATCATGGCTTCCATAGCAGAGCTTCAGAGTTGTGTCGAAGAAAAGATATGTCTTGAAACTCGGAAGCAAGCTGAGGAAATACTAAGAGTCCTGGCTAGTCCAGCCGTTCAGTGGACATTGATAGTGCCAATAGTGAATCTCGAATTGGAAATGGACGAGTTGCAAATTGGAAAAGTTCGATTACATCGGTTCAAAACTGATGAAGAGAAAGAGTTGTACGGGAAAATCACAAAGATATATCGGACATTGCAAGAGAAGTCTTCCGTACTTCCCAAAGATATCCCTGAAGGGCTGATCACAGACCTTCAAGAAACTGTTAAGAAAAATTTCATTGGACGAGTTTGTGCAGAAGTGACAACACAAGCGGTTGACAGTAAGCGAGCGGAAGATATCGGAATGCAGTTATTACATTTGGTTTTGGACACTTTGTGCTTCTACAGGTTCAATCGCAATTTTAGGGATGTTCTCTTTGCTAAAAATCGTTTTGACATTCAAGGCAATCTTCTTCAGGACACTCAGAGCCTGATTCTCGTTGCTGAGACAGAGATTTCTTTTCCTAAGAAGTTAACCGGGTTCGTGGCACCGTTCACGATTACTATGTCTGCTTTGAGGGACATAAGAACTGATGGTTTCGACGTTGTGAGTAACATACTGAAAAAAGATGAACAGAATTGGACTGAATTTGAGAAAGACCTTATCACGTCTATAAGATTCATTGCAATAAGCGCACAAGATGAGCAGATCGCTAATGCCTTTGTGAACAGCGTAATTTCGCTTGAAGCTTTATTACTTGATGAGCATGAGTCCATAATCGATAATCTGGCAGAAAGGGTCGCTTTTATCATAGGTAAGAATGCGTTAGAAAGAAATCAATACTTTGACGAAATGAGAAGGCTTTACAAGATTAGATGTAACGTAGTCCACTCTGGAAATACAGACATAAAATATTCAGATCTGAGTTTACTTCGGAGGTTCATCAATTATAGATGCGTCGTCAACTTGCTCAACTCCTATAGGTCACTAAAGATCAGTAGCATAAAAGACCTGATCAAATGGATTCGCAACCAGAAATTCAGCTAGTTACCAATTCTCTTTCTCACTTCTTTCACATCGTTAAAATTCGACGTTGCGTGCGCGTGTCAGTGCCTTTGTGTCCCTTTTAGCGCGGGCAAGGTCAGTTCTACATAAAATTAAGCATTAAGCAGAGTTCCTATTCTTTCCCAGCCCAATTTTTTAATCCCTTTAGTCTCCCTTTAGTCTCCATTTCTTCATCCAAATCTTGCATATGAGCTTGCTCTTGAACCCAAAATTGAAACAAGTAATACTGGAATCACTTCTTTGAAGTCACAGTCACGAACTGCAAAGACCTTTTGTTCTTTTGGTTCAAAAACGTTAGCGGGAATACCAACTTCAAATGCGTGCTTCTTCACATTGTCTATTCTATTTGCAACTATAATCAAACCTAATATGTCTGGTGGAACTGTGTATTTACCAATTTGCACAAGCGCTTTTTTAATACGTGGTTTTTCAAAGAGTTTTTTGAAGCTTGGACGGCTAAGCACTTCAAGTATTACTTTTTCTCCAAATTGGTTTTGAAATAATGCGTCTGCTCCCGTATCTGTACCGAGATTCTTTTCTACAACACTATAGCCTAAAGACTCCGCCCAATAGACTGCTTTCTCGATTAGTTCATCATGAGTTTCTGTGGACAATGAGCTACCTCTTCTATTTTATGGTTATTTGATCTTTGTTATTAGCCTTTGCAGGTTTCAAAATGTCGGATTTTATATAACCTTCACTGCCTAAACCTCCAGAAACACATACATACCAAGCAAACCTAAGATTGCGCTCATTATTTCGAAGAATGAGAAGGTCCAATGGGTGTATCGGTTGTCTCCCATTTTCATTCTCTCAGAAATGAACTCTTCTGAGTTATTGTGTTTCCGACGGTCACGAATCCATCTATCAGGCAAAAATTGCTTATCATTAGACCACAAAATCTGTGTGAATTGAGATTTCTTGGTTTTTATACACGTGTCAAGCTCTAAAGCGTTTTCAACTTTCGCTAAGATTACTATGCTCTCCAAGAATCTTCGGTAGTATCTATCCACCGTTCTTTTTCCAAACTCTGAAAGGATACCTACAGAGAGTAAAACGACAAGAAGTGCCGGTGCAAAAGGTTTTTCATAGAATTGCAGCATTCCCCCTACAAAGATAGCCAATAGAGCAGACAAAATAGTCGTATAGTAATTCCTATACTTGTAATGGGAATCTAAGTGAGAAATTTGATCTTTAGAATGTACGTCGTACAGTTTTAGTAGCACATTCTCGCTGATTTCCCTTCCTTCTTTTGAAAGCCAAGATGCGTCCAAAATTCTTTCACCTAACCTCAATTTGTTGTTTCCATAATTCATTAAAATAGTTTTGGTAACGATTCGCGATGAAAGTTTAATTATACAAGGGAAGGGTTTGGCCTCCGATGCGGTCTCGTTGCTATGGTTGTTTCCAAGCCTTCAAAGTCATAGGCATCGTAGTCAAGAAGCATGTAAGAACCTTTAGGGTTCCATAGGTTTCGGCAAACGTAGGCTTATGATTGTGATGTGCGATATTGTTTCTGAGAGTATTCCATACCTGATCTTCATCCAAAGACTCATCATTCTGGTCTCTCGTTCGCCGCAGCTGCCAACCGAGGTTCTTCAACTGCCGTGGGTAGTTCTGCCGTCTCCCATCCTTGGTTTTGAACAACTCGGTCTTCTCAGGATGCATTGAAATAATACCGTCTGTTATCGCATCTACAATCTCTTCCATAACGTTGCATGACCAAAGAACCACAAGATTGAAGGAACCTCTGTCGAACAAATTCGCAATGAACCGTCCGCCGTCAATGCTGTCAAGGATGCTTTTCGCATTTGGAAACTCCTTGAGTTCATTCTCCCATTCTTTCTTTTGCTTCCTGAAGAAATCATCAGTCAAACCCGCACTCACGCGTAGAGAAACCCTTTGACCCCACACTGCGATATGCACTGTCGATATGACAAATGCCATCGTAGATATGGCGAACACCACGATAATCTGAAAGGCGCCGAACGGGGAATTTTCTACATGAAGAAGAAACGTTGACGTCTCTGCGAGAACGCTGGCAAGAAGAAATAGCAGACCCAAATCGTAGCCGATGCAGTAGAATTCTCTGGCGAAATTCCTGGAGCCCAAGGCAGAAAACAACACCAGTCCAACAGCAGTAGGCAGATACAACGCAAGCATAGGCTTGTTCAACACAGAAATGACAAGAGACTGAAAAACGATGCCAAAAGCCAGGAAAGGCAAACAATTCAGGAAGAACGTTCGTCCATACAGTCTTCGATCCAGAATTGCATGCAACACCGCACTGGCATACGTGCTTTTCATTTATTCTCCTCAGCCCACAGCATATTTCCCGGTTTTTTGACGTTCGCTTATCGGATTCATACTCATCCATCTGTTCTATTCATAGAGTCTCGGATCGTAAACAGGATGTCTGGTCGAGACCCATCTTAAACCGCCAATGGCGACCCTTATGGTTAGCCCATACCACAATGCCACAACCAGAAGTATCCAGTATCCCATTGGCACCTCGCTGAAGATCTCTGATAACCACCAAGTGAGGAGGAGAGCAGCAATGCCATCCATGACCATTCCAATTATTTGCTGGTGACCTCTAAGCAGCGACTTCAACGCTCGTGAAAGGAAGCTCACGAGGGTGAAGGCTCCGGAACCGACAACGACGGAAAGGATTAGAAGCTCGCCGACTGTGAATCCAAGTCGGTAAGGAACGACTGAGTTTAGGCTGAAGAAGAAACCTGCTGAAAAGACGAGAATTGCCAGGAAGACAGTGATTCTTTCGTTGAGCATTTCGGTCGGGTCGACCAACATCGTTCCACCCAAAACGAAGAATAGCACCTGTATCAACAGGGTCAGAGGTAGCACATTTGCACTGGCACGTGTGAACGTTAATGTGGTGACTATTACTGGTCTTTCATATTCATCGGTCATGTTATACGACTGGGACCCTGGGGCATCTCCCCACAAGTTGCGGAGTCGAAAGTCTCCAAACCATGCTCCTCCAAAGTTGATTGAATCTGGCTCAGACCAGTCTACGTTGTAGGTCAGATTTAGATAGTAGGAATCGAAGGGGTAGCGGTTGGAGAGGCCGACCAGATGAACGTTCCAGGTTACAGTTCCCTTGTAGGAGTATCTTTGTGAAGATGAATTGACATAAAAGTATAGTGGCGAGTCTGCCAACGTGTCGTTGAATTTGTTCTCAATGTTTATCGGAAGAGAGTCAGGTTCATTTAAAGATGGTAGCAATGCATCGAAGGTTATGTTAAGCGTAGCCGTCAGGCTGTTCATGTCAACGTTGAAAACTTCAATAACTATGGTAAGTCGGCTGCTTGGAGCTTCAGACACGTAATATGGAGTGTGCTGATTCTGTGGGGCAGTGTTGTTCGAGTTGTCGGTGGCGCTTACGAAATATAGGATTCTGCTACCGTTTTGATAGGGCGGAATCGTTCCCACGAAAGTGCAATTCCAGTCGTCACCGCTTGCTCTGTTCATTGGAACGGCGTTGAAATTGGCTTCATAAGGGTCCTGGGTCTCGCCGAACCAGAGCGTGGCGTTCTTGACTCCGGAGCCCTCGTCAACTATCACAGCTTCAATCTCAACTGACTCTGTGGACAGGACGGGATCGCCTGAAGGTTTGATTCTGGTGACGGCAACAATCGTTGGGGGAGTATTGTCATAAGACACTCGGTAGCCCTGGTTTAGGCTCTCCGTGGAATATCCAATTGAGTCCGTTGCGGAAACATGATACTCAACATACGTGTTCAATGGCTCAGATGGAATTTCAGCGCGGAATGTTCCGTTAAAGAAGTCTCCATCAACGATCTGCATCTTCGTCGTTGTTTCAGTTGCGTTGTCTATCGAGAAATGGAGAGAAACATTGGTCAGACCATACTTATCCAGAATCTGGCACGTCACATTCACAGTGAAACTTGGCGGCGGATTTACTGGGACTCTGGCTACAGATGTGATTTGAGGCTGGCTCGCTGCTGAGCAAGAAGCCAGGATGAAAAAAGAAAACAAGATTGGAATAAGCAAGACAATAACAGGTTTCATCCGTATCGGTCCTACATCATAGGTGTGCATGCTTCAGCACTTTAACCTTATGACAATTCATCATCAACATGTACCTCTTGATTTCCCCCTTGTCCTCTTCGGAAAGGCTGTCCTTGTTCCGCATGTACCTCGTTATTACATCCTCAACCAAGAAGGGCTTTCCAGCAGTTAGACCACTTTGAGATAGGAAATCCGTTGAATCGGGATTGACATGGCTTTCTTACGGTTCAGTTGGGTTACTGGCTTTGTGATTGGCTTGGTTTTTCCAGGTTTTGTCACAACTTGGAAGCGTCTTGTTGAAAAATATGGTTTCAAACGCGGATTAGAGCTTTGGAGGAGACTCTTGTTAGAGATACGAGTGAACACGCGCCAGAGTAAACTCACTAGGTTCATGCATCTGGAATAGTTTTCGAATACAAGGAATTTAGCCAGTAATTTCAACAAGAAGACTATTTCTTCTTCAATGGAAAATGTTCCACAAAATCGATAATTTCCTGAGAGACCTGTATGCAGAATTTCCCTTCTGATAGTTTCAAGGGAGTGTCCATATAATAATCAGCAATCCGTCTTTTCTCATAGATTTTATCTAGCATAGATCCGATTTGTGAAATTTCGCTATCCAGAAGCTCGTCTATGATGAAATTATGAACATTATGGTCATCGGGTACGCTCCAACCCGCTTGTTGCATTTTTTGTTTTACAAACAGATGCGAGGCATAGTAAGCTCTTCCAACCGCTGTCCTGATTCTGGCAGGCTCTTCATATTTTTCATCATCGATAAGCCTTTCTGCCAGTTTTAGGAATTTTCTGGGCTTAAATTGCTTCTCTTTAGGTTCATACACAGAAGCATCGCCTAATCTGATTCAACATGGGTAACAAGATTTCGGTTTATCGCTTTTTTTTCTGCCTCCGTAAGATCTACGGCTTTTATTGCCTTTCGCACTTCAAAATCAATTCTCAGCCAGTAGTTCATTTTTTCTTTAAAGCTGCTATTTGGAATCTTGATGCGAATTATCGTTTTTTCCCTAGCAGGATCATCTATGTCTTGTCTCAATGAGAAGTTGAAGGAGATATCTGGAACATCCTTGAACTTCTCTCTGATTTTGGATTCCACACTCGCAATCGCTTTCTCAAAATGGGGGTCAGAGAATACTCTCTTCGAAACACTTGAATCAATAGTTACAAGCTTAAAAGGTTTTTCTGATTCTCTTTCAGACACATCTAAAAAGGATTTGGATTCCGATTTTGGCAGTATTATTTCAGTTTCCGGCAATGTTCGATCTTTTTTTCTCTTCAGGTACCCAGTTGGGTAAACAAATGATCTTTGGCTGAAGTCTTTTGCGTCAACAGCTTGAAAGCCTTCAGATGTAAAATCAGAAGAATAGAAGTCGCGCCTCAATTTCTCCAATTCTCGAACAAAATTAACCTTATTCTGCAATTCATCGACATCTTTTTTGCCAGGGCGACGTTCTCTTTTGAAACGGTCTATCCTAAATTCTATCGGAGACGGAGGTTTTGGCAATCGAACTCTCTCAATGGCTGAAGGCAAGACGTCATTTTCGATCAGAAAAATTATTTGATTAGATATTTCCTCTGATGAATAACTTGGATTTGAAGAATGTATCTCAGCTGCTAACTCACTAACCAACTTGGACACTTTACTTCACTTCTTTTTCCAAGGCTTTTTCAACACTTTCGGACAACTTTTTCTTTGTTTCTTCAGTTATTGCAACCTTTCGCTCTTCAAATGGAACAACGCTCGGACGTTCTAAAAATCGAATATAACAAATTCTCCAATCGAATACAATTTTAGCCAAGAGACTGGTAATCTGATCAGAATCAATCTTCTCCTTTTGAGCAGCAACTGTTATTGAATCAAGGTAGGGAAAAATAGAGTTTTCAATAATTTCATTTCGATAATCTTTGTCAAAATAGTCGAGATAGCCAGAATAAAGAGTCAAAGCTTTAAACAAGGAGACTAAGTAAATCTCGCGTATCCGTCCTCCATGCACGCGGATAATACGATCCATCTCGTTTGTAATGCCTATTATGAATTGATTATTAGGATTAAATAGTGATTGCTTATCCTTATTTATCAATTCCAGTAACCAGTTAAAACTCCCATTTGTAAACGTCGGGTCATCTTCATAGCTCTCATTTTCGTATTCATCTGCTTCGTACTTACGGATTTTGTTGTAAAAATCGACATAGTCAGACCACAATTGCTCGCTTTTGCTCTCTACGGCTACCGATTCTATGTAGCTCACAGCGATTGATTTTGCAGTTGAATATGCCGTAGTATCTTTATTGGTTTTCACACGTCCGCATATTCTGGCGATTTCTTTGAAAAAGAAACCAATCAAAGCAAAGTTAGGATTTTTGTCAAAAATTGCATTCATCATTATCCTGTTAGAATATATATTCATCGTTCTAAAATCATCACTCTGAGCGGCTAGCAAAGCTGCTTTTGCGTCTTGCTTTATTATTTTAGAGATCTCCATTTGCTAACCCTAGTTTAACTAAAGCTCAACGATTATAAATCCTTTTTGAATAGTCAGAAGACACAGACATATTCTTTGTTTATTCAAAACCATCAACTTAGGGAACAATTGAAGCTTTCGATGTCCTCATCGAGGTTTTTGTCGGTACTCCAAGGAACGGACCACTCCGAACCCGATTCCCATGGATGTGGTAGTTGGCCTGGAGCCCCACACTTTGGACATTTATACTGAAACGTCTAAGAGTTCATGGAGAAAATGTCTAACCTGGGGGATGGTGAACGCGTGTTTGCGTATGAGATTGTATGCGATGTCAACTAACTCGCTTCTGATGGCTTCTCTTTCTGCAGCAGGAATTTGCGGGGTCACTTCTTTGCTTTGATTCTTGAGCTTTCTGGCCTCGGCAACGAGTTCTTTCACGACTTGGATGCTCTCATTGTCCGGCATGTTCAGACGCTCCTTGGTCCAGTTCTTGCATTCGCACTCTGGCTGATTCGCTTACAAAATCTGCTATACTTCTGTACTCGGGATGGGCTTCAATGAATTTTAAGATGCGGTTGTATAGGGGTTTGCTGAGGCTGACACTTTTAAATTCGCTCACTGGCTTCGGCATACATTACACCAGAACTCAGTTAGAAGTACCGCAATAAAAACTTTTTCCACACCAAACACAACAACAACGCAAGAATCACGTAAAAACCACGCAAAAAATGGATGTTCAAGAAACCCGAAAAACCGTGAAGATTTATGCCCTTACACTGAATACTTGTTGAGAGAGTGCGTGTATGATGAAAGTCAACAATATGTATAGAGAGTCCATTGAATCTTGGAATCCTTTTGTCGGCTGCGGATATGATTGTGTTTACTGTGAGTCGAGTTTCAAGAGGCAGATGAAGCGGCGAAAAAGACGCTGTATGAGCTGCTATAGTTTCAAGCCGCATTTTCATGTTGAGAGACTGAGCAGGTGGCTGCCGAGAACAGAAGGAAACGGCTTCATATTTTGTTGTGACATGGGCGACGTTGCTTTCTGCAAGCCTGAATGGATGCAGCAAATACTTGCAAGAATAAGACAGCTGCCAGACAGAACGTTCCTGGTCCAGTCTAAGAACCCCGGAATATTCGGTTATTACCGATTTCCTGGGAACGTCCTTCTTGGGACAACAATAGAAACCAACAGAGACGACTTGTACCAGGGGATCTCCAGGGCGCCTCTTCCCTCACATAGATTCGAGGCAATGTTGAAACTTAAACATCTAAGAAAGACTGTAACGATCGAGCCGATACTTGACTTTGACGTGGAGACTCTGGCAAGATGGATCCAAGAGATAGGGCCTGATGTCTGCTACGTCGGCTATGATAGCAAGAAAAACTACTTGCCAGAGCCCGAGCTCCACAAGGTTGAAGTCTTGATGAAAAAACTGAAAGAAACAACAACTGTGAGAGCTAAAACGATTCGTAAAGCATGGTACGAAATATGAGTGAACTACCGATCGAGGGGAAGAACTAATAAATCGCTTGCCGCAAGGTCTATCTATGAACAAAGATGCAAAGGACAAGGCCGTTGAAGATTGGCTTTCTAAGTCAGCCAACGATCTCAAAACTGCAAAGGTGCTATATGATAACAAGATTTTCGACAATTGCCTCTACTTCTTACAGCAAAGCAATGAGAAGCTGCTCAAAGCCTTGTTGCTTTCGATGGGCATCCTGACGCCAAAAAGGGCAAAGGAAGACTGGATAGTAAAATCTGTTTTGGGCTTTCTACCAAAGCAGCCATCAGTGTATGGACATAGAACAACGCGGTTTCTCCTTTCTGATCTCGAGAAGTCTGTTCCATCAATAGAAGGCTTCCTGACGCTCATAAAGAATAGTGAGTTAGGGCCAAGAATCACAGGTTTTCTTGAGGAAGTTCGGACAAGCAAGAAAAGTTTGCAGAAGCTCAAGAAGAAAACCTTTGGCTTAATTGAGACGACAGAGCAACTTGAAATTGAAATCAGGGCGGCTCAAACCATTCTTGACGCTTTAGATCAGGCCACAAGCAAGGCGAATGAGGAATTAGACAGGCTTGATACTGCAGAACTGGTACGAGTTGCAACCTCTTTGGTTCGGGATTTAGGGTACAAGGTAGATACCAGTCAGCCTCCATCCTTCGATAAAATCAAAGTTGCAGTCCTGCCAAGGATCAGGCTCACTGTACTTGCAATGCTCTCGGCTGCATTGGCTTCGTTTCTTAACCCGTTAGAATCGGTCACTCGCTACCCAGACAGGCAACACAGTCCTTTCGATGAGAACAATCCGTATATAAAGAACTTCATTGGACTCCACGGTGTCATCGATTGCATCCTAGAAAAGAGTGCGAGTTGTCAAAAACAGGTTGGTCATGATGAAGCTGACATGGAAGAATATTTCAGATCTGGCGAGTAATCGATTCTCGATCGCTGTTGAAACATGGTACACATGCATAAAGGATTGGAACGGGCCCCATAAAGAAGAGTTCTCACGTGCCGCGTGAAGCTACAAGAGGCATTTTTGCGTGGAAAAGCCGGCTAACTGCTTAAACATAGCTGCTTCCGGATGAAGAGGAAGATTGAAGGTTATCTATAACCTCTTCAGCAATAACTAAGAAACATGTTGTGGGAACAAATTGCGTGTTTCCCTCGTTCTGGGAATGTAGATTGCGAGCGTTGAGTTCACGCAAAATGTCCTGGATTGCTGTTGTTCGTTTTTCCTGCAAAAACTGCGACGTACATGTACGTCGCCGACGCCAAAGGTAAAAATCAAGCTGAGCCGAGAGCACACGGCAAGGTTGATGAACAAAAACAGCCATACTGTACGACAGCGAAGAGGTCATCAGGGAAATTTTGCAAAAACTTAACTCCGTAAATCACGATTCAGGGAATGGGTTTGTGCAGTTTTTCCCCACAACACGCATCGTTTCAGGGCTCCCCAACTCGGTTTTTATAGTAAAAGCGCAGTGGAAGTCCATGGCCTGATCATTCTCTGCAGTCTGGACAGAAATGCCACTCCGCGATTCTACACATGGATTATTGAGGTTAAGAAATATTTTAGATTATGGTAGTTTTCCTCTCTATTAGAATCATTCCATGTTATTATGTGAGTATGCGTCTGTTTCTCACAAATGTCATATAATGCCGTTGTATGTCTTGGATATTTCAGATTGATAGGTGCGGAAAAAGATATAGCCCTAATGCTCAATATCGTGGACCCAGGTAGGGGCGGTGGCAAGTTGGGGTCCTTGGATGACCTTAAAAAGCGCCGCTCGAGATTTCAGATCACTGTGCACCTTGTGCCCCAAAGCCGCCGCCAACTACTTGGCCAAAGGGGGAGTTCTCGCCCCTTACAGCAAGCAGACCATTTAGTGGCATTAGGTGCGATACATAAAGAAGAAAGCTTGCTTGCAAAAACAGAAGCGCATGTTAATAGCGTGTGCTAGACCAGGCATCTGGACCTATAACGCGCACGCTTTTCCTAACAGCCAATCTCAAAACAAAGATTCCCCTTCTTTTGAACGCGAGAGATTTGTTACAGAGAAACCACTTAGCTACGTATTTAAGATAATGGATCGATCAATCTTCTTAGCGCGCGTCTGTTGAAACAATTGATGCGCTTAAGTATCTAACTCAAGGCTGAGTTAACTTGTGAATTGCGATGTTCAGCAGCGAATGTGTTATCATGAGCCCAAAATCAGCTTCTTCCTTGTTTATTGCTTTTCCAGCGTGAGCCCCAGGTGCCACAAAACCCAGTATTTTTTGGTTAACTGTTCCCAATATGTCGCCGAGCTCAGAACTTCCTAGCAACTTCTCCCAGTCTGGGACCTTTTTCTTTTTTCCTTCATTGTCTGTGATCTCTTTTTCAAACCCTTTTGCCTTCATCTTTCCAGTCAAAGTTTCTAACGCCTTTCTGCACTCCGTGAACACATTACCATACTCACCCATGGAATGTTGCTTCCATGCAGCATTGATATGATTCGCAATGTCTTCAAATTCAGAATCTGGTAACTTCGGGATCTCGAGTAAAGCCACCTCTTTGTATCCTACCGCAGGCAGTATATTTTCAACCCAATCACTCTTAGGTATCTTAAATCTCAAGTGGAAACCGGATGAAGCTTTTGTTTGAGGGTTTCCTTGAACCTCACTCGTGAACGCGAAATTGACTATGAACTGCAAATCCTTGGATTCCCTCAGTTTCTCAATTTCTCTCAATTCATAATGGTCCAAATCAAGACCAAGGGTTAGATTTGTTCGAACGTTTGCCTGCAAAAAAACAAGAGCCTGACTGGAGACAAGTTGACCTATGTAGTACTCTTTGCTGCTTGTTCCAAGCCTCAGTTCAACTGCAAAACCACTCAAAATCATAGTGGCGGCGACTGGTGAAGGCACTGAGCCAGCAATTGGAGAAGGGCGACCACCATGTTGAGGAGCAGAGCCCTGAGTGAAGTCAAAAGAAAATAACAATCTCGGGCAAACCGAGCATTGTTCCGTAGTCGCAGAACAATAATTCACATGTAATAATGCGTTTTGAATCCAAACATCAACAGATTGCGCAGACACACTGTTCCCTCGCCTTACTCTATACTAGAATGATGCTTTTATTAATATATCCAAAGATTCGCGCGCGCTATTCTTGTTATATACGTGGTTTTCTCAATTTTCCATAGGACTGCTCAAGTCAGGCAGCTGCAAATAGCGGCAATCTAACTGAACCTCCAATTAAACTTCAAACGTTGGTTCGAAAAATCTCAACGGAAAAGTAAGACATGAGCGTCGCAGGTCCTGTTGCCCTCGGCGTTACGATACTCTTCACAGGAGAGTTTGGTTTTTTTAGAAAAAAGGGGAGTTGCGGGAGATATTAAGTGGAGATGCACGTTACAGCCTTAACAACTGGCACGTTATTCCTTCCTAAACTGCTCCTTAAGAAGCTCTTCTAGGCTTAGAAGAGGCTTGTCTGGAGCGGGCTCGACTTCTGCTGGGATTCCCTTAAAGGAGGGCATCCCGATACTATGTGTTTCCGGGTCAACAACAGCATTTGCCCATGGGCCATAAGGAATAAAAATTATATTTAGATGTGGGCCTCTCAGAGATTTTATGGCTTTGACGACTACTGAGCCATGTTCTGTTGAAACTTGAACGTTAGTTTTCTCTTTTATTCCAAGCCTCTTTAGGTCCTCCGAGTCCATGTAGCAGACTGAAACGCTTTCCACATATTCTCTTGAGGCTTTTCCGCGCTCTTTTCCTACTCCTTGCTCTATTGTTCTTCCAGTAAGCAATGTTACACGCAGTTTTGGCTTCTCAATCATCAGTTAACCTCGGTTTTGATTGTAAACACTTTTAATTAATCTGACATTCTGGAAAGCTAACATACTTAACTTTAACCTAATTAATTTTTTATCTAGGGTCTATATCCATTAAGAATGCTTAAGGCTAGAGCAGCTGCAATTATGTCTGCGGTTGTTCCAGGGTTCAAGAGATTGCTTGATCTTCTAAGCTCTAGGTCAAATTCGCGAAGGCT
>Ga0315280_10002897_pt1 | contig 27123 bp, 16 predicted proteins | sample YL17G06_40_MG_FD_203697 | JGI IMG/M metagenome (GOLD analysis project Ga0315280, IMG submission 203697) | Sediment microbial communities from Yellowstone Lake, YNP, Wyoming, USA - YL17G06_40 | ecosystem: Environmental > Aquatic > Freshwater > Lake > Sediment | place: USA: Wyoming | collected... | reverse complement strand
TCCGTCAGGCTCCCGTGATCCGGGTCGTCCGGCACGACCTTGACCGAGAATGGCACTTCAAAGAGCCGCCTCCCCGCCCTCATGGCTCTGGCCCAGAACTCGGAGCCGATGATGCCGCGGACGAGCTCCGTGAGCCGCTCCTCGTCCTCGACGCCGAGGCCTGAGGCGACGAGCGCGTTCCGGGCCGCAAGCCGGAGGGTTTCGTCGCGGACCGGCTTCCCCTCATCGTCCGGGCGAGCGCCGAGCCGGCCGCGGCCCGCAGCATTGAGCATGATGTGGACCGCGGACCCCCAAGCCATGCCTTGACCGCCCGCTCCGTGTCCGGGGAACGAACGGTCCTCCCTGGCAAGCGAGGTCACGGTCTCGACGCGGTACCCCGCCGTCGATGCCCGGCCGCGCCGGACTTGGATCTCCCGCCGCCCTTTTTGGAGGTCGGTGGGTTTTGTGGCGAGCGTCGAGGGGGGGCGCCGGCGGGCCGGCTCGCGGCGGTCCTTGCCGCCGGGCAGGTCGCCTTCCCGAAGCTCGGGAACTCCATCCAGCCCGTCATCGAGGATGCTCCAGGACCTTTTCCCGCCGAGGTCGTCCTCGTACGTGCTGACCACGAGGACGTCGCCGGCCCGGGTCGCGGCGACGTACATCAGCCGGTCCTCCTCGGCCGCGGCGTATTCGGCTTCCCGTTCGGCCATCGTCTCCCAGCCGGCCGGTTCGGCCAGGAGCCGGCTCGTCCACTGTCCCCTTTTTCTTAATTGGAAGTAACCGAGGGGCGCCGGAAGCCCGCCTGGGGCGCGCGGTCCGGACCCGGGGCTGCGCTCTCCGGCCCTGATGATGTGCCTGTCCGGCTCGTGCTCTTTCTGGCCAAGCGGATTGGCCAGGATGACCACGGGCGACTCGAGCCCCTTGGCCTTGTGCAGGTTCATCAGCCGGATCGCATCGGGCCGGCCGGGCGTGAGACTCATCTCCTCCACGGATTCGAGGCCCGCGCCCTCGGCCAGGAAATCGGCCACAGCGGCGAACGAGGCCGCTTGGTCGATCTCGAGGCTTCGGACGACCTCCACCAGCTTGAGGACGACCCCCGCCCGGCTGCTCCCCATCTCCGAGGTGACAAGATAGTTGAGGAGGCCCGACCGCTCGAGGATCATCTCGAGGACTACGGAAGGAGGGTATTTCACCGTCCATGCCCGCCACTCGCGGAGCGTCAGGAGGGCGCGTCCGACCCGGCCGTCCGTGGCGCCTGCCATCGCCTCCTTCCCGGTGAACGCGAGCTCGCCTCCCGCGCTTCGGAAATCGAGGAGGTCCTGGTCGCTCGCGCCGAAGAAAAGCCCCTTAAGAACGGCGATCAAGACAACGCGGTTGTCGGGGTCCTTGAGCGCCAGGAGCAGGTTGACGAGCGCTCGGATCTCCTCCTTGTCGGAAAAGGCGTCGCTCCCTGTCACCTCGTACGGAACACCCCGGGCCTCGAGGGCGCGGGCGTAGACGCCCATATACTTCCTGTAGCGCAAAAGGACGAGAAAATCGCCGGGACGAGCGGGCCGCGCGCCGTCCGGCCCTTCGCCGACGCGGAGGCCCCCCGCGCAGGCGCCGGCGACGAAGGCCGCGATGCGTTCCGCGTCGAGCCCGGCGATCGCCTCCCCCTTGTTCCGCGCGACCTTGGGGACCGTGACCTTGAAGACGCCGCAGGCCCCTCCCTCGCAGCCGGGCCGGACGGTTTCGAGAGGAGCGTAAGCGGCCTGACAGGGCGTCGCCGCGGCCGGGAACGACTTTTGGAAGATCGGGTTCATCCACCGCGCGAGACCGGACAGGGAGCGGAAGTTCGCGGTCAGGTCGAGGACCTTGCCGCCTCCCCGCCGGATGCCGTCCTTGACCAGGTTGTAGATGTCGATGTCCGCCCGGCGGAACCGGTAGATCGACTGTTTCGGGTCGCCCACGAGGAAGAGCGAGCCCGGGAGCGGGACGAGCTTCGTCCAGTCCTTCTCGCCCGCGTCCGTTCCGGTGAGATAGAAGAGGACCTCGGCCTGGATGGGGTCGGTGTCCTGGAACTCGTCGACCAGGACCCTGCGGTAGCGGGCCTGGAAGTACCTTCGCACCTCAGGGTTCTCCCGGAGGAGTTCGGCCGCGAGGAGGAGCTGGTCCTCGAAATTGAGCCGTGACCGGTCGCGCCGCGACCTCTCGAAGAACTTCAGGGCGGGGCCGAGGAAAGCCAGGCCCTTCGCGTGCCGGTACTCGCGCCAGTCCCGCAGGGCCGGAGAGACGACTCCGTCGCGGAACGCCTGGAAGGTCGCCTCGAAGGCCTCGGCCGCCTCCTTCGACGGCCAGCATTTCTTCGTGGCGCGCGGGCTCTTGTCGAGGAGTTCGATGCTCTCCATGAGGAGCCTGTGGTCGGAGAAGCCCAGCCGGCCGCGGCGGCCCTCCAGGCGGTGAACGAGAGACTGGAGGCCATCCCACCCCGCCTCGGGGCGTCGGTCGGGGACGGCCCCGGCCGCCGCGTCGAGGAGGGCCTCGAGCCCGGCCCGGATCCCGGCGAAATCGGGCGGCTCGGCGCGTCCGGCCGCCGGGACGACCTCCGGGTAGTCCGAAAGGGTGTTGAACGCGTCCCTGAGGTCTTCGGGCGAGAGGCCGACGTCGTCGAGGTCGCGCAGAACGTCGTCGGCTTCGAGGCGGGCCAGGACGAGATAGTCGTGCCAGCATTCCTCCCGGAAGATGGCGTTCTCGATGTCATCGAGCTCTTCGAAGTCAGGGTCGACGCCGCATTCGACCGGCCTCTCGCGCAGGAGCCGGGCGCAGAAGGAGTGGATGGTCCCGATGAAGCCCTGCTCGAGGTCCCGGAGGGCGGCCCTCAGCCGGGCCTCGCTCTCTGGGTCACTGGCGGCCCGCGTCCGCAGGCTCCGCTCGAGGGCCAGCTGGAAGCGCCCCCTCAGCTCCGCGGCCGCCTTGCGGGTGAAAGTCACGGCGGCCATGGTCTGGATGGTCGCCCGGCCGGAGGCGATGAGGGCGGCCATGCGGTCGACGAGACTCTTCGTCTTCCCGGAGCCCGCGCCGGCCTCGACGAGGAAGGTCGTGTCGAGGTCGGTCCGGATCCTCTCCCGGGCCGCCTCGTCCGCGATCGCCGGGCGAGCCGGCCGGGCCGGGGCTGCCGCCGTCCGTCTCCTTCTCTCAGGCATAGCGTTTCAACCTGCCGAGGGCTTCGGCGACCTCGGGCTTGGACAGGAGCTTCTCCTTCGTCGCGCCGAAGGTCCCGCCGCAGACGGGCGCGAAATCGCAGAAGCCGCACTCGTCCTCCGTCGTGGTTACGAAATACCCGCCCGCAATGAGGGCCAGGAGGTCGGATAGAAGCTCCCGGAGTTTTCCCCGGTCGAACGTCCCGACCATGATCTCTCGGCCCTCGCCGCGCCGGGTCGGGAAGAAGTAGCCGCTCTCCGTCACGCGGGGATTGGGGTCGCCGGTCTCCTTTCCCAGGAACTTCTCGGCGGCGAGCGCGTAGAGGGCGTGCTGGATGCGGCGGCCGCCGTCGAAGGCCTCGAGGTCCTCGAAGTCCCGGTAGCTCCCCGTCTTGTAATCGACGATCCTGTAGACGCCGCGGCCGGTCCGGTCGATCCGGTCGATAACCCCGCGAAGCTTGAACCACCCGCGGCCGGCTTCGATGGCGATGCCCTCGAACGTTTTCTCGAAGGCGATCGGCCGGACGTTCGGCCCGCGCCCGCCTTCGACCCGGAGGAAGATGGCCAGGGCTTCGAGGATGTCCCGGCGCTCCTTGTCGAAGATCCCCTCGGAGGGCGGCGGGACGTCGTTCCTCAACTCCCCGATGGCGGCCTCGGCGATGCCGTGCATGAGGGGCGCGTGCCCGTCCGGTGAAACTCGTTCGCCGCGCTTCGCGACCTCCGTCATGAACTCGAACAGGATGCGGTGGACGAGCGTCCCCCGCTGCATCGGGTCGAGCCAGCGGCTCCGGTCGAGTTCGAGGTCGCGGGGCGGCTCGACCTTCAGGATGTAGCGCAGAAAATACCCATAGGGACACTTGGCGAGGAGCTCGAGCCGCGAGGCGGAAAGGACAAGCTCGTGGTTGCGGAGGGGGTCGAGCCGGTCGCGGTCGATCTTGACGAGTCCTTCATAGGCGGTCAGGGATCCTCCGGCGCGGGCCTCAGCCGCGGAGATGCCGTCCCCCAGGATCGGGAAGCAGGTCTTGACGGCCTCGAGCCCGTCGAGAGATCGCCCGTCCCGGATGAGCCGGCCGAGCCACCAATCCCTCTCGTCAAGCATCTTGGCTGGGCCGTCGGGGATGAAGCCGGCCGGGTCCAGGCGCCCCGCCGCGGCGGCCGCGTCATGGAAGGCCCGGTCGAGGTCCGAGTAATCGAGGCCCGGCTCGCCGCGGACAAGGCGGAGGGCCTGGAGGAGGACGGAGGAGGGATGGAGCCGCCGCTCGTCCATGATGTCGTAGGACGAGTAGCTCAGAACGACCCGGCCGCGGAGGGAGGCGAGGACGGTCGCCAGGGAATGGAGGTTCGCCTTCAGCGCGTCGGCCGTGGTCGGCAGAGACTCCGAGATGGCCTCGCGTTCGGCATCGAGGAGGATCGGGTCCTGCGGGCCTTCCCCGGGCACGGCGGTGTCGTTGAGCCCGACGGCGAAAGTCACAGGCCGGCCGGAGAACCCTCCCGCGCCGAAGCTCGAGACATGGAGGTGGCCGGGGAGCGGAGAGGAGGCGCCGACCGTGAGCGAGCCGACCGCGGCGCGGACCCTCTCCAGGGCGTCGTTGAGCCGGAGCGGCCGGGACTTCCGCGCGTCGACCCCGGCCAGGGCGCGGTCCTCGTCGGCGATGCGGCCCAACTCCGCCGTGACTAGGCGCAGGGCCTCCCCATCCCGGTCCCCGACACCGGGGCGGACCCGGGCGAACCTCGTCAGGGCCTCGGCCAGGCCCGACGCGAGCGCGCCGAAGTCGACAGTCTCCCCCGCGCCCTGCGCGGGCACGAGGGCGAGCAGGTCCTCGACGATCTGCTTGAGGCGGACGACCTCCCGCGCGGCCCGGCGGAGCTCCTCGACCGCTTCGGGCGTCCGGACATCGTCTTCGCCCCGAAGCGGATTCCGGAGGTCGGCTTCGAGACGCGTGAGGTGGGCGTCCAAGCGGTCCAGGTAGCGGTCCCGGCCCCAGCCGATCATGGCGTTCCGAAGGTGGCGGGCGACGCGCTCGCCGGAAACCTCGGCCTCTCCGTCACGGAGCGGAAACGCGAGGTCGCCGGATTCGACGAGATGGCACAACACGGAAACCTGGAATCGGCCCTCGATCCAATCGGCGAGCCCGGAGAAGACGCGGCCGGGCGTCGTGAAGAGAAGATGCAGGCCGTCCGAGAATGTGACCGGGATGCCGCACCGGGCGGCCAGGAGATGGAAGAGCGCGGCATGGACCGAGCCGGGGGGAGTAATGACCTCGACCCGGTCGAAGGGCCAGCCTTCGGCCATGACGCGGCGGACAACTTCCCGGCATTCGTTGGCCTGTCCGACGGCGCGAAAGAACTCGACCGATCCGTCCCCGACGGGGGGAGGCGCGGTAGCCGGGTCGAAGAGCCAGGACAGGCGCTCGGTGTCCGACAACGGGGTCGGCGCCTTGGCACGCGGATCGTCCGCGGGTGCTACGGCAGCGGCAAAGCGGCCACGCGGCCAGTCGAGCCCGACGACCGGGTCGCGCGGCACAACGACCAGCCGGTCGCCGGCGACGGCCCGCAAGAACTCGTCTTCGACCCGTGCGAGCGCCAGGTCTTCGAGGCAAAGGAACCAGGTCCCATTGCGGCCGGAGGGAACGGGGGTCTCCCTGGCCGCCGCTTCACGGGCCGCCGCATAGAGCGCGGCGAGGTCGAACGCGCGGAGGGTTTCCAAGCCCTTCTCGTAGCCCGCGAGAAGGCGGATGACGTCCCGCCCCTTCGATTCGAGGCAGAAGCGGTCGGCCGCAAGCGTGCCGCTCTCGAGCCCGGACAGGCGCAGGGCCCGGATGGCCCGGAGCAGAGCGCGGGCCAGGCCAGGCCTCGCCTGGAGGCGGCCGAAATACTCGAGAGAGCCGGCCTCCCTGAGCTCTCTAAAGAGGGAATCGGTGAGGACGAGGAGACCCGTCTCGGAGATCTGCCGGCGGCCGTCCCTGAGAAGCTCCGCCGCCGCGGTTTCCTGGGCAAGGGCGGCCAGTGTGACGAACCTCAGGTTGACCCAGGCCTCCCCCGCTCCGGCCAGGGCCTGCCCGATCTGGTGCCCGACGGAGAACGAGGGGATGACGAAGACCTTCTCGTCCAGCCGGTGCTTCCGGCAGAACCCCGCCAGGAATGCGGTCGTCGTGTTCAACTTCGGACCGCCGGCTTCCTGTAAAGATAGATCTTGTGGGGACGGCCGGCATCGACCGGGACGGCTTCGCTCGCGACGATCCGGTCGTCCCAGCCGGGGACGCGGTAATTGTGGGAGACGATGCGGACCCCGGGCCGGAGCTCCTTTTCGAACAGGGGCTTCAAGGTCTCGAGGGATTCGGGAAGCAGGTAGAGGACGAGGACTGTGGCCGGCGCGACGTGGGCCTTGGTCGCGTCCGCGCAGATGAAGCGGGTGAGCGGCTCGACGCCCTCCCGCTTCGCGTTCGCCCGGCATTCCTCGATGAGTTGCGGGTCGATGTCGATGCCGACGCCGCGGGCCCCATAGGTCTTGGCCGCGGCGATGACGATCCTGCCGTCGCCGCATCCGATATCATAGACGACGTCGTCGGGGCCGACCCCCGCGAGAATTAGCATCCGGTCGACAACGTGCGGGGGCGACGGGACGAACGGCGCCAGGTCGGCGGCGTCCTCGCGGCCGTGGGAGCCGGGGTAGACCCGGACGAGACCGTTCTCGTCGTAGCGGAAGGAATAGGGCTTGCCGGGAAAGATCGTGTAGCTCGCGCGCCGCGCCCCGTTGTCGTAGGTGATCTCGACTGGCATGTCGGTCGCGATTCGGTCCACGGCGCCGACCGCGAGCGTCCGCGTTCTCGCCTGCGCGGCGTAGGGATTGGGCTCGATGGTGTAGGCGAGGTCCTTCTTCGTGACGTTCCGAACGGTCGCCTCCGGAGTGACGGCCGACGCCGGCCGGCGCTCGTCGAGGACGATCCGGTTCTGGACCTTGGCCGGGGGCCGGAGGAGAAAGAAGGCCAGAGCGGCCAGGGCCAGCAACCCCGCCGCGCGGAGGAGATATTTCTTCACAGGCATTCGGTCAGCGTCGCCTCAACAAGAAGAAGAAAGAGGGGACACGTACCGAAAGTACATGTTCCCATTGTTTCTATCTCCGTCGTTCACTTCCCTGTTATCGATGCGTTAGTCGCCTTCCGCGTCCTCATTTCCGCTTGGGCTCGACGACCGGGAAGAGCCGCAGGAGGACGGCGCCGTGCCGGTTGACCTTCTGGGTGAACCAGTTCTCGAAGACGCCCCAGTCGTACTGACGCCAAGCGTCGCGGACCTTCCATTTCCCCTTGATCCCGAGGTCCTCCCAGCGCGCCGTGACCGTGGTCACGGACTTGCTACGGTTGAACAACCCGACGGCCTTGGAGCCGTCCTCCATGTCCTTGGCCCAGACCTCGGAGTCGTTAAGCTTGGCGACCGGCACGGCCTGCTTCCCGAGCGCGTCCTGGTTGACCTCGATGACCTCGTCGTTCCCGAGGAGCCCCAGGGTGAAGTCGTCGAGCTGGGTCATGTCCCCGCCGAAGATAAGGGGCGCGTCGAGCAATGCCCAGAGGCTCAGATAGGTGTACTGCTCGTCGGGGGTCAGGGGCGTCGGGACGAGCTTGCCGTCCCAGAGGATTGAGCCTACGAGGATGTTGTCGGGGTCGTTCCAGCCGCCGGGACCGGAGAACTTCTCCTTGCCGGCCTGGCCGAAGCCGATCCGCGACATGGACGTCCACAGGCTTTTGTCCTCGGGCTGGATGCCCAGGTCGTCGGTCGTGCGCCAGTAGTTGCCGCCGACCTCCCTCCCCCACTCCCAGACATTGCCCATGCCGTACTGGCAGAGGTTGTAGACGATGTCGCGACCGACCTTGTCGAGCGCCGAGCGCATGACGAGGTACGGCAGCTTGAGGGACGGGACCGTCTTGTCGACGGCGACACTGCCATAGGTGCACCAGTCGTATTTCAGGAAATCAAAGCCCCAGGCGGCGAACTGCCGGGCGTCCTGCTCGACATGGTCGTAGCTCCCGGCGTAGCCGGCGCAGGTCGCGGGCCCGGGCGAGATGTAGATGCCGATCTTAAGCCGGAGGCCGTGGACGGTGTCGCAGAGGGCCTTCATATCGGGAAAGTTCTTGTTCGACCGCAGGTTTCCGCCCGCGTCGCGGGGCTCGCCGCCGATCACGGGATCGTTCGAGTTGAGCTTGATGTTCCAGCCGTCGTCGATGTTGATATAGGTGTATCCGTGGTCAATCAGGCCCGAGGAGGCCATGGCCTCGGCCTGGGCCCGGATCATCTTGTCGCTGATATTCGTGTACGCCATGTACCAGCTCGACCAGCCCATGGGAGGGGTCAGGGCGATCTGGTCCCCGACGACGATGCGGAACGTCTTCTCGGCGACGCCGAGCGCGTTCTTGGCCCGGAGCTTAACGGCGTATGTGCCCTTAATGGCCATCGATCCCGAGATCCGGCCCGTCTTCGGGTCGAGCATCAGGCCGGAAGGGAGGCCCGTCGCCGAGAATTCCATCGGCCGCTCGCCGGTCGCCGGGATCGTGTAGGCGAACGGCGCGCCGGGACGGCAGCCGTAGATCGCCGGGCCGTTGATCCGGGGCGCCGGCGACGGCTTGGGCGTCAGGCTGCGCGGCTGGGCGGCCAGCGGCAGGACGAGACAGGCGGAAACGGCAAGGGCGCAGGCCGCAACGGCGACGAGTCTTTTGCGGAACAGGATCGTCATGGGGACACCTTCTTTCGCTGGCTCCAACTTAAATCAGCTTGGGGGGAGAGTCAAGGGACCGGGTCGGGGTCGGGGTCGGGGTCGGGATCGGACCCGACGGGCCTCCCTTCCGCCTCAAAGCAGCCAGAGAATGGCGGCCGCCAGGACGATGACCGCGACGATGGCCAAGAGCAGGATCTTCATGGCTTCTTTTCCTCATTCTCAGAGAGGCGGCCGGCCTTCCGGACCGCCTCCTTGAGGATGTATTCCATCTGGGCGTTGACGCTCCGCAATTCGTCGGCCGCCCACTTTGCCAGGGCGTCGTAGAGCTCGGCGTCGAGCCTCAGGAGGAACTTCTTCTTTTCGCTCACGCTCACTCAGGTGTAGAGCGTCCCCGTGTTGACGATGGGATGCATCTCGGTCTCGGAGACGAGGGCCACGAGGAGGTTGTTGACCATGGCCCATCCGTTGACGTGAACGACGGTCTTTTCCTGGATGTCTTTCAAGGGATCCTCCTTGCTTCGTATTTCAATAGCAATATAATATTATATTGATATCATTTGTCAAGGGTTATTTTTGCCTAAATTGACTTTTCCGGTGCCGCGGCTATACTTGTCGCTGATGTCCGATAAGCGCCCAGCCCGCCTGGCCGTCCCCTTGCTGCTCGCCCTAGCCCTGGCCCTCGCCGCCGGGCGTCAGGAAACCCCGCCCCAGACCTCTCAGCCCCCCGGAACCGCCCGGACCTTCTTCACCGCCCGCTCGGCCAAGGCCGACGACGCCCTGCCGGAGGAGGCGCGCAAGGAGTTCGAGGATGACGACGGCCGGCCCCTCCGCTCCGTGACCTTCGACCTCAAGGGTGACGGGACGGAATTCAGGTTCTACCTGAGCAGCGTCCCCTCAAAGTCGGGCGGGAGCCAATGGCTCGTGTGGGACTCGGCGGCGAAGACCCTACGGGGGCTCATCGTTGGCAGTATCATCTTCGTCGGCCGCGAGGCCGACGACGGCTTCCCCCGGCTCGAGACCTACTGGCGGCAGGGCGGAGAGATGTCCGTCGTTTTCAATTACGCCTCGACGCGGGGCAAGTATGTCCGGACGGCGTCCCGCTCCCTCACGGTCCCCGAGATCGACGAGTACTTCCGGACGAAGCCGCCGATCGACCTCGACAAGGAGCTGGCCGAGATCAAGGCCGACCATGGCACCCATCCGCAGCCGAAGACTTAGGGCCGCGGCCGCCGGTCTGACGTTGGCTGTCCTCCTCTCGGCCGGCTGCGGCGGACCAGGCGGGAAGGCCGGCGCATCGAAGACGCTCACCATCGCCGTCGTCCCCATGGGGACAACCCACGAGTTTTGGAAGTCCATCCACGCCGGGGCCGAGACGGCGGCAAAAGAGCTCGGCGTCCGGGTTATCTGGAAGGGGCCGCTCCGGGAAACCGACCGCAACGAGCAGCTTCAGATCGTGGAGACGCTCACCGGGTCGGGCATCGACGCCCTGGTCCTCTCCCCCATCGACGACAGGGCCCTCGTCCGTCCGGTCGTCGAGGCGGCCGGGCTCGGCATCCCGACCGTCATCTTCAACACCGCGCTCTCCGGAGGCGTCATGGCCGCGACCATTTCCACCGACAACTTCCGGGGCGGGGTCCTCGCCGCCGGTCTCGTCGGCAAGCTCACGGGCGGCCGCGGCCGTGTCATCCTGATGAGGGTGACCGAGGGCGTCGAAGGGACGATGAAGCGCGAGGAGGGTTTCCTGCGGACCATCCGGGCTGACTATCCCGGCCTGACGATCGTCTCCGACAACCAGTACGGCGGGGCCTCGACGGAAACGGCCTACCAGACGATGGAGAACCTCCTGGCCCGCTTCTCGAGCGTCGATGCCGTTTTCACGCCCAACGAATCCACGACCTTCGGCGCCCTGCGAGCTCTCGAGGACCACGGCCTGGCCGGAAAGATCGTCCACGTCGGGTTCGACTCGTCGGCGAAGCTCATCGAGGCCATGGCCAAGAAGGAGATCCAGGGGCTCGTCCTCCAGGACCCGTTCGAGATGGGCTATCGGAGCGTCAGGACGGCCGTGGCCCGGCTGCGCGGCGAGCCCTTCGAGAAGAGCGTCGCGACCGCCGTCGTCCTGGCCACGCCGGACAACATGAACGAGCCCGCCATCCGGCGGCTCCTTTCGCCCGACCTCTCCGTCCTCAAGGGAACACGATGACGGGGGGCGGGTGCGCCCTGAACGCAACGAGGAGGCGACCATGAAAGCGGTCCAAAATCCGTTCCTGTCCATCTCTATAGCCATGATCCTGCTTGCGGCGGTCGCCCTGTCCGGGCCCGCGACGGAAAGGAAGAGCCCGACCGGCAGTCTGTCCATTATCTCCTCGAGCCACCAGGACATCGCCTGGATGGATTCGCCCGAGAAGTGCATCGAATTCCGCGACAAGAACGTTATCACGCCGGCCCTGGCCCTGCTGGCCAAGGACCCGGGGTACGCCTTCACCATGGAGAACATGCTCAACCTCAAGGAGTACCTCGAGCGCCATCCCGACCGGCGGGACGAGATCGCCCGTTTCACCCGCGAGGGCCGGATGGAGTGGGGGGCGACCTTCAACCAGCCCTACGAGTCCCTCCTCGGCGGCGAGCAGCTCGTCCGGGAGGTCTATTTCGGCCGGCGCTGGCTCAAGAAGAATTTCCCCGGCTGCGACGCGCGTGTCTATTTCAACCCCGACGTGCCCGGAAGGTCCATGCAGATGCCCCAGGTCCTGGCCAAGGCCGGCGTCCCCTACCTGGTCATGAGCCGCTACCATGAGGGCTTCTACCGCTGGGCGAGCCCGGACGGGAGCTCGGTCCTGGCCTACTCGCCCGGCCACTACGGGAACGCGGCCGCCTATCTCAACGCCGCCCCGTCCGAGGGCGTCAAGGCCGTGGCTGACAAGGTCGCCAAGTGGAAGGATTATTACGCCGCCCGCGGCCTGCCGCCCGAGTTCCCGCTCCTCAATTCCGTCGATTTCTCACAGCCGACGGATTTCGGCGGCCTGATCAAGGCCTGGAACGGGAGCGCCCAAACGGCCTTCCCCGCGCCGCTCACCATGCGCTATTCCTCGGCCCGACGGTTCTTCGAGGCCCTCGACGTGAAAACGGCGAAGCTCGACACGATCACCGGCGAGCGGCCGAACCTCTGGCTCTACATCCACGGCCCGACGCACCACTGGGCGATCTCGGCGGAGCGCGAGGCCGGGGTCCTGCTCCCGGCCGCCGAGACCTTCAGCACGGTCCAGGCCCTTCTCGACGGGAGCTTCAAGAGCTATCCGGCGGCCCGCTTCGAGGCGGCCTTCGAAGCGGCCATCTTCCCCGACCACGGCTGGGGCGGAAAGGAAGGGCAGCTCACGGACCGCCTCTTCCGGAAGAAGTACGAGTTCGCTCGCGATGAGGGACTCGACATGCTCTACCTCGCCCTGGCCGGGATTGCCTCCCGCATCACGGCCAAGCCCGGCCTCGGCCTGCCCGTCGTCGTGTTCAACACGCTGTCCTGGACCCGGACAGACCCAGTCGTCTGCCTGGTCAGGCCGAAGGGCCCGGATTTCCGCATGGTCGATAGCGAAGGCAAGGAGGTCCCCTACGAGCGGCTCCCGGCCGTGCCCGGACAGCCGGCGGAAGCGGTCAGGATCGAATTCTCGGCCGCGAACGTCCCCGCCCTCGGTTACAGGACATGGTATCTGGCGGACGGTCCTGCGACGCCCGCGGCGGGGCCGGACATTAAGGCCGGGGCCAGCATCATCGAGAACGGTTTTTACCGCGTCGAGCTCGCCCCGGGCGGGCTGAAGAGCGTCTTCGATAAGGAGCTCGGCCGCGGGGTCCTCGACACCCGGAAGTTCCTCGGGTTCGAGGTCTTCACGATGCAGTCTGTCGGCAACGGCGCGGGGGAGTTCGGCCGCGTCCAGCAGCCGACCATGGAGGGCTTCGACAAGCTCAGCCTGCATGGCCCGGCTTGGAAGCTCGACGCCGCCGCCTCGGGGCCCCTGAGAACGGTCGTCACGTTGGTGCAGCCGCTCAAGAGCTGCACGGTCCGCGAGCGGCTCATCGTCCGGAACGACGTCAAGCGGATTGACTGCGAGGTCGACATCCTCCGCTGGGACGGCGACCCCTACCGCGAGTTCCGCCTCGCCCTCCCCGTCGCCGCGGACAAGGGCCGGGTCGCCTACGAAGTGCCTCTGGGCGTCGTCGAGGTGGGCAGAAGCGAAATCGCCACGACCGGCGGCCCGGCCTACGGCCATCTCGTCTACGACGAGCTCTGCTCGGACATCCGGCCGAGGGAGGTCCAAGACTTCATCGCCGCGGGAGACGACACGGTCGGGGTGACGCTCACGACGAGCGTCGCCGTCTGCGACTTCAAGGATCCGACGCCGTCGCCCGTCCCCTACCCCGTCCTCCAGCCGGTCCTGCTCGCCTCGCGGCGCAGCTGCCACGGCGAGGGGAACTGGTACCTCCAGGAAGGGGATCACAGCTACCGGTTCTCCCTGACTTCGGGCCGGCCCGACTGGCGGAACGGCTGGCAGCCGGGCGTCCAGCCGAACCACCCCCTGGTCGCGCTCGTCGGCCCGGCCACGCGGCCGGGGGCGTCGCTGCCGGACGCCATGGCTTTCCTGTCCCTGTCCGCGGGGAACGTCCGGGTCAGCACGCTCAAGAAGTCCGAGGACGACGATGCCGTCATCCTCCGCGTTTACGACATCGAGGGGCGCGACGCCGAGGCGGGCCTCGGCTTCTTCCTGCCGGTCCGGTCGGCCGAGAAGGTCAACATCATCGAGGAGGGCGGCACGCCGCTCAAGCCTGGCAAGAACGGCCTCATCCTCAAGGTCGGCCACCACGCCGTCGAGACCTTCCGGCTCGTTCCCGGAGAAAAGCAAAAATAGCCGGGGCCCTCTCGGAGCCGATCCGCCCCGGGTCGGAGCTCCGGACGCCCGACCGCGGCACCGCCTGAGAATTTTCGGCCGCCGCCGTCCGTCTTAATCAGCGAGAAACCGGATCCAGGAGGTCGGGATGAAAGCCAAGCTCGGGCACGAGGAATTCGTGCGCCTGGCCGTCGTCAAGCTGCGCCGGGAGAACTACAAGGGGATCCATTCGGTCTATAGCGGCTTCAACGACGCCTTCAAGACTTACTTCGGAGGGGCGAATCCCATAGAAGTGACCGGGGAGCTGGCCCGGCAGGGGAAGCTGACCCTGCGGCCGGTCAAGGGAGGCGTGATGCTCTATCTGCCGGAGGATGGGCCGCAGTTGAGCCGGGCGGACTTGGCTCTCACGAAAATGGGGCTCCTCGAGGCGCCGAAGGACCGTTGAGCGCGGCCGTTCCGTCAACAAACGGTTGATTTTTTCGGCCGGCCCTTGGCATACTGGTCCATGTCCCGAGGAGGCAATCCATGGCTCGATGGACGCGCCGAAGGTTCCTGGAGGACGGGGCCAAGGCCGCGGCGGCCGGGGCCGTCGTCCTGGGCGGTTCGTGCGCAGGGCCGAAGCCGGGCGCGCGCGGGCCGGCTTTTGACGAGGTCGTCCTGCTCTCGGGGACCTGGGCCTTCCGCACCGACCCCGAGGGCCGCGGCGAGGCGCTCGGCTGGCACCGGTCCGGCCCGGCCGGCCGGGGATGGGAGGAGGTCCGCGTCCCCCACACGTGGCAGGTCGCGGAGAGGACGGCCGAGTTCATGGGCCGGGCCTGGTACCGGAGGGAGATCGACGTCCCCCTGTCGTGGAAGGGGCGCGTGGCGCGCCTCGAGTTCGAGGCCGTCTTCCACACCGCCCGAGTCTGGGTCAACGGCCGGCCCGCCGGCGAGCATGTCGGGAAGGGCTACACGGCCTTTGCCCTCGACGTCACGGCGCTCCTCGAGTTCGGAAAAAGGAACACGGTCGCCGTCCAGGTCGACAACGCCTTCTCGTCCTCGATGCTGCCCCGGAACAACTCTTACGACTGGGCGCCGGACGGCGGCATCACCAGGCCGGTGAGCCTCATCGTGTCCCCGCCGCTCTATCTCGAATCCGTATGGGTCGACGCCTGGCCGGACCTCGAGAAGGGCACGGCCTCGCTCGCTGCCCGGGTGTCCGTCCGCAACGCCTCGGAGAAGGACGCCGCGCTTGTCGTCGGCCGCCGCGTCGTCGAGGAGGCGACCGGCCTCGTGGTTTTGGACGAGCCCGCCGCGATGGAGGTCCGCGTCGCCGCGGGGACGTCGATCGAAGTCCAACTGCCCGGGGCGGTCCTCGCCCGGCCGAAACTCTGGCATTTCGATCATCCTCACCTCTACGTCCTCGAGACACGGCTCGCGGCCGGGGGAGAGACCGTCCATTCCCTGGCGGCGACCTTCGGCGTCCGAAAGATCGAGGTCCGCGGCACGGAGTTCCGGCTCAACGGCGAGCCGGTCCGCCTCCACGGCGTCGAGCGAATGGCGGGGAGTCACCCCGCCTACGGCATGGCCGAGCCGGAGGCGTGGATCGTCCACGACCACGACGACCTCAAGGAGCTCAACTGCGTCTTCACCCGTGTCCATTGGCCGCAGGACCGCCGCGTCCTCGACTATTGCGACCGGCGCGGCATCCTCATCCAGGTCGAGGTGCCGGCCTGGGGCGGCGACACGTTCAAGGGCATGCCGGAGCGTCCGACGGACGACATCCTGAAAAACGGCCTCGACCAGCTCCGGGAAATGATCGGCCGCGACCGGAACCATCCCTGTATCTTCTCCTGGGGGCTCTCGAACGAGGTCGGAGGACAGGACCTCCCGGCGCGGCTCTTCGTCCGGGAGATGCTGCGGGAGGCCAAGCACCTCGACCCGCGGCGACTTTGCTCCTACGCCTCGAACTCGCTCCAGACGGCGCCCGAGACCGACGTCGCGGGGGAAATGGACTTCATCGAGTGGAACGAGTATTACGAAACCTGGTACGGCGGCGACGCCGCGGCCATGCGGCGGAACCTCGAGGCCGTCCACCGGGCTTTCCCCGGCAAGCCCGTCGTCATCAGCGAATACGGCTATTGCGCCTGCACGGCGGACCGGCCTGAGGACGACGCCCGGCGGGCCGGGATCCTCCAAAGCCATAACCGCGTCTTCCGGGACTACCCTTGGGTCGGCGGCCTCATCTTCTTCTGCTACAACGATTACCGGACGCATATCGGCGACAAGGGCGCGGGCGTCCTCAAGCAAAGGGTCCACGGCGTCGTCGACCTCCTCGGGGCGCGCAAGCCGTCGTTCGAGGTCCTGCGGCTGGAGTCGAGCCCAGTCGAGGGCGTCGAGGTCCGCCGGACGGGCGGCCGGGCCTCCGTCGTTGTTCGGGCGAGACGGGACATCCCGGCCTACACGCTCCGCGGCTACAGGGTCCGTTGGACGGTCTACGGCGACGGCGGGATCCCGGTCGAGCGGGGCGAGGCCGACCTGCCCGACCTCAAGCCGGGGGAGGAAGCGGAGGTGCCGTTCGAACCGAGGACGTCGAAGGTACGCCGGATGGTCATCGATGTCGTCCGGCCGACGGGCTTTACCGTCGCGACCCTCGCCGTCTGACGGCCGCCCCGCGCCCTTTCCGGCCGCTTTTTCCGGACGCCCGGCGCGGCCCCGGCGATCTCCGGCCGGGCCGGAATTCGATGAGCTCGACGGGCGCACCGTCGGCGAGGATCATGGCCGCGCGGACGCCCTTCGAAGGTGAACCCGGCGGGCTCAGGACCTCCTGCCCCTCGAGCGCGGCCTCGAGGTCGTCGACCTCGAAGGCGATGTGGGGAACGGTCCGGACGATCTCCGGGATGCCGCAATCGGGGTCGAAGCGCATCCATTCGATGCCATACGGGCTCGTTTCGAATCCCGAGACGTAAATCTTCAGGTGCTCGAGATAACGTTCCCTGGGCCGCGCAACGCCCGTCGGGATGCCCAGGTGGTGGTATTTCCAACCCCGCCGGGAGACGGCCGGCGGCGGGTCAGCGTTCTTCCTCTGTTTGGAACGCACGCGCTTCAAGACACGGCCTCTCTCATCTTCCGGGCTTTCCCTTGGAGAGCTCGGCCACGACTGTGGCGACGTGCGTGTTGAACTTGTCCGGCCTCTCGAGCATCGGGTAGTGCCCCATGTGCTTCATGACAATGACGTCGAAATCGGCCTTGACCTTCCGGACGCCGGGGACGTCGGTCGGGTAGAGGTCGCCGTTTATGGCGCGGAGAGGGACGGTCAGCTTCCGGGCGGAGGCGGCGGGGACGTAGCCGGCGAAGCTCATGAACATGGCGTAGGCCGCGGCGGGCGGCGTCTTCATCATGCGGCGCTCGGCATCGGCCATGACGGCCGGGTCAGCGTCCGGCTGGAAGAGCTGCTTGACCATGGCCTTGACGCTCCCGGCGTAGTCGTCCCGGAAGGCCTCGGCCCGCTGACTCGCCTGCTCCGGCGTGGTCGAGTAATCCAGGCTCTGGAACGTGTCGACTCCGACGACACCCAGGACGCGGCCGGGCATGAGCAGGGCGGCTTCGACCGCGACCGGGCCGCCGAGCGAGTTGCCGAAGATGATGACGCTCTTCAGCTTCTCGGCGTCGGCGACGGCCTTGACGTCCGCGCCGAACTCGGGCATGCCCCATCTCGTCCGGTTCGAGCCCGACTCCCCGTGGCCGGCGAGGTCGAGCGCGACGACCCGGTGTTGCCCGCCGAATGCCTTGAGTTCGGCGTCCCAGAACGTCCGGTCAGCCAGGCCCCCGTGGACGAAGAGAAGGGCCGGTTCCCCCGCCCCGCACGCCGAATAGACGATGGTGACGCCGTCGGCGGCGCGGCATGTCTTACGCTCGATGGTCATGGGTGATGGGCCTCCAGTGCTGGCAACGGCCGCCGCGGCGAGTGCGAAGACGGCGATGAATCCGATCCCTGCCAGGGCTTTCGAGTTTTTCATGCTTTCCCCCTTTGAGGAGATTCTATGCCCAACGGCCGCCAGCATCCAATCCGATGATCACGCTTCGCCGAAGTCCGGCGGCCGGAAGCCGGGCTCGCCGGCCGAAACGCGCTTCCCATGGACGGTGTATTGCCCCTTCGCCAGGACCCGGTAGGCCCGTCGGCCTGATTCGACCAGGATGACGACCGCGCAGAACATGATGATGACGGTCAGGCTGACGCTGACGATGCCGAAGACCTTCTGCCCCGGGACCGAGACCGCGGGCAGGAAATTGTCGAAAATGTTCAGCCAGCCGGCGTAGAGCGTTGTCACGGCCACGAAGGCCAGAGGGACGAGGCTGACCCAGACATAGCGGACCTTGCCTGCGTTGATGATGGCCGCCGTGACGACGGCCAAGGCGACCCCGGCCAGGAGCTGGTTGGCCGTGCCGAACATCGGCCAGATGGTGGCGACGCTCCCCGTCCAGATGAAATAGGCCCAAGCGAAGACGACCGCGCCCGTGGCGGCGAACGCACCGGGAAGCCAGTTGGTCCGCTCCATGGGCTTCCAGACGCGGCCGGCGAATTCCTGGACGAGGAACCGGGCGATCCTCGTCCCGGCGTCGATCGTCGTCAGAATGAAGAGGGCCTCGAACATGATGGCGAAGTGGTACCAGTAGGACATAAGGCCGCGCATCCCCGGGATGCTCGAGAAGATCTGGGTGAACCCGGCGGCCAGAGAGACCGCCCCGCCCGGCCGGCCGGCGAGGTTCTCCCCCACCTTACGGGAGATCTCCGCCACGTTGACCGGGGTCATGCCGAGAGCCGCGAACTTGTCGGGACTGAGGTTGATGGCGAAGTAGTCGGCGGGGAAGAGCGACGAGGCGGCGATGAGGGCGATGACGCTGACGAGCGATTCGACGACCATGGCGCCGTAGCCGACGAAGCGGGCCTCGGTCTCCTTGCAGAGCATCTTCGGTGTCGTCCCCGAAGAGACGAGCGCGTGGAACCCCGAGATGGCCCCGCAGGCGATGGTGATGAACAGGAAGGGGAAGAGCTTGCCGGGGATGATCGGGCCGTGGCCGTGGATGAACTGGGTGAAGGCGGGCATCTTCAGGTTTGGGTGGACGACGAGGACGCCGACGATCAAGGCCATGATCGTCCCGATCTTGAGGTAGGAGCTGAGGTAGTCGCGCGGGGCGAGGAGCAGCCAGACCGGCAGGACCGAGGCCAGGAACCCATAGGCGGCGAGGGCGATGATGATCCCTTCCCGCGAGAGGATGAAGACGTGGGCCAGCGAGGAATGGGCCACCACGTTGCCAAAGATGACGGCGGCGAAAATGCCGACGACGCCGATGATGCTGGCCTCGGCGATCTTGCCGGGCCGGATCTTGTTCATCCACAGCCCAACGAAGAGGGCGATGGGGATGGTCATGGCTATGGTAAACGTGCCCCAGGCGCTCTCGCGCAAGGCGTTGACGACGGCCAGGCCCAGGCCGGCCAGGGCGACGATGATGATGATGAGGATGGCCACGGACGCCACGGCCCCGCCGAGCGGGCTGACCTCGTGGCGAGCGATCTCCGCGAGTGACTTTCCCTTGCGCCGGATCGAGGCCGTGAGGACGAGGAGATCGTGGACGCCGCCGGCGATGACGGCGCCGAGGAGGAGCCACAGCAGTCCCGGGGCATAGCCGAACTGCGCCGCCAGGACCGGCCCGATAAGCGGCCCGGCGCCGGCGATCGCGGCGAAATGGTGGCCGAAGAGGACCCACTTGTTCGTCGGATGGTAGTTGGCCCCGTCTTGAAGGGCGTAGGCGGGGGTCGTCCGGCGGTCGTCGAGGGCCAGGACCTTGGCCGCGATGAAGGCGCTGTAATAGCGGTAGGCCAGGGCCAGGAAAAGGAGCGAACCGATGACGATGGGAACGGCGTTCATGAGGCACCTAAAGACATCGATTATACATTAAAGTCCGCCCGACGGGAGGTCCGGGCCGCGAATTTCCTGGAGACGCGGTGGCGCTAAGATGCCGTGGTCCCCGCCCCGGGCACGACCGGGGACTTGGCCCAGAGCCTATTGATGACGCGGAGCAGCACGGTGCCGCTGACGAGGAAGACGCCGAAGAGGAGGCCCGCGTAGGTCCAGCGCTTGTAGAGAACGTTGCCGACCATGAAGAGGGCCGACCAGATCGTCGCCGAGCCCGACACCCAGCCGACGAGGGCCACGGGGAAGTTGTCGCTGGTCGCCTTCGCCTCTTCCTTGGAGATGCCGGCCGCCTTGCGCACAGGCTCCCAGCCGGGCCCGGCAGGCCGGACCTTCTTGTAGAACTTGACGAGCGTCCCGCGATCGGTCTTCGGCCCGAAGAACGCCGTCAGGATCCAGACGACGGTGGTCGCGAGGACGGTCAGGATGAGGGCATAATGGGTCGGGACGACGATCCCGACCTTGCGGAGGATGAGCAGCAGCACCGAGAAGCCAAAGCTGCTGAGCATGGCGTTGACCTCGCACCAGGCGTTGACGCGCCACCAGAACCAGCGGACGAGATAGAGCAGGCCGGTCCCCGCCCCGACCTGGAGGATGATGTCGAAGCTATCCTTGGCCGTGTCGAGAACGAAGACGAGGCTGCCCGCCGAGAAAAAGAGGAGGATCGTCGCCAGGCGTCCCATCATGACATAGTGCTTCTCGGTGGCGTCTTTCTTCAGGAAACGCCGGTAGAAATCGTGGACGAGGTAGGACGCGCCCCAGTTGAGGTGGGTTAGGTTGGTCGAGGAGTTGGCCGCGATCAGCCCGCCGACCATGAGCCCGATGAAGCCCACCGGCAGGAACTTGAGCATGGCCGGATAGGCGATATCGTGGCCGAGGAGGGCCGGGTTCAAGTGGGGAAAGGCCTTTTGGATGTCCGAGAGCTGTGGATAGACGATGAGCGAGCACAGCCCGACCAGGATCCACGGCCAGGGCCGGAGGACGTAATGAGCGATGTTGAAGAAGAGGACCGCGCCGAGCGAGTCCTTCTCCGATTTCGAGGCCAGCATCCGCTGAGCGATGTAGCTGCCGCCGCCCGGCTCGGCCCCCGGATACCAGACGGCCCACCACTGGACGGCGAGCGGCATGATGAAGATGGCGATGGCCAGGTCCCAGTTGCTCTTGAAGTCGGGCAGGATGTTGAGGAAGTGGACCCCGTTCGGGCCGGTCACGGCCGAGAGCTTCGACACCAGGACGTCCATGCCGCCGACGTACTTCACGGCGAAATAGGCTGCGGCGATCACGGCCGTCATCTTGATGAAGAACTGGATCATGTCGATGACGAGGACGCCCCAGAGACCCGTGACCGTGGCGAACACGACGTTGAGGACGCCGACCATGAGGAGCGTCTGCCAGCGGTCGAGGCCGAAGAGGATGGCCGCGATCTTGCAGGCGGCGAGGTTGACCGTGGCCATGATGATGCAGTTGAAGAGGAAGCCCAGGTAGACCGACCGGAAGCCGCGGACGACCCCGGCCGCCTTGCCGGAATAGCGGAGCTCGTAGAACTCGAGGTCGGTCATGACCTCGGAGCGGCGCCACATCCGGGCGTAGAAGAAGACCGTCGCGACCCCGGTCAGCGTGAAGGCCCACCAGACCCAATTGCCGGCGACGCCGTTGCGACGGACGATGTCGGTGACGAGGTTCGGGGTGTCGCTCGAGAATGTCGTGGCGACCATCGACAGTCCGGCGAGCCACCAGGGCACGGCCCGTCCGGAGGCGAAGAACTCCGAGGTGTTCTTGCCAGCCCGCTTGCCGAAGAACAGCGCCGGGCCGAAGCAGACGAGCAGGGTGGCGAAGACAATGACCCAGTCGACGGCCTGGAGATGCATGGTTATTGTCCTTTCGATGAAGGGGGCGCGGGCCGCATGACCGCCCCATTATACAGGGAATGCCGCCCGCGGTGTAGACAGAATCTGAGCCCGCGCGCAGGGACCGCGAGAGGTCCCGCGAAGAGCACCGTTGCTTTCCCTTCCGGGCCTATTCTTGTCCCAGGATCCATTTCCAGACGACGGCCGCGATCAGTCCGCCGATGACGGGAGCGACCAGGAAGAGCCAGACCTGGGCCAGGGCGTCCCCGCCGACCATCAGCGCGGGCCCGAGGCTTCTCGCCGGGTTGACCGACGTGCCCGTGATGGGGATGCCGACGATATGGATCAGGGTCAGAGAGAGCCCGATGGCCAGGCCGGCAAAGCCCTGGGGCGCGTTCTTGCTCGTCGCGCCGAATATGACGAACAGGAAGAGCGCCGTCAGGACGATCTCGGCCGTCAGGCCGCCCACGAACGAGTAGCCCATGGGCGAATGGGCGCCGTACCCGTTCTGGCCGAGCCCGCTCGTCGCGAGCGTGAAGCCGAACCGCCGCTCGGCGACCTTGAGGAGAGCGAAGGCGCCCAGGATCCCCCCGAGGAATTGAGAGACGACATAGGCGAGGGCGTCCTTGGCCTTGATCTTCCCGGCCGCCAGCATGGCGATCGTGATGGCCGGATTGATGTGGCAGCCCGAGATCGGGCCGATGGCGTAGACCATCACCAGGACGGACAGGCCGAAGGCCGTGGCGATCCCCAGAAATCCGACCTTGTCCCCGGCGATGACGGCGCTTCCGCAGCCCATGAACACCAGGACCGCCGTTCCTATGAGTTCCGCGGCATACTTTTTCCAAGACATCATCTTGTCCCTCCTTGCGGACCCCAGTCTACCTCAACTCCGGACCTCGGGCAACGGGAAAAAACGCTCGTCCGAAGCGGGCGGAGAATGGCCGGGCAGGTCACGTCTTTCCGGCTTCCGCTTTCCTCGCGATCTTCAGGACAAGAGCATGGTCGCAGGGTCTCCGGGTCGGCAGCCGGACCTTCAAGCCGTCCTCGTCCCGTGTCCAAGCCAGCTTTTCGCTCGAGCCGAGGAGCTCGACGCTTCCGACCTCGCCCGCGTAAAGCCGCAGGTCCGGCGAGAGGGACCGGACGACGGCCGCCTCTCCCGGCCAGGCGAGAAGGACCGCATACAGGACGCCGCCCTTGGTCGTGAACCGGATGTCGCGGCCCGTGAAATCCGGACGGTCCGTGTCCGTGAACATGCCCTCCTTGACCTGGGTCGGGCCTTCGCCATAGACCCGCCAGGGCCGCGTCCCGTAGACGGCCTCGCCATTCGTGTCCAGCCAGTGCCCGATCTCGAGCAGGATCTCCTGCTCTTTCTCCGGGATCGTCCCGTCCGGCCGCGGCCCGATGTTGAGGAGGAGCGCTCCGTTCTTGCTGACGATGTCGACGAGGTCGCCGATGATCGACGCGGCCGTCTTGTACTTCTGGTTCCGGACATATCCCCAGGAATTCTTGGAGATGGCCGTGTCCGTCTGCCAGAAGAGGGGCCGGATGTCGGCCAGCTGCCCGCGCTCGAGGTCGAGAACCGCGGCCCCGTCGGGGAAGGTCTTGAGCTTGTAGTTCACGGCCACGCCCTTCCCCCATCGCCTTCCCTGGTTATAGTAATAGGCCGCAAACTCCTTGAGATAAGGCTGAAAGACCGGCTGCTCGATCCACCAGTCGAACCAGAAAAGTTGCGGACGGTACTTGTCGACGAGCTCGGCGCACCGCGCGTACCAGTCCCGGAGATACTTCTCGTCGGGCTGTGTCTTTTCCGGCTCGGCCGGTCCGTAGAAATCCGCATACCTCGGGTCCCGAACGTCCGAATCGAACTTTCGGCCGCCGTTCATGAACCACCAGTGCTCGGCCCGGTGAGAGGAGACGCCGAAGACGAGCCCTTCGGCGCGCACGGCCGCGGCCAGGTCGCCGATGAGGTCGCGCTTCGGGCCCATCTTGCCGGCGCACCAGGCCGTCAGGGCCGACGTATACATGGGGAAGCCGTCGTGGTGCTCGGCAACCGGCACGACGAATTTCGCCCCGGCCTTCTTGAAGAGCGCGGCCCAGGCGTGAGGGTCGTACTTTTCGGCCTTGAAAAGCGGGATGAAATCCTTGTAGCCGAACCGGCTTTGCGGCCCATAGGTCGCGATGTGGTGCTTGAACTCGTCCGAGCCCTCGAGGTACATCTGCCGCGGGTACCATTCGCTGCCGAAGGCGGGAACGGAATAAATCCCCCAGTGGATGAAGATGCCAAACTTGCCGTCGAGGTACCAATCCGGGACGCGGTGGGTCTTGAGCGATTCCCAGTCGGGCCGGAAAGGCCCTTCGGCCGAGCGGCCCTGGGGCGCGCCCGCCGTGGACAGTGTCAGACAGAGAACGATCGCTGCCAGGGGGGCGAAGCCCAAATTCTCCCGGTGCTTCATTGTCCTCCCTCTTTTGAAGAGATCGGGGCGGACGCGAGCCGCAGCCGCACCGTTCCCTTGAGCGTTCCGGGGAAGCCCTTGCCTCCCCCGTCGTTGCCCCAGCCGAGGTCCGGGTAGCCCCAGGCGGCGAGAACGTCGAGCCGGATGCGCCCGTCCGGCAAGACCTCGGCCCGGACGGCCTGAGTGCCGTCGGCTTCGACCCGGAGCCGCGCATCCCCCGCCCCGAAAGAGACCTCGGCCCAGAAGATGTTGGCCTTAAGGCTCCGGAAATCGCGGGTCGCCCCGTACCCAGTGTGGTCTTTCCCGAAAAGAAAATAGTCGGCCATGTCGGCGGCCCAGGGCCAGGGCGGTTGCCGACGGTACGTGTCAGCAACCCCCGGCCTGGCTTTGGCCGCCGTGCCCACGTTCCGGCCGATATGGTCCTCGGGGTAGACGGAATGGAGCCCGGCCCGTTTCCAACTCAGGGAAGAGGCGTCCGCGGGCAGGACCACGGCGAGGCCGAGCTCGCTCGCCCCGCCGGGCCGGCCGTGGAGAAGGATCTCATGACCGATCGTCACGAGCCCGCGTCCGTCGACCCTGACCTCGTAGGAGGCCAAGGCCCCGGAGGAGCTTCCCCGGATGTGGAGGACCGCCTCGTTCCCCTCAACCCGGGCCTCAAGGCTCGACAGGGACCAGGGCATGAAGGCCGTCGGGGCCTCATGGGGAAAAGGCCCGCCGGCGAGGAGAGTTTGTCCAGCGCGTTCGGCCTTCACGATGAGGCCCGTCGCCTTGCTGAAAACGACCCGGAAATCCTGTCCGGAGACCGTGATCGCCGAGCCGGCCTCCGAGAGCGACGGAGCCGGCCCGCCGGCCGCCGGCCAGGCCGGTTTCGCCGGTTCCCCGATAGGCAAGGCGTACTCATCGATGACGCTCCTGTCGGACCTGGCGAACCTGAGCCGGAGGATGTCGCCCTCCCTCCAGCCAGCCGCCGGAACTGCCAGGATCCCCTCCGCCCTCGGCGGGAGCCGGAGCCCGGAAACACGTCCCCACGACGTCCCGAGCGACCAGGTGATGTCCAGCTCTCCCAGGTCCGTGTGGTCGAACCAGTTTTTGACCGGAACGCGCAGGGGTTCCCCCTCCCGGCCACCGTGAATCGGGCCGTCGGCGATCCGAACGGGCGAATAGGCTTTCTTCACATGCCAATATTCGGGCTTCGGCCGCCGCCAGCCGTCGATGATGCCCCATTCCCCGTAGCCGCAGGTCGAGCCGGGAAGATAGAACACGTCGTCGATGAGCCCCCAGATCGCGCCGCCCAGGCAGCCGTCGGAGGTGAAGGCGATCTCCCAGAATTTCGCGATGCTCGCGCCCCAGAAATCGCGGACGCCGGGGTCGCGCTTGAGGGTCTCCACGTTATAGCAGGCGACGTGGGCCCACTCGTCGTTGAGCTTCGGAACGGCGGCGCTCTTCAGGTCGGCGTCGAAGTTCGGGTAATGATAGCTGTAAATATCATAGCCGGCGATCCCCTTCGGCACGGAGTCGGGATAGCTCCAGATGACGGGTCTTGTTGGCTCCTGGTTCTTCACATAATCGTAGAGCTGCCTGACGTTCGCGCCCCACTGGCTCTCGTTCCCGAGTGACCAGAGCAGAACGGACGGGTGGCTGCGGTCGCGCTCGATCATCTCCGCGAACTGGCCGTAATAACGGTCGCGGAAGGCGGGGTCGTTCGAGGTCGCGTCATTGCCATGAGTCGAGACGAAGCAGACGGCGTTCTCTTCTTCCACGTAGATCCCGTAATGGTCGCAGGCTGTAAGAAACGTCTCCGCCGGTGGATAGTGCGAGGTCCGGATGAAGTTGATGTTCGCGTCGCGGAAGAGCCGGGCGTCGAGGTCGTCGAGCTCGGCCGGGACGGATCGCCCGGTCAGGGGATGGACGTCGTGCCGGTCGCCGCCGCGCAGCTTAACCTCGTGTCCGTTGACCAGGAGCTTGTTGACGCGGACCTCGATGGCGCGGAAGCCGACGTCCTTTGTCAGGACCTCGACGGGCTTGCCGGACACCGCCACGTCCGCCTCCAGCCGGTAGAGGCGCGGGTGTTCGGCGTCCCACGTCAGGACCGGGCCGACGGGGATGGGCACGGTCGCTTCCGGCTCGGCCGCGGTTAGCCGGATGAGGCCTGGCATTAGCCTGACGGGCTTCCCCGAAGGGTCTTTGAGGGAAAGCCTGACGTCGGCCGTTTCGTCCTGCCGGAGCCGGACCGCCACCGTGACCTTCAGCGTCCCGTTCCGGAAGGAGGAGTCGAGGTCCGTTCGGACATGCAGGCGCGTGGCGTGGACCGCGGGCAGGGCGATGAGCCTCACGCCGCGCAGGATGCCGCCGATATCGTGCTTGGCGTAGTTGCTGCCCCAGGAGATCTCGTCCGACATGTCCGTGACGCCGACCGCGATCCAAGTGGGTCCGCCCGGCCTGACGAGATCCGTGACGTCGCACTCCCAGCTCGTGAACCCGCCGTGGTGGTCCCGGACGAACGTCCCGTTGACCCACACGCGGGCGTAGCTATAGACGCCGTCGAAACGCAACACGAGGCGGCGGCCCGAGAAGCCCGCTGGGATCTCGACGCGCCGCTTGTAGGCGCGCTCGACGTCCTGGCCCAGGTTCCAGCCTTGCGTCGCCCACTCCCCCGGAACTTGGATCTCCCGCCACGAGGACGGGTCGACCCCGTTCTCCCAGAACCGGACGGGAGGCACAGGGGCGAACTTCCATGCCCCGCCGAGATCGAGGCTGAAGTTTTGTAGGCCGGGGGTTACGGCGGGAACGGGAGTGATCGTCGGATACGCCTCGGCGCGCGTCCGGTCGAGGAAGAGGCCGAATTCCGAGATCGACGCCGGGGCCCGGGCGCCCAGGATACGGAGCCGCACCTTTGAGGCCGTCACCGTGGGGAAGCGCAACAGTTTCTTATAACCCACCGTTGTTCCGCTCGCTATCTCGTTCCAGCCCGATCCTTCCCAGGCGTCGACGGCGAACGCTTCGACGCGCTGGCCCGACCGGATGTCCTCTTGGACCATGACCACGTTGAAGGCGGCGGGACTGGCGAGGTCGTACTCGATGAAGGAGCCGGCTCCTCCGCCGCCCGGCCGGGCTTTCGCCCCTGCAGCGAGGT
>Ga0315280_10002895_pt1 | contig 27133 bp, 15 predicted proteins | sample YL17G06_40_MG_FD_203697 | JGI IMG/M metagenome (GOLD analysis project Ga0315280, IMG submission 203697) | Sediment microbial communities from Yellowstone Lake, YNP, Wyoming, USA - YL17G06_40 | ecosystem: Environmental > Aquatic > Freshwater > Lake > Sediment | place: USA: Wyoming | collected... | reverse complement strand
GGGAAGCGGAAGAAGCTCAGCAGCTCGGGCAGGTCCCGCTCCAGCCGCCGCACCATCGCGGGATAAGCGCGCTGCCAGTTCCATTTGAAAGCCAGGAAGGCCCGCTGCGCCTCGGCCAGGCTCGCGGCCTGATAAATCTTCTGCGCCCGCTGCTTCACCCGGTCGTGGTCGCGCCGGTGGACCGCCTCGCAGAGGTTGCGCATCTTATGCACCCAGCGGCGCTGATGCGGTACGCGTGGGTAAACCGTCTGAATCGCCGCGGCCAAGCCCGCGCAGCCGTCGGTGACGATGAGCAGCAGGTTCTTCCCTTCCACTCCCCGCCGGTAGAGATCCTGTAACAGACTTTCCCAGGCCGCCTGACTCTCCCCCGGGCTGCGCAGAAACGCCAGCGGCCGGCGGGGCCGGCGGCTGCCGTCGACGCGCACCCCGTAGGCCACCAGCCCGTCAGCTGACGGGCACGCGCAAGCTCACGCCGTCCAGAAACAGATACGCCCACTCGTTTCGCAACCGCGCCTGATGGAAGGCTCGCACCAACCCGTCCAGGCTCCGGCTCAGCTTCGAAACCGTCTGCCCGCTCACCACCTCGTCGGTCAGGATCGCCACCACCCGCCCCACTTGCCGCATCAAGAGGCCGCCCAAAAACGCTTCCCGGATCAGCAGCATCACCTCCCCCGCGCGCCGCTGAAAGCGCTCCAGATGCCCGGGCGGAAAACTCTTCTCCCGCGTGCGTGCCACCTTCAAGCGCAACGTCCCAAAGCGACTGACCAAATCCCGAAAGTAAAAACCATTGCGTTGACCGCGCCGCTCGGGCCGCTGCTTGTACTCCTCGCAGCCGACCTGCTCGTCGCGCAGACGGATCGACTCTCGGTTCAGAAACTCCTCCAAGGTGCCCCGCCCCTGCCCGTACAGATCGCCCCCAAAGTTCTCCTTCAAATCGTGCACAAAATGTTGAAACAGCTCCGTAATCGGTGCTACGGTTCGCATCGGGTGTAAGCTCCTTTCGAGGATTTGGTTTTAGGTTGTCAGCCCAAAACCAGCTTACACCCCCCACCTCTCTACACACGGAAACTTACATCACCCAATCGAGACGTGTTGAATGCGACCGATGAGGCATCGTCGCGCCCTTTCAATGGGTGACCAGGACCCGTTGTCTTCCTGAGAGTTGTTGTGTGGTATTATTCGATGCGTCGGAGCGCAGTTGGAGTCTCAAAGTTCTACCCCAGGGCAGGCACAGCAGGGCCATAGCTGGGGGCGGTGAGCCGCAGGGATCAACGAGGTCCGCCTTCATTGCCGGCGTGGAAATCTTCGACTTTTTGTGAGACGCGTGATCTTACCGGGGAGGCCAGATCCCCAGTGGGTCCGCTAGCGCGGATCAAGGACAAGGACCTGTTGCCCGTCGGTGACCGCCCGATGATCTATTACCCCCTCCCAATGCTCATCAATGCGGGTATCCGAGAGGCGATGCGCGTCATTTCTACCCGTGGGTGTTGACCCCCGAAATACCTGCGGACTTGGTCACTGATGCCCCCAAGCACGGTTTCGATTCTCATCACGACGTATAACTCCGCAGATGTATTAGGGCCCTGCCTGGACTCCCTGCGAGGCCAGGACTACGGTCCATTGGAGCCCATCGTCGTGGACAATGCGTCGACTGATGGCACGAGGGAAATCCTCGGACCTTTGGAACAAACTGGCCGGGTACTGTACAACGAAACCAATTGGGGCTTCGCTGCCGCACAAAACCAGGCTCTCGGCCACGCGAGCGGCGAGTGGGTGATGTCGCTGAATCCGGACGTTCTCCTCAGTCCAAATTTCATCCGTGAACTCGTCGCCGCCGCCAGAATGGATTCCGCCGTGGGGATGGCTTGCGGCAAGCTCTTACGGTGGAGACCCGGCGCCGCGCCGCCGTGCACGAAGATCGTTGACTCAACGGGGATCTATGTCTTGAGAAATTTACGTCACCTGGACCGAGGAAGCGAAGAACTCGACCAGGGACAGTACGATGAGCCGGCCTACGTCTTCGGTGCGACCGGGGCCGCAGCGTTATACCGTCGCACGATGATCGAGGATATCTCCGTGGCCGGAGAATTTTACGATGAAGATTTCTTTGCTTACCGGGAAGACGCCGACGTGGCCTGGCGCGCCCAGTTGAGGGGTTGGCGCTGCGTTTACACCCCACGCGCCGTTGCGTGGCACGTGCGGCGCGTCACCCCGTCTCGCCGCCGGGTGTTGCCCTTTTTCATCAACTGGCATTCCGTCAAAAACCGTTTCTTGATGCGCGCCAAGAACATTTCCCTTCCCCTGTACCTCCGCCTTTTCCTGCCGATCACCTTGCGGGACGCCACGATTCTGGGTTACGCGCTCCTCGTTGATCACCGACTGCTGTCGATCTTGCCGTTCTTGTGGAAAGGCCGCACAGGAATCCGGGAAAAACGGAGATGGATTCAGTCTCGTCGCCGCGTCTCCGACGGGGAGTTGGCCCGCTGGTTTTCCAATCGGCCGGTGAGTTTCACGCTGGGTGCCGCGCAAAGGAGCGGACATCCAAAGCCGGCAGCCCCCCGCCAGGCGGACCTGGCGCGCTGAGCTTCCGTGCGAAGCCAAAAGTCCCGGACGGGCGAATGTGAGAGATATGAACGCTGATATCAAAAATGACAAAATAAAGAGTGTGGGCGAGATCCTGGAGAGGATCCGTACTCGCCTGGCAGAGCAGGTCAAATCCGGGTTCGCTATCGGGTCTGGAGATTCCCACCGGAGTGGCCAAGAGCCAGTCAGCATCCCCCGTCTCCGCGTTCTCTTAGACGAAATCCGATCCCTCCACAGCCAGGTCGGGGTTGTCAACCCGCGCCCCGCGGGGCTGATCAATGATGCAATTCAGCTGTTCAAGAGAGTTTTGCGTCGGATTTTAGGCTGGTACACCCGACCCATTGTTGGCTATCAAGCCACGACCCTCCAGTTTCTCAGTGAGGTCACCGAGATTCTCGAGCGTGATCAATCAAGGTTACAGAGCCTGGAAGCCAAGGTGGGATTAGTGGCGGACGAGCTCGCTGATTTGCGCCAACGCACGCTGGCAAAACTCGAATGGATAGCCGAGGAGTTGGCGAAGCGGGAAAGAGAGCGTTCTTAGGCTGTGGCCGCGGCGGCCGACTGTCAGAGATTCGGGCGAGGTCCCGCTTGTGTGCCGCTCCTGCCCTGACAATGTCCGGGTTCCCCTACTAAGCCTGCCGAAAGGGAATGGATGGAGCAGGCCCTGTGAAGCTCAAACCTTAACCCCAAGTCTGCGCAGGACCCTCCGGCGCAAGTTTCTGCCGTACAGAAGATCGCGAGCCAGGCGGTTTATCGGGAGCCATCGGTAGAGCCACTCCAACTCCATCCGCCGCCTGGCATTTTCATTTTCGAGTTCCGCAAGCTTCGCGTCTCGCGCTGCGATTCCTCTTTCCAAGCTGGCTACTCTTTCCCGCAGGGCGTTCGCAGCGGCAGCTTCTTCAGCCAATCGTGCTTCCCGAGCCACGAGTTCCTCCTTTCAGCCGCGCGATGACCTCCTGATGGGCTGCCAGATTTCTGGCGTAATCCCTCTCCTTTTCCTCTCCCCATTGCCGAAGAGCTTCGATTTCGCGCTCCTGTTGGACGCAACCCTTGGACGATGGCTACTTGGTGTTCGATACCGCCCATGGCCAGCAACTTCTTGGAAGGAAGACGGATGCGCTGGCGATTGCACACCGCGATGAAGTATTTGGGAGCGGAGCCGAGACAAAAATCTTCCACGACTTCGGCGGCCCGACTGTTGCTGGTGGAGACAGCCGCCTCGAGGCTCGTAGCGCTCACTTCGTGCTGATGAAGCAACTGGACATGCCCAAAGTGCGGACGGAGGAGTTCCAGCAACTCCTGTTCCTGGAGTTCCCTTTTGTGAAAGGGATTCGGTTCCTCGATCTCCTTCGTCGGACCGGCGGGGTTCGGGGTGGAGAGAATCAGCATCATATCCGGGGTGAGGACACGGCGGATTTCACTCAGGCAACGGGTCTGTTCTGAGATATGCTCGATGCCTTCAAACAGCACAGTTTGGTCGAAGGAGTGGTCGCGGAACGGGAGGCTCCGACAGTCCGCACACGCAAAAGACAAATCCTGTTGGAAGTAGTTCCCCCGGGCGTACTGAATCGCCTCCCAGGCGCTGTCAATGCCCACAACTCCTGCCGCCTTCTCAGCCAGAAGGGCCGCACCATATCCCGTGCCACATCCCACGTCCAGAACCTTGGAGACAGCATTCAACAACGTCACGGCAAAACGATAGCGGACCAGGTGTTCCAAGACGAGGGGGCGTGGGGTCGCCCCTGGAACCACCCGTTCCCCTGTGAAGGCGAGCTCCCTAGTGTTCGGCTGCGATTCCATTCGTTACATCACCTTCACGCTCCTTGAATTGAGTACGAATCTTAACACAGCCCTATGATCGTTGCGGTCTCGCGCATGGGGACAAGACTGAAGTGACCGAGGCGACCGAGACTGCGTGCCCCTCGAATTGAAAGTCTTCATCGCAGCGGATGGGTCCCTGCTTCTCATTGGGGCGAAATTGTGACCCGGGGCCGAATAGGATGAGGCGTCCTGTCCGCTGAACGCGCATCCGTGTCTTTTCCCCCGCCGGTCAGGTCTGAGGCAAAAAGGCCTGAGTCCGGCGAGCGACCAGGCTGCAAAAGAGGTTTCCTCGTCGCTGGTTTCGCAGGATATCGCGTGGATCGGGCACAGGTATCTTTCGATATTCATCCTCGAGGGCTTGAAAGAAACGCTCCACAAACTCCTCGAAGCGCCTGCGCGTAAAAGCCTGGCTGCGCTCGCAGGCCGCCTCCTGAAGCTGCTTCATCAGGCCCGGAGTGCTGATCAATTCGCGCGTGTACTGGCAGAGATCAGCGAGAGTATCGAAGCGGTAACCCGACCGACCGTGTTCAACGATTTCACGTTGTCCCCCACCATTGAAAACGATGGGCACGCACCGGTTCTGCATGGCTTCGACGGTGGACATACCGAAGTGCTCAATGAGATGGGGGTTGGCCTCACCCAGGCCACAGGCGTGCCAGAAGATCTTGGCGCGAGCATACAGGGTTTGAAGCGGGGACAGAGGCAAATTGGGATGCACCGCGATAGGAGCCGAGCTTTTCCGTGCCAGGCGCTCGATTTCTGCCAGATACGGGTTTTGCGGTAAGCTGCCACCCGCCAGGACCAGCCGCCAGCCCTCCAGGAGGTCGGGATGGGACTTCCACAGGAGCTCAAAGGCCCGAATTAGTTCGTGTTGTTTCTTGCTGCCTCCCGTTTCAAAGCGGGCCACGGACAGAATCAGGTTCTCCTTCTCGACGGGAGGAACCGTCATATCCACCGGCGGATATAGCAGCCCGTCGGGGTCGAGTCCCCAAAGGGCCTTGACCCATTGAGCGGTATAAAGGGAGTTAACGAAGAGGCAGGAGTATTCGTGCACGGCGAAGTAGCAGCGTCGCAGCGTATCCGGAAAATGACACAGGAAGATGGAGAATGGCGAGAGAGGACGGATCATGGTCAACATGTTGACATTGACGAAGACGTCGAAGCGTCGCGAAGCGAGCGAAACAGGTTCGAACGGGTTGGCGGCGTCTGGGGTGACGGCGTTGGAATCAATCCAGGCCCCAAAGCGGTCAAAAAAGGGCATCGGCATCTGCTCCGATCGACAGCCGGACAGGGACAAGCCGTACCAGCCTTCCAGGTCAGCCACCGTGACGGGTTTGCTGGCCACCAGGGTCACGTCGAAACGGTCCTGGATGGCGGCGGCCATCGTGCAGCCATACTTCTGCCCACCCCCAATGACATGCATCGCCTGATCGTAGAACCCTATGGACATTTTGCGATAGCCCAGGATGACCTGCATTCGTGCCAGGAGGTGATCCACGGCGAGACTCCCATAAAGACGGACCAGAACTTCGCAGAGTTCCTCCAGAACTCTCTCCACCGTTTGGGGCGGGTGGCATTCAATCAGTTTCTTGAGGATAACTGGGAGGGCGTCGTAGAGCCATTCCAGAGCCTGCTGGGTCACAAACCGTGAGTTGTCGACGGCTCGGGCAAGGCTTTGGGGATGGTGCTTGGCGACATAAATGAGTCTTCCGCGATCAACGAAGTAGTCCGTAAGCCGGCTGCCCTGACTGGAACCGTGAAAAACGTGCCGAGCCGTTGTCTTGGGGTTGTAGAGCACCTTCCAGCCGTGCTGGCGGCAGCGCAGGGAGGTATCAACGTCCTCGTAATACAGGACGAAATCTTCGTCGATGCGGCCAAGGTCGGCCAGGCAGGCTTTGCGAAACAGCACCGCCGCCCAGCAGAGTCCTTCCGTCTCACTCTCGGCGTCATACTGTCCCCGGTCTTCCTCATTGTAGCCTTCGTCCTCCCAGTAGAAATCGGGCAGGGCACGATGGCCCACGCTGTTGATTCGCCCGTTGTCGAAGAGGATCTTGCCGCCGGCACACCCGGCTCGCGGATTCGCTTCGAGGGTCCTCACCAGTCGCGCTAGCCACGCGCGGTCGACAAATACATCGTTGTTGGAAAATGCGATGTAGCTGCCCCGGGATTGGGTGACCCCCAAGTTCAGCGCCGCAGCGAAATTGTTCACGGGATTTCGCAGCAGGCGCACGCGAGGATGGTTTGCCTGCGCCGCCAGTTCGGATCCGTCGTCCGATCCGTTATCAATCACCAGGATTTCGACCCGGTCTTCTGGATAATCCAATTGCTCGAAGGAACGTAGACATGCTTCCAGGTGTTCCTTGCCGTTGAAGTTGACAACGAGAATTGAACAGAAGGGCAATTCCATTGCTGCGAGGCCTCTTTCCAGGTTTACCCCTTTGCCGCGACGGATCTCCCCCGGAACTGCAACAGGAGTTCGGTCACTGGGAAGAACACTTTAATATGCCGCCCAGACCAGGGAATGTCCAGCCGTCGTGTCGAGACTTCTGAGATTTGCCCTGCAATGGTGCTCCCTTACAGGCCGCTCTTGGCGCAAGTGCCGGTGGCCGGTTGGGCGGGCTTGGGAAATTGCCATCTTCAGTTTGATCCCGGTTCAGGTCATAATCTCTCCGGGCCCGGCAGACGAATCTCACGCATGAAGCACGAAATCCCATGCGCGCGATTGCCGCGCCTGCCCTGCATCCTTTCCGAGAAGGAGACCCGAGGATGAAATTGCGACGACTCTGGCTGGTGGCCATGATCGGCCTGTTTCCCGTTCTCTGTCTTGCTCAAAGCAATCCGTGGTACCAGTCCGATTTTCCTCCCGAGGAGTTCAAGGCGCGATGGGAGAGAGTGTTTGACAAGGTGGAAAGCAATGCGGTGGCAATTCTGCAGGGCACCCCGCAGCCCGGCGGCTTCATCATGCCGCGCCAGGACAACAATTTCTACTACCTCTCGGGCGTGGAGACTCCGCACTCGTATCTGCTTCTCGATGGGCGCCGCCGCAAGGTTATTCTCTATCTGCCGCCTCGCGACGAGAGGTTGGAAAGAGCAGAAGGTCGAGTGCTCTCCGCCGCCGATGCCGATTTGGTCCGCAAGCTCACTGGTGTTGACGAGGTCCTGAGCACCGACGCGATGCGCGGCGACTGGCTGCGGTCTCTGCCCGGCGGGGGGCCGCGCGTGATCTTCGTCCCGTTCAGTCCCGCCGAAGGGAACGCCCAGAGCCGGTACGAGCTGCTGAGCGCGAACGCCGGCATCGCCTCCGATTACTGGGATGGACGCCTGCCGAGAGAGGCCCGGTTCGTCGAGCTCCTGCGCACCCGCTACCCGCGGGCCGAAGTCAAGGATCTCACGCCCATCGTCGATGAGATGCGCAGCGTTAAGAGTCCACGCGAAATCGCGCTGATCCGCCGCGCGTCGCGACTGGCCGGCCTGGGAATGATGGAAGCCATCCGCAGCACTCGCCCCGGCGTCTACGAGTACGAGCTCGACGCGGCCGCCCGCTACGTGTTCCTCGTGAACGGCGCGCGGCTGGAAGCCTACCGTTCCATCACCGCTTCGGGAACCGAGAACATCAACAACATGCACTACTACCGCAACATGAGCGAGCTCAAGGACGGCGACCTCGTGCTCATGGATTACGCTCCCGAATACCATTACTATGTCAGCGACATCGGGCGGATGTGGCCGGTCAATGGCAAGTACAGCGCTTGGCAGAAGGAATTGCTCGGCTTCGTCCTGGCCTATCGCAACGCGATTATGGAACGCGTCCGCCCGGGAGCGACCATCGCCCAGATCATGGACGAGGCGAGAGCGGCGATGGAAGAGGTCTTTGCTCGGACCAAGTTCTCCAGGTCCATTTACGAGCAGGCGGCGCGCCGGCTCGTCGCCACGGGTGGTGGCGTCTTCTCTCACCCCGTGGGAATGACCGTGCACGACGATGGCGGTTACGAAAAAGGCCCGCTCAAACCGGGGCAAGTGTTCTCCATTGATCCGCAGTTACGAGTCCCTGAGGAAAACCTCTACATCCGGTATGAGGACACCATCGTCGTGACGGATCGGGGCTACGAGAACTTCACCGATTTTCTGCCCTCGAAGCTTGAAGACATCGAAAAGTTGATGCAAGAGGAAGGCATCGTGCAGAAATATCCGCCCGTACCGCAGGGCCAGTAGTGAGCGCGCCAAGAGCAGGGATCTGCTGCGGAATCGCGGCACCCAATCTTCGCGAGACACACTGGGGGAATAGCAATGGCTAACACGCGAGTCTGCAAGAGAAGCGTTATCGCAGGTCAACTCCACCGTCGTCTTACGCCCATCCTTGTTGCATTGCTTTCGTTTGCCGCGCTCACCCTATGCCAATCGCAGACTCAGGAGCAGCCAGCAGCCGTGGTCCCCAAGCTCCCGCCCACTGCGGTTTACTGGAACAAGGCTCCTCTCTCTCCAACCGCCTTTTCCCCGCTGCCGCTCGGTTCCATCAAGCCGCGCGGCTGGCTGCGCCGACAACTCGAAATCCAGGCCAACGGGCTGACGGGGCATCTGGACGAGTTCTGGCCGGACTTGAAAAACAGCGGCTGGATCGGCGGGACCGGCGAGAGCTGGGAGCGCGGTCCTTACTATCTGGACGGCTTGGTCCCGCTGGCCTACCAACTCGAAGACCAGCGCCTGATTGGCAAAGCCAAGAAATGGATCGAGTGGACCATCCAGCACCAGCGCGAGGACGGCCGCATCGGCGCGGCGCTAGGGCGCGGCAAGTACCCGACCGCCCGCCAGGAGAGCGACAGCTGGTGGCCCAACATGATCATGTTAAAAGTCCTCTCACAGTACCAGGAGGCCACCAACGACCCGCGCGTTATTCCGCTCATGGAGCGCTACTTCGATTTTCAAATGAAACGGCTCGACAAAGCGCCACTGAGGGAGTGGGCCCAGCATCGCTGGGCCGATGAAGTCCTGAGCATCGTCTGGCTCTACAACCGGACCGGAAATGCCAAGTTGCTGGATTTGGCGCGCAAACTCCACGAGCAGTCCTTCGATTGGAAGGCGCACTTCGCGGACTTCAAATACACGCAAAAGGTGACACCCAAAGAAATCAACCTCCACACCCACGTCGTCAACAACGCCATGGCGATGAAGACCTCGGCGGTCTGGTGGCAAGTATCAAAAGACCCATCCGATGGCGAAGCGATATATCAACTGTTGGACGAGATGGACCGGTATCACGGCCAGGCAAACGGCGTCCACAGCGGCGACGAGCACTACGCGGGGCTCGATCCGTCGCAGGGCACGGAACTCTGCGCGGTGGTCGAGGGCATGTTTTCACTCGAGCAACTGCTGGCAATTCTTGGCGACCCGGCCTTCGGCGACCGGCTCGAGCGCATCACCTTCAACGCGTTGCCGGCGACTTTCAAGAAGGATATGTGGGCGCACCAGTACGACCAGCAGGTGAACCAGGTCATGTGCAGCGTCCTCAAGGGGCGCAACTGGACCAACAACGGGCCCGACTCCAACACTTTCGGCCTCGAACCCAATTTCGGCTGCTGCACCTCCAACATGCATCAGGGCTGGCCAAAGTTCGCGTCGCACCTCTGGATGGCCACGCAGGACGGCGGCCTCGCGGCAGTCGCCTATGCGCCCAGTCAGGTCAGCGCGAAGGTCCGCGATGGTGTCGAAGTCGCGATCGTGGAGGACACGGATTATCCCTTCCGCAATACGATTCGCCTGACTGTGTACCCCACATCACCCGCGAAATTCCCATTGATGCTCCGTGTCCCCGCCTGGGCGCAAGGAGCCACCATCACGGCGCAGGGGAAAGCTGAACTTGACGTCAAGCCCGGCACCTTCCACAAGCTCGAGCGCGAGTGGAAAGCCGGCGACGTGGTGGAACTGACATTCCCCATGTCATTGCGAGTCACTCGCCCCTACCACGACGGCGTGGCCGTGAACCGCGGCCCCCTGGTGTTCTCGTTGGCCCTGGGTGAGGACTGGAAACGAATCAAAGGCGAGGTCCCGCACGCCGACTGGGAAGTCTACCCGACGACGCCGTGGAACTACGGCTTGGTGATTGATCCGGAAAAGCCCGCGGCTTACTTGACGGTCGAAGAGCTCTCTATCGGCGAAACACCTTTCTCACCCGGCGGGGCACCGGTGCGCCTGAAGGCCAAGGGGCGCCAGATTCCCGAGTGGAAACTGGTGGCAGGGTCAGCGGGGCCACTGCCAGCGAGCCCGGCGCCGACGAACGAGCCAGAAGAGGATTTGACGTTGATTCCTTACGGATGCACGGACCTGCGCATTACGGTCTTTCCCCAGGTGGCGCCAGCCGCGGGCGGAAAGGCCGCCGGCCCGACGTAGCCTCGCCGGTATGTTAGGGAAAGGGCACGACTTCAGTCGTGCCGGAAAGCCGTTCCCTGTTCCTGACCTAAACGCCTTCCGCCATCCCGCAACGTGGGGCGGCGGAGGGCGTGAAGCGAGTCCGAAGGAACCTGCTTGGTTGCATGGCTGAGGTCACGCCGTATCGCCCCGATTTGTCAGTTTACGATGCTAACATCAGCAGTCACGTACGCATCTCACTCCGTCACCCTGAAGTAGACACCGTAAGGCTGTGAAGTGACTTGAGAAAGCGGGATGAAATTCACCGGCAGATTCGGCGACTTCGTCCTGAACGTTAGCGCAATACGTTCATGTCGCAGTCCCGCTTCGAAGCTCGGGTGAGAAATCTCGTCGGGTAGCGAATCTCCCGTCTTGAGGATTCGGGGCCCGAGAACGAGTTCGTCACCCGACGCGGGCTCCAGCCACGAGCCCACGTCGTTCTTGTCCCCCTTGAACGCCGTGTCGCCGAACACCAGCCCCGCCATCACCATGGGGCCGTACATAACTGCGACAAGGTTGGGATCGTCGTTGATGGGCTCGGCATAGAGGCTCATGGGCATCGAAATCTCGATGACGTCCTGATCTTTCCATTTCCGCTGCAGAGTCATAAAGCTTCCCGGCGTCGCCTGAACGTCGGTCTTGACCTGATTGACCTTCACCTCGACGCCCTTCTTGGCCCACCAGGGAACACGCACCTTGAGGGCAAAGCTGCCGGAACCCGAGGCTTTGATGGTCAGGCGAGTGGCGGCTTTCTGGGGATATCCGGTTTCCTGAACGACGCGCACGACGCCGTCGGAACGCTTCCAGGTCACCTCCGAGGGTGCGAAGAGATCGACGTAGAGACTCTCCGCGTCGTGAAAATAGATGCTGCTCGCGAGGTCCGAGAAGGCTTGCACGCCCGTGCCGTAGCAGCACCAGAAAGTGTCGAGGGGAGTTCCAAACTCCTTGATCGATCCAGACTTCATTGGCGTGAAGTAGCAGAATTGCCCGTCGGCAGGACGCTGCGCCCCCAGGATGCCGTTGTAGAGGTTGCGCTCGTAGTAGTCGCCGTACTTCGCCTCACCCGTCCACTGGATCAGGTAGCGGGTCAGCCACATCATGTTGTAGGTGGTGCAGGTCTCCTGGTTGGACTCGGAGAGCGTATCGCTGAGCTGATTCGCCCGGCCCCAAAACTCCCGCACGTTGCTGCCGCCGGTGGCGTAGGTGCGCGTTCGCGTGAGGATATCCCAGAAGTTGAGCGAAATGTCCCGGTAGCGCGTGTCTCCGGTGAGTTCATAGGCGCGCGCCGCACCGTAGACCTTTGGGATGTTGGTATTGGCGTGGATGTTCGAGAGATTGTCGCGTCCTTGCGCCAGCGGATCGAGAAATCGAACGTGCTCGAAGCGCCGAGCAAGGTCTCGATATTTCTCCTCGCCGGTCGCGCCGTAGAGATCGTACAACGCCTCGGTCATTCCACCTTGCTCGACTTCCAGCGTACGCGCGACGGTCTCATCCGAGAGCTTATCCATGCGCGCTTTGATGTAGTCGGCAAACCCCATCTCGACTTCCAGCGCCTGCTGATTGCCCGCGTACTTGTACATTTCGTAGAGCCCCATCAGGGTTTTGTGGTGGACGTAGTAAGGAGCCCAGACTTCCGACTCACGTCCGGTTTCGAGCGCGGTGAGGATCTTTTCTGAAATTGAGCCGACGTAGCCGTTGCCGTTGGCTTTTTGGCACTTCGCGAGTTCTCTGACGATCTCGTCAGCCTTGCCTTTGATCTCGGTGTCGCCCGCCGTGGCGTAGGTTCTCGCACAGGCCGATAAGAAATGCCCCATGAAGTGGCCACGCACGTCCACGGACATGGATTCCCATCCGCCCAAGGGTCGGCTGCCCGCACGCACCCTCACGACTGCCTCTTTGTAGAAAGGGTAAAGAAGCGATTCATTCGGAAGGCTCATAAGGTATTTCCGGTTGGTGTCGAATCGCTCTTTGAAGAGGCCAGGAAGGAGTTTGACATCGCCGTAGTTGAAAGCCTCGACCTTCGGGGTGACCTTCGGCTTGACCTCGCCGGCGACGATTGGATTCGTCGAAAGACAAAGGAAGACAGACAGCAACGTCAATGCTCTTTTCATCGAATTCCTCCTGGAACAAGAACACACTGATCAGAACTTCACATCCATCGGCTTACCTGTAAATTCCACCGAGCGGCTGACCTTCTGTGCCGCCAGTCTAACCTCAATTTTCCTGGGCAGCGGTGCCAACACACGCGAGCCTTTCTCGAGCTGCAGATTCAGGGTCCGTCGCGAATCATTCCAGGCGAGCCGGAGCCGGCTCGCTTCGCCCTTCTCGAAATTGAACGTCGTTCCGTCGTCCTCGTAGAGCGCGAACTCACCGTTTGCGCCAGGGTAGACAACCAGAGTCAGTGGTCCGTCAACCTTCTCCGTCGTGTACTGCTTGACCGGGCCCATCGGGATGATCGCTCCCGCGCGAACGTAAAGAGGCATCGTAGTGAGATCGACCGCGCGGCTGATCTCCCGCGCGCCCTCCACTTTCGCTTCCGTCCAATAGTCGTACCACAGCCCGCGAGGAAGATAGAGCTTTCGCGATGTGGCGCCTCGCTCGGTTACGGGAGCAACCAGCACGTCACGCCCCCACAGATACTCGTCGCCTCGCTCAACGGCACGTGGATCATCGCCATAGTGAAGCCACAGGGCGCGCAGGATGGGCAGCCCGGTCGCGTGCGCCTCGCGCACGGCCGTGTAGAGATAGGGCATCAGGCGGTAGCGGAGGTCCAGGTACTTCCGGCAGATGGGCTCCACATCAGGATTGTGGAATTCCTTGCTCTCGGGCAGGCCCGCTGGGCTCCTGTAGCGCTCGAGTTCCACGGGCCCGGGGTCGCCGAGGTTCCATCCCCAGGGCAACCGGAGTTTCCACGTTCGTCCATGCGAGCGAAACAGAGGACAGAACGAGCTAAACTGAAACCAGCGCACATACAACTCACCCGTGAGTTCTGGGGTGGTCACGAAACCTCCCGTGTCCGTGCCCCAAAAGGGCTCGCCGGAAAGACTGGTGTTGATGCCCACCGGAACCTGCGCCGCCAGCGTCTGCCAAGTTGAATCGACATCGCCCGACCAGAGCCAGGCGTAGCGCTGCATCCCCGCATAACCATTGCGATGGAGCGCGTAAGGGCGCAGGTTGGGCCGCTCTTTTTGCGGCCCCTCCCAGTACATCGTGTTGCGAACCAGGCGGGCTTGAATATCCAGCTTGTCCCCTTCGTCAGGCCACCAGCCGTCTACGCCCAAGCGAAAAACCTCCAGGTGTTTGGTCCATACGTTCGCCGCGTCACTTTCGTCGGCGGCTTCGGCGCCGGTGTCGTTGACAGTCCCGTGCAAATCCAGCGGGGGATTGACCACATGCAGGACGACGTGAAGGTTCTGCTCGTGCAGCTCGCGGAAGATCTCTTCGGGGTCGGGAAATACGCGCTCGTTGAACTTGAACGATCCGTGCCCCGTGTTCCATCCCGACGGGCAGAAGCCGGTGCCGAGATAAATGAAAACATCACAAGGAAGCTTTTTCTCACGGAACGTCTTCGCTTCTGAGATGATTTCCTCGCGGCTGGCCAGTGTGCGGTGCGACTGCTGGTAACCAAGCGCCCAGAGGGGAGGCATGTGAGGATAGCCGGTCAACAGCGCGTAACCCTTCATAATCTCCACCGGGTCTCTGGTCGCAACAATGAACACGTCCAGTGGAATTGCCGTGGCCGAGTCGCCAGGCATGAAACGTCCTTCTTTGCCAGTAAGGTCGTAACTACCACGCGGCGTGTGGACAAACATTGCCCAGCCTGCGGCGCCGATCAGCCAAGGTATGGGAACCCGGGCGCCATTCACCTTCAGATCTGCAACGCCCTGGCCACTCTTCATGGGATAGGTGGAACCTCGGCGGTCAAACTGCGGGCCGCCTTCGCCCAGCCCGAAGATCGGGCCATCACCGAGCACGAAGGTAAACGCACCGGTGTCCTTGTCAAACTGAAGCTGTTGAACCGATCGTCCGGAGAGATCTTTCACAGCCACGGTCAAAGGATTTGCCGAAACCGTGACTCGCCTATTTCCAACCCTGAGGCTTCTTTGGCCCGATAGCGATGTGATGCTGTATTTCTCGCCTGCGTCTCCTTTCGCCACAAGCGCCAAGTCCTCCTGGGTTGGTCCGCTGGCTTCCTTGGACGCGAGTGGGGAGAGTCGCAGCCGCACGATGTCCCCACTGACGGCGCTAAGCCTGAGTTGCACCTTGCGGCCTGCAACAACGATGGGGGCTGCCGCTTGACTCTGCTTGGAAGGGGCAACAGAGCTCTGAGCCGCTGGAGCAGCGGAGATGGTGCCTCCCCCAATGAGCGCAAGCGAAGCACAGAACATCAACCGTAAGCCGCCTCGCGCTTGACGGATTTTCCTGCCCATGTTGGACCCAAAAAGTCTTGTACTCATGGCTACCCCATACCGCCTCATCTCAGCGGATGTTTGCGCGGTCCTTGGCTTTCTGGATGATCGCGGCCATCAGGTCGCGATATTTGTCGAACGTATCGTCCACGATATTGAGCGTCGGTATTTGTTGATCGTTGAGCGACAGCGTCTTCATATCGAAACGGTTGAAGCCCCATTCGTGCACGCCGGTGCTTCCCCGCCCGGGCGCGGGGTGGCTGAGGTGCTGGAACGCGCGCGCATACTTCTTGAAGCCCTGAGGATAAGCCCAGTAGGTGAAGACATGAAAGAGGGGAATGAAAGAAAGCAGCGCGTCGTAGGACATCTCCCCACAGACGACCACATGCGGATGTTTCGCGCGCAGGTCGGCCACCAGGCGACGCGTTCCCTCGTGCATGTCGGCCTTCGGGTTGTTCATCCACCCGCCCACGATGTCGAGGAAATAGGCGTCAACTGGGTAGCGGCCGATGATATCGGCGATGCGGCCGGTGAGCCACTCGCGCCAGGAATCGACGCCCAAGTTCATGTAAGAGATCCCGCCCTCGTTGTGGCGGTCGTTATCCCAATCAACGTAATTGAGGTCGAAGCGGTCGCCGTCAATCTGTGATGTCGCAGCGTCCGCAATCCGCGCATACATCTCGTGCTGTTGGTGCGCGGCGTTGGCGCCGAACATGGGCATCATTTTGAAGCCCAGGTCCTGTCCTTTCTTGATGAGGGCGCGAAAGCCCGCTTCGCCTCCCATGCGCGCATCGGGCTTGTAGAGCGGATAGTTCCAGTAATAGCGCCCGTCCCAGGCGGCAACGAGGGCTAGGACGCGCTGGGCGGGAATCTGTGTTGCGATCCACTCCAGGATCTTCAGCATCCGGGCATAGTCATTGAAGATGTATCCCGTCCACGCCATGCCATGCAGGGTCACGGCCAGGGCAGTCTCACGAAGCCACGGCGGCACATCCTCGCGCGTTTCCCAAGCCGGGAGTTGATACACCCTTTCTACGTGCTCGAAGTGGGGCCGTGCTGCGTCTTCGATACTCGAAGCCCGACCGATTCGCCAGGTGGGTGTCTCAATGCTCCGTTCGTTCAACCAGCCTTCCTTTTCGAAAACCAGTTCGGCGCGGTAGGCCCTTTCCCCCGGCTGGAAATAAAAGCGCTTGGCGCGCACTTTGTCGTCGAGGCTGGAAATAAAGAAGAAATCCTTCTCCCCGCTTTGAATGACAGCCAGTGGAGTTTCCATGCCTGCTGCCGCATTGTTTCCGAAGAGCCCGCCCGCAGCAAAAGGGTAGCCCAGGAGGATTTCGTCGTCCTTCGGGTCAAAGAAAGTCCTTAGTGAGTTGGAGATCCTGCCACGCGGCACGCCACGCAGGATGGTAGCGAGCGATTTGATCCGGTGGGGCGTTTCGGCCTGTGCTGTCCACTCGATGAAGGAGCCGTTCTTGCGCAGCCGCGCCGTGAGTTGCCCGGGAGCTTTTTCCTGCCCGGCCGCCCACACGAGCTGCGAGCAGCGAACCTCCAGCCCCCCGCCCTTCTCCTCGACCGTCATACTCTCGCGGTCGAGGCCGTAGGCGTTCTCATAGGTGTAAACGCGGAACCCGAACCGCAAGCCCTCGAACTCGACGGAAGGTTCCGGGAAGTCGTAGCTGAATTTCATGACGGCCCGGCCGGGCGTGGGAATCACGACTTCACTTGTGGAGGTCAACGGGAGGATTTGGGTTGCCACTGCGGGAGTAGGGGCGACGAGCGAGGCCGTCGTTGGCTGGCCGCCCGCCCTCGCCGTCAGCACCACACCGGCGCCCGCCGCGCCAGCGTTCTTCAGTAACTCGCGTCGAGAAATCTTCTTGGTCATGATTTCACCTTCTGGTTTTGTTTTGGACTCTCGCCGGGCTTCTCAGCCGGCCTCTGCCCACCCCTTGCGGAAAGACTTCGGCTATCGACTTCTGCGGGTTACTGTGACGACGCTAGCGTCAGGGCACGGCTTCAGCCGTGCCGACCTCGCGGATCGGGCGAGATCCATGCGGCCTTTTCGCCGCCCGTCGGCCGACGGGCGGCGAAAAGGCCATGGTAAAGAAGTTTTGGCAGCCGTGTTCCGGCATGACTAAAGTCATGCCCTGACGCCCGAACACGTCACAACATTCCGCAACCATCAATAGAGGGTGAGTTCGACACTTCTCGTTCGCCACAGTGTCGAGCCTGATCGGAAGGATCCCACTGGACAGAAAAAAAAGAAAAACCCCAGCACTCGGGAGATCCGAGTGCTGGGGTTGAGTTGTTAAGCGGGCATCAGAATATAACCTTTATCCCGAACTGAATGTTTCTTGCCGGGAAGACCCCGGTGGACTTCCCGAAGTTGCCGGATGTCAAGTTCCCAGACGGGCTTTGCAGGTTCACGTTGTTGAACAGGTTGAAGAACTCGGCCCGGAACTGAATACTCGCGGCTTCATCGTGCCAGAACCACGGGACTTTCGTGTTCTTGACGACGTTGAAGTCGGTGTTGACGTATCCCGGACCGATGTACGTGTTGCGGCCGAGGGTTCCTTCCGTGTTGAAAGCCGGCACTGGAAAATCGGACCTCGTGAAGATACCACTCAGGAAGTCTTGCTTGGACCCACTCTTGAAGGTGCCGAACGAGGGCACCATGGGGAAGTCGTTGTTAAATCCGTCGAGGTTGTAGTCGCAGCCGCTATTCCCGATGATGTTTCCACTCGCATCCTTAACCGGGTTAAAGGAATCGAAACAAGCGACGGTGTACGGGGTGCCCTTCTGCAGGATGACCACGCCACCGGCCTGCCACCCTCCCACTACCTTGGCCAGCGCCCCCGGCCCTTTCGGCCCGGGGATATCGTACACGAAGCTGGCAGCGAGTTTGTGACGAACGTCGAAGTTGGAAAGGCCATAGTTCAGCTTCAGGTTGTAGATATCCACCATGCCGAGGCCTGTGCCGAAAGTGCTGGCCGTATCCTGGGCCTTGCCGAGCGTGTAAGCGGCCTGCAGATCCAGCCCGCGGCTGAATCGCTTCTTCACACTGAAGTTGCCGCCCTTGTAATTTGACACGCCGTTCGACTGACCGTAATCGATGCCTGCAAAGCTCGGATTCAGCCGATCCAGTACGCCGTCGAGCAGGTCGCCGTTAAAGCGGTTCACGTTATAGCCCTGGTACAACTTGCGACCCTTGGAGCCGACATAGTTGCCCTCGACGATCCAGTTGTTGGTGAAGGCGTATTGCACGCCGAGGAACCAGTTTGCAGAATACTGAACGCGCAGGTTCGGGTCCCACGGAGAGATGTCGCTCCTCCCTCCAAGGGCGCCGCCCCGCTCATCGACGCCGACCGTAATGCCCGTCATCGCCGGGAATCCATAAGGTGGAGTACCCGAGGTGCCCAAGCCGTATACGAGTTTGGGCAGGGGGGTTTGATCGTTTGCTACAATCGTGGCGAACAAGGGTAGCTGAACACAGCAGTCGTGGAAGAACTGCCCAGCAAACCTATCATAGAAGATCCCGCCGCCCGCCCGGACCGACATCTTGCCTTTGCCGGTGGGGTCCCAGGCGATGCCGATACGAGGAGCGAAGTTGTTCATGTCGGTGCTGGCAAGCGGAGCCGCCTGAATGATAGACGCATTGGCAATCCGCGAGACGAAGTCGTTCCCGCTCCCGAAGACGATTCTTGAAAACAGACTCTTTGGTTTGTGCTGATCGTACGGGATCATCAACACGTCCCAGCGCAGCCCCAGACTGACGGTCAAGTTTGACTTAACCTTCCAGTCATCGTTGACAAAGAGCCCGATGTGAGGAAAGACAGGAAGCATGCTGTAGGAGATCTGCGATCCGTCCTGCGGATTGAACCCGTAATGGCTCTCCTGCCAGGGGTTGTCAAGGGCGAAATCATACAGGGTGCGGAAATCGTAGAAGTAACGGCTGTACTCTCCTGCGAATTGCGCCCCGCTGCCCCAACCGTCATCATGCGTGTAATTGCCGCCAAATTTGAAGGCGTGCTTTCCACGGTTCCAACTCAGAACGTTCCGCCACTCTCCGTTGGTCTGGATGAAGGTCGGACCGCTGAACCCCATTCCGTAGTTGGTGATCCCTGGAACGGCGATTTGGGGAATTTCGCCATGGGAACCCGATAGATCCACGTCTCCCCGCACCCGCGTCAGCGTCACCGACCCTTCGTAGAGCAACGTGGGTGAGAAGAGATGGGTGTAGTTCAGATTCAAATACATCGAGTATTCCGGCTCGGGCATGGTGAACGCCGGATAGATCGAGGTTGAGAAAGTCGCTTGTCGGCTCGTCCGGTACCAGTTGCCGTACAGCCGGTCCTTGCCCCCGCCGAAGTTCTGATCGAGCCGGATGTTCCACTGGAGGCCGTTGCGGGGAAGCGACTGGCTGGACGCGATCGACTGGGCAATGGGGAAATCGCAAGGCAGATCCCCGATGGGCGTGGAGATCACCGTACTGCCGGTACAACTGCTTCCCGCCACCGACCCTGCGGTGGACGTAACCTCCTGGCGCGCACCGACGGGTAGGAAGCTCTTCGCTATGAACGTGCCGATGCTGTTGGGATAATTCGCCGTCAGGTAGTTGATGAAGTCCGGCGTGAGCACGTTGCCCCGGGTGGTTGATCCCGCACCCGACCGCAGGAAGTCCATGGAGCCGAAGAAAAATGTTTTGTCCTTGCGGATGGGCCCGCCCAAGCTCCAGGCGCCTTCATTGCGCCGAAAGACGGGAATACGGTCGAGTGAGCCGTCGGCGCGCTTGATGGTCTGGGGTTGGAAAATGTTTCCCGCCGTCAGGTGATTGTTGGTGTGGAACCAGCTGGCGGTGCCATGAAGGTCGTTGGTCCCCGACTTGGTGACCACGTTGGTCGCTGCCGAGGAGTTGCGTCCGTACTCGGCCGAGAAGTTGTTCACCGAGACGCGCAACTCCTGGACCGAATCGGCGTTGGGGTTGACGTTGACGACGCCGCCGCGCGGGCTGGCATTGACGCTCGCCCCATCAATCAGGTAGCTGTTCGATTCCGGGCGCTGGCCGTTGGCCTGGATATTGACGCCGTACTCGGAGCTGAAAATATCGGCCGTGGCCTGCGCATAAGCCTGACCGCCGCCCGCCGGCAAACCGACGATGCCCGCCGTCAGGACGACGAGGGAGTAGAAGTTGCGGGCTACCATGGGCAGGTTCGCCACGCGCGATTCGTTGATCTGCGCCGAGACTCTTGCCTCGGAGGTCTCGACCGCAGGTGGAGCACCCGTGACCGTCACTTCCGTCGTGGCGGTGCCGAGTTCAAGGGTAATGTTCAGAGCTTTGACCTGCGTCCCCTCCAACCTGATGCTTTGCTGCACGGTGGTCTTGAAACCTGCAGCAGCGACCGTCACTTCGAATGTCGACGGGGGAAGCGATGAGATACGGTAGTTCCCCGCCGAGGAGGTTTGCACCGTCCGCGTGACCGTGGTCGCGGTGTCTTTGGCGGTCACCGTTGCGTTCGGAACAACGGCGCCGGAGGGGTCGGTCACTGTCCCCTCAATCGCGCTGGAGAACTGCGCCCACAGGCTTGCCCCCCCGAGCAGGAAGGCAACGAGCAGAACCCCAGCCGTAATTCTGAGAATTCTTGACGCGTTCATAAAAACCCTCCCTTTCCTTGGTTGTTTCAACCTTGAGACTGCGAAGCGAGCCCCGCACTTGCGCGCGTGAAACACTCGCCTCGGCCGCACGAAACTTCAGCGAGCCGGAAAAGCTCTCGCCAACCCGAGATACTAATCCACTATTCCGCCCAACTTTTCTGACGCAATGCGGCGAGTGAGGAAGTCGGTCCTGCTCGCGACGCTAAGACCCATACACCCGACGCCAAGGAAGAACCAAAGCATGCAATATCGTGTGCCGCTACTCTGGGGCGTAATGTAGGCGCTCTGTAAGCGCTTGTCAAGACTTTTTTCGCCGCGCATAACCTCCAACTTGGCGTGAACTAGTGCGGAGAGACTATTCGTCATTTGCCGCATTAGCTTGGGCCCCATCCCAAGCCTTTGGGGGCTGGTTCGGAAAAGGGTCTGGGCTTGGCGGTTCGGAAATGAAGTCGCGGCTGCTCTGTGCTAGACTCCCATTCGGAGAAGATAACGCACGAGCCTGTAAGCGCTTACTGGTTTTGCTCTCGGTCCTTGCTTGTCGCCATTCTGGCAGCCCGCCGAGGGCCGGGAAGTTTAGATTGTCGGAAGTCAGCGTTGCGTCCTATTATTTAGAACCATGAGGGCAGTTGTTTCTCTTTTCCAGCGTGGGTGGCTTGGCCGCGTGCGATCTCGAGGCTTCCGACGTCGCGGAGCGATTCTGCTGGGGAGCTGGCTCCTCGGCCTAGCTCTCGCCTGTCCCCTGGGAGCTTCGTCCCCGTATGACCAGGTTGTGCTCTACATCCAGCAAGGCAAGATGAACTCTGCCATCAGCCTCCTGAGGCGCATGCTCAAGAAATCTCCCCGCGATGTGAAAGCCCAGAACCTCATGGGGCTGGCTCTGACGGCCTCGGGGAAGCTGCCGGAAGCGAACGTCTATTTCAAGCGCGCGGTCAAGCTCGACCCGAAGTTCTATCCCGCCCTGAAAAACCTGGCCGGCAATGAGCTCAAACAGCAGCAGGTTGATGACGCCATGGCGCATCTCCAGCAGGCCCTCGCGCTCGCGCCGCAGGACCCGGCGATCCACATGGCGTTGGCGGAGATTTACTTTCAAAAGCGCGCATTCGCCCCCGCCGTCGATCACTACATCGGCAGCCAGGGTCTTTTCCTTCGCTCGCCGGAGACGATTCTCAATTTCGCCCGCAGTTGCTTCGAATCCGACCAGGCCGGGAAAGCCGCCGGCGCGCTGGAACTTCTGGGGCCGGAAGCCGACGGCCGCGCCCATTTCCAAGCCGGAATCATGCTGGCACAACTGGGCAAGTACGAGTCCGCCGCCCAGCAGTTCGCACTTGCCCGGAAGGACTACCCCGACCCCTACGCGGTCGGCTACAACCTTACGCTTGCCTACGTCAGGGGCCAGAAATATCCGGAGGCCATCCGCGCGGCGCAGGAGCTGACCTCCGCCGGCAAGGGCAAGGCCGAACTCTACAATCTGCTCTCCGAGGCGCACGAACGAAACGGGCAGACGATCGAAGCTTACAACGCTTTGCGCACGGCCACGCAGTTAGATCCCCAAGACGAGAACAACTACCTCGACCTGATGGCGCTGGGGGTGGACCACGCCAATTTCGATTTGGCGTTCGACATCGCCAACATCGGCCTCCACAACATCCCCAACTCTTTCCGGCTCGTCATGCAACGGGGGGCGGTTCGCGCTTTCCAAGGCCAGCTCACCCCAGCGCTCGAGGACTTCGAACGCGCGGCACAACTGAACCCGCAAAGCAACATGCCCTATTTCGCCATGTGTATGGCACTCATGCAAACGGACCAGGTGCCCAGGGCCCTGGAGATTCTGCGCGGAAGATTGGCCACCCATCCGGACGACTACCTGTTGCTGTATGCGCTCGGGGAAAGTGCGGATCGGTCGGGCGGATCCGGTCTGGTCTCTCAGGAGGAAGCCCTGCGGGCGCTCGAGAGGTCGGTTCAGTTGAACCCCAATCTCTCCACCTCGCGAATTGCCTTGGGAAGGATCTATCTCCGGCGCAACGAAGTTGACCGTGCCATCCCCGAGCTGGAAAAAGCGCTGGAGCTTGATCCCACCGACCTTTCGCCCTGCTATCAGCTCGCCCAGGCATTTCGCCGGAAAGGTGACAAGGAGCGCGCCGAGCAGCTCATGGCCAAATTTGAGAAGTTTAGAGACGAGGACAGGGAAAGGCACATCAATCGCAACCTGCTCAAGCTTCTTCGCGAAGGTGAAAAGTAAGGCCCTTGGAGCGAGCCCCGCTCTGATCCGCGCGAGTTCCGATGGCGCGCTGCTCTAACGAACAGTCCATGTCGGTGATAGCTCCAGCGAAATCGATTCTGTCAGGTAGTACGGCCGGCGGCCCCGGGCTGGTCTCCTGCCTCCTCCTTGTAGTCCTGATTGCGCCCCCTGCGGATCGCCCGCGACGGGCGGCGGAAGAGGACAACGCTTCGGCGACGGCTGAACGGTATCGGCGCGAGGGCCTTGCTCTTCTGGAGCAGCACAAAATGAACGAGGCCCTGGCCCGCTTCCACTCTGCGGTGGAGATCGACCCGGTGGACGCCGTTTCCCACGACTACATCGGGGTGATCCTCAGCGATCAGGGCCTCACCGTAGGGGCGATTGCCGCCTTCCGGAAAGCCATCGAGATCGATGCAAACCTTTACCGGGCTCATTACCATCTCGCTGTGGCCTACGGTCGAACCGGTCACACGGCGGAAGCGATCGAGGAGTATCAACGAGCCCTGCGCCTCAAACCTGACTTGATCGAAGCCCGCTACGGGCTGAGCGCCGCGTGCTGGAAGTGGGGAGATCTGGATGGAGCCATCCGGCTACTGCAAGAGATTGTGGCGGCGAATCCGCAATTCTGGGAGGCGCGCTACAACCTGGGGGTGGCCCTTTGGCAGCGATACCGCAATACGGGAAAGCTCCCGCAAAAGACCGACCTCGACGAGGCGATCCTGCAACTGCGCGTGGCCGCCGAACAGCAGCCCGAGCAAGCCAAGATCCACCTGGCGCTTGGTCAGATCCTGGCCGACACGCAGGATCTCGCCGGAGGTATCGATATCCTCCGCAAGGCTGCCGACCTTGCTCCAAACAACCCTGAGTACTGTTACAACCTCGGGCTAGCCCTGCGCATGAAGGGTGACCTCGATGCGGCAGAAGCCGAGTTCCGCAAAGCACTCCAGCTTGACCCCCACCACGCGCTGGCCCGACGGTCGCTGGGCCTTCTGCTGCGGCAGAAAGGAGATTTCCCTGCGGCCGCCGAAGAACTTCGCCGCGCGGCCAGCCAGCAACCCGAGGACGCCGAGGTCCGACACATTCTCGGCACGGTCCTGCTGCGCATGAACGAGCCTGCCGCCGCCATCAAAGAGCTGCGCGAGGCGGTGCATCTGGATCCGTACTTCTCCGAAGCCCGTCTGACGCTCGCCCAAGCGCTGCAGAAAGTCGGGGAGGGCGAAGCAGCTCAGAAAGAGCGGGAAGAGGCGCAGAGGATCGATGCGCTGCGCCGGGCACGCGGCCGCGCCGTGGTCCTGTTGCAGGCTGCCGCCGATCACCTACAGGCAGGCGACACGGCCAAGGCGCTCGCGGAGTTGCGCGAGGCGGTGCAGTTGAGCCCGGATTTTCCCGAAGCGTACTTTCGCTTGGCGCTCGCGCTCGACGGCGCGTCGGCGCCCGCGGGCGAAATCGCCGGCGCGCTGCGCAAGGTGATTGAACTCGAGCCCGAGCATGCGCGCGCGCACTTTGAGCTCGGCCGGGTGCTGGAAATACAGGGGCAGAAATCGGCGGCCCAGAAGGAATTCCGCCGCGCCACGGAACTGGAGCCCAGCCTCGTGGAGGCGCACCGGGCCCTGGGGCGCGCGGCGCTTGAGGCTCGGGACTGGCCCACAGCCACCACCGAATTTGGTACTGTCCTGGCGTGGAATCCCAAGGACGCCGAAGCCGAGAAAGCGATTGCTGCGGTGCGCGTCGCCGAGCGCCGAAGCGAGCGCGAGCATTAGGATTTCTCGGCGCCCTTGTGCGGTGGCTTGGTTGGCGGTCTCAGTTGTGATGCGCTGGAAGTTGAAAGCTGGGAGCTCAATCGAAAGCTGGCAACGAGGAAGGAGTTCACCATGTGGCGTTCTCGGAAAACGCAAGTCCTGCTCAGTCTCCTGGGGGCGACGGTCCTGGCGGCGTGTCTGTTTGCTGCGAAGACCTCGATCGGCCGCAGCGAATCTACCGCTCGGGACACGATGCTTCCCCAGAGCGCAAGGCTCACTGAGCTTCCGCTGACTGCGGTGGAGATTCAAGATAACTTCTGGTCCCCGCGCCAAGAAGCGGGCCGAACCCGAACGCTCGACCATGTTTACGCCGAACTCGACGAGACGGGCTGCCTGCGCAACTTCGACATCGCCGCCGGCAAAGTCCAGGGCAAGTTCGGAGGGCCGTGGTGGGCGGACTCGGACGTCTACAAATGGATCGAAGGGGCTTCGTACACGCTGGCCCTTCACCCCGACCCCAAGCTCGCCGCCCGCGTGGACGATCTGATCGCCCGGATCGCCGCCGCCCAGCAGAAGGACGGCTACATCGACACCTTCATCCAGCTCGCCGAGCCCGACATGCGCTGGCGGAATCTGGCGTTTTTCCACGAGTTGTTCTGTGCCGGCTCGCTCTATGAAGCAGCCGTCGCCCACCACCTGGCCACCGGGAAGAGGACGCTCCTCGACATCGCCCTCAAGAACGCCGACTACGTTGACTCGACCTTCGGCCCCGGGAAAAAGGACGGAATCCCCGGCCACGAAGAAGTCGAGCTGGCACTCGTCAAGCTCTATCGTTTGACCGGGGAGAAGCGCTATTTGCGCCTGGCCGAATACTTCGTCAACTCCCGAGGCGAGAAGCCATCGATCTTCGAGCGCCAGTACGAACAACTGCCCTCGCCGATGACGGTGGAACTGCTGGGCCGCAAGATGGACGTGAAGGATTTCTACAAACGGTTCTTTCTGATCGACCCTTCGAAGTTCAACACCAGCTACTCGCAGGATAACCAGCCCGTTCGGCAGCAGAGTGATGCCGTCGGCCATGCGGTGCGCGCCATGTACCTCTACTCGGGCATGGCCGACCTGGCCTACGAGACCAGCGATCAGGGCCTGTTCGATGCCCTCCTGCGACTGCACGACAGCGTAACGCTGCGGCGCATGTACGTCACCGGTGGCATCGGCCCCTCAGAGCACAACGAGGGATTCACGGCCGATTATGATCTCCCCAACGACAACGCCTACCAGGAAACCTGCGCCTCGCAGGGGATGGTCCTCTGGAATTACCGCATGCTCAAGCTCACCGGCGATGCGCGCTTCGCCGATGTCATGGAGCTCTCCCTCTACAACGCGCTGGCGGCCGGAGTTTCCTTGAGCGGGGATCTGTTCTGCTACGTCACGCCGCTCGCCAGCGGTGGCGACTTCAAGCGCGACCCGTGGTTCGGGGTACCCTGCTGCCCCACGACCATCGCGCGCTTCATCCCTTCCCTGGGCAAGTACATCTACAACCAGTCTGCCGACGGCTTGTGGGTTAACCTCTACATCTCCGGGAAAGTGAATGCCCAGCTGCCGGGCGGCAACGTAACGCTGACGCAGTCGAGCGATTACCCGTGGGAAGGCAACGTGAAGCTTCAGGTGACGGCGGAAAAGCCGCAGGAATTCACCCTGCGTCTGCGCGTGCCGGGCTGGTGCGCAAAACCGGAATTCAAAGTGAACGGCGAACCGCTGACGCCGACGATCTCCAGGCGTTACGCCGAGCTCCGCCGGACGTGGTCCTCGGGTGACACCGTGGATCTCACGCTACCCATGGAGATTCAGCGTCTCGAAGCCAACCCGAACGTTCTCTACGACCGGGGCAAGCGGGCGCTGCGGCGTGGCCCGCTCATTTTCTGCCTCGAAGCCGCCGATCAGGAGGCGCCCCTCGACCGCATCGTTCTGCCGCCTGACGCCCCGCTGAGTGACCACTTCGAGCAAGCCCTCTTCGGAGGCACAATGCAGATCTGGGGCGAGGCAGAAGAGAGAGAATCCGAGGGCTGGGAGAATCAGCTCTACCGGCCCGCCAGCGCGCCGAAAGGCAAGACGATCCACATCAAAGCCGTCCCTTACGCTATTTGGGGAAATCGCGGGCTGGGAAAGATGGTTGTGTGGATTGACTCGACGTTCTGAAAGGATTACATGACTCATTCCGCCCGCCACAGTCCGCAGGCGGATTACAGAGGAGGATGATTGCGATTCCAAGGTGTTTTCTCGGTTCTGCC
>Ga0315280_10002894_pt1 | contig 27139 bp, 24 predicted proteins | sample YL17G06_40_MG_FD_203697 | JGI IMG/M metagenome (GOLD analysis project Ga0315280, IMG submission 203697) | Sediment microbial communities from Yellowstone Lake, YNP, Wyoming, USA - YL17G06_40 | ecosystem: Environmental > Aquatic > Freshwater > Lake > Sediment | place: USA: Wyoming | collected... | reverse complement strand
GCCGTCCTCAAGAACCTAGTCAAAGAGGGCGTAATCCAGCCGGACGAGACTGTGGTCTTGGACGTGACTGGCGTCGGCTTCAAGGACATGAAGGCGGCGGAGAAGATAGCCGGAAAGATAGAGACCGTCGACAAACTAGAGGGGTTTAGGCTCTAGACCGCCTGAGGGCTTACGAAGCCGGGCTACAGCTTCAGCCTCGGATCTTCCTTGACAACGTTCAACGCGACGTTGGTCACGGTCCTTCTGATTTGAGGCAGTCGAAGGACCGACTTGATGAAATTGTTTAGCGATGTTCTGTCCCTGAACTTCACCAGCACTGCGATGTCGAACTCACCAGTTATGTCATAGACCCCGTGAACCTCGGGGTATTTAGCGAGAGTCTTCTCAACGTCAACCAAGAACTGCCCGTTAACCTGAACGAGTATCAGGGCTGTGAGATCGTACCCCACCGACGATGGGTCGATCATAGGAATATATCCCTTAATAACGCCCTCATCCGTCATCCTCTTCAGCCTGTTGTAGACCGTCTGAGTCGCAACGCCCGTGATCTCAGCCACCTCCCTGTAGCTGCGTCGGGCGTCCTCCTGGAGAACCCTCAGAATCTTTATGTCAAGCTCGTCCAGAGAATCCGACCTCTTCAGAGTCAAACGGTGACCCACCGTGAGTATTCCTTGAAAACACTTGGCTTAAAAGGAATGCCCGAAAGGCAAGGCGCAACCTCGGCTCTAGCTTGTCCCAAAGAATGACTCGAGTCGGGTTACGCCCATGATGTCCTTGAAGTCTATTCCAAGCGCATCCAGAACCTGCTCGAAGGTCGACTGGACGTACTCCATGTACTTACTCACGTCAACCTCCCTCAGCGACACGAGCTTGACCGGCTTCACCCCCAAGTCGCTCGTGACCTTGACAAAGGATATCAGGTCACCAGGCTTCACCTCAACCCCGCTCTTCTGCAGCAGCAAAGCCGCCTTCACATGCTGGGGGGTAGTCTTCCGGTAGCTCTCGATCGGCTTGCTTATCATTATGTTGAACGCCAAGTCCTCGGGCGAATATTCTCTCTTCTTCAGTTTGAGGTAGCAGGTCTTGACGATGTCGAAGATCCTCATCTTTGCCTTTTCGAAGTCCTCTGAAGACTGGACTTCCCCCAGGGTTCTGACCATGTCCATGAACGCCTCCTGAAGGAAGTTGGGCGTGTGCCTCTTCTTACCAGTCATCCCCTTGATGTCAACCGTCCCGTCCGGGTAGACGCCAAGGTAGTTCTTCTTCAACTTGGGGAAGGCGGCATACCGGTAGGACTTGTCGATCTCAAGCTCCATCCTAAGCTCTTCTCTAGACCATCTGACCAGCTCATCGATCTGCTCGGGTGTAGGCGCCTCCAGGAAGATGCTGTCCGTGTTGTGAAGTAGGATGCCATTTCCAAAGAATCGATGAGAGCCCTCCACCTCAACATCGTAAACATAGCCTTTGTGCTCTATCTTCTCGACTCGTCTGACTCGAGCGATCTCGAAGTCGCCTTTGGCAAAGTTCTTCTTAAATTGACTGTATTTAACACACTTGTTCACTCTCTCATTCTTCTCTACTGTCAGGAAGCCTATCTTCTCTGCAAACTTGGAGATTGTCTTAACTCCTACATAGAAGGTATGCGTCCCTGAATCTTTGTCACGATATCTGTTGGTCCGTTTATCCATATAGATTGAAGTAGAGACTCCAACACACCATAGTAACCTTCGAATGTCTTCAGCCAAATCCTTGCTAATCGTGCTATAACGCACTATCGGTCTCTGCCGCCTCATCATGACAGTTCCATCAGCACTGAACAGACCTCTGAGGAAGGAGCAGATATTCTGCTCCGTTTCGTTAAAGATGAATTTCGGGATTCTCTTCTCACCTTCTCCGTAGACCCATCTCTCGACGCTTCTTACCAGCCACAGGCCGTTGAGTTGAATGTCTCCCTTCAAGCCTTTGTAGTGATAATTCAGAATCTTACCTTGCCGTCTTAAAGGAAGTAACAGCCTATTCTCTATGGCTCCTGCTTCGCTTCCACACGACAAATATGCATAATACGTCTTGCCATATCTATCCCTTTCAAGGGATCCATCTCCAACAAAGAAGCCCAAGAATTCGTAGAGTTCCCTGCTGTAGTGCCTGCTTTTCACTTTCCTCCTTGGCAGGAATTTCAATGCAACAAGAGGCATTCTTTTGTTTTCACTGGGCCTGATCCGCCTCAATCTGTCATTAAGAGTTGCGTCTTTCAGCCTCTTAACATTCTCATAACCTATGAGAGAGTGATCTTCGGTTACATCTATATGCCAGTCGTTGGTCAGCCAGACTCTATAGACCTGCTTCTTTGCCCTGTGCCGCATGACATACTTGACTTCATTCCAACATGCCTTGCATTCTTTGTCAAGAGAGAGAATTCTCAGGTCTTGAGGATAGTAATACTCCTTTCCCTCCTGCTCTTCATGTGTTTCTTTGAACAAATCTTCAATACGATGCTCGCTCACGTTGTCGTTCATTAACGCGAATATTTTGGTGTCTTCTGAGACACTGTCCCCGTAAACGACCTCGATCCCGAGCGACTTCGCCTTCTCAACCGTTTCGGTGAAGGCATGTCTACCTATAGCCGTCACCGCCTCAGCCACTGGCGGGCAGTACAGCGCAAACGCCTCAGCACCCATCACCCCGTAGGAAGCGTTCAGAATGACCTTGAGGGTCAGCTGCACCACATTGTACAGGTTCCTCAGAGGCTCAGGGAGTGACCTATCCCGCGCCATCCGCTTATACCAATCAACCCTCATGTCCCTCATCGCGCCGATTATAAGGCTGGAAAGCCCCCTCCGCCTCCTACAGATCCAGTAGGGCAGGTCGGGCACCTTGTTGTCCCGGCAATCAGGGTGAGGGCACAGAACCGTCTCGTACGAGATGTTGTACACCTTAATAATGCTCGGGTACAGCGAAGCGAAGTCCAAGACCGAGACGTTGAAGTGAACCCCGGGGCTCGGCTCGACCACGATGGCGCCCTTGTACTTCTTCCCCTTGATCAGAGCCTCGGTCGAGGTCATCCCCTTCAGCTCAAGCAGGTCCTCGGAGCGAGGAATGAGGTAGTTTCTCAGGCGGTGCTCGTAGTAGATTAGGCTCCTGATCCAGCTCGAGACACCTGCCCGGCAGACATCATCCATCGGCATTCTGCTGATCCTTGTCAGGATCAAAACCAGTTTCATCACCAAGTCGTTGTCGAACGTGGTAAGGTCCATGGTGATCTCTGCGTCGCGATAGCAGTACTCAACCAGCTCCCCGTACGTGAGCTCGTTCAACAAGCCCTCGAACTCGATCTTCGTCTTGCCTATCAGCGCCTCACCCACAGAGTCAAGCGTATTCTCTCGATACCTCTGGCTGAACGCGTAGATCTGGAGCGACCGGTTGAAGAAGAACTTGTACAGGTCGATGTGAACCCCGTACTTCAGAAGTGCATGCTGCTTGCTGAGCTCGATCGGGATCTGCTCCCGAGCGAACTTGAAGCGCCTCTCAGCCCGGTTGTATAGGTATCGAAGGTCGAACTCATCTCCGTTGAAAGTGAGAACAACAGGGTAGTCGAGAAGAGCTCTGAAGATCTCGGCGACCAGGTCCTCCTCCCGATCATAGAACTCGACCTTCACGCCCTCAGGGAAAGCCGGCCCACTCTCAACTCCCTCTCTTCTTAGGAGGAGCACCCTCCTGACGCCGTCGCTGCCCAAGAGAGTGGCGCAAACCACGGGGTAGTTAGCCTCCTGAGGGTCAGGGAGTCTTGTCGGAAGATCGGAAGCCACCTCGATATCCAACGCAACCCTTCTGAACTCGGGGATCTGACACTCGAAGAGGTCGGTCAGACCCTCAATGAAGCCTCTGAACTCCTCAGGTTCACCGGCAAAAGCTTGGGAGAGCCTTTTCGATATATCAGCCGACAGCTTCGGTTTGACTGGGACTAACTTTCCATCTTCCACCCTATATGGCATGCCGGGGAAAAGCCCACGGTCGTAGACGAAACACTCATAGTACCTGATATCCGCCTCCCAAGCCTTCGGCAGGATATCCCTGATGGTACCGGCAGGCCTTCCCCCGATAGACAATGGGTCGGTCGCCACGATCTTGGTCATCTTAACAACTCTGTCTCGGAGGCTGTCGGTCTTTGTCACCTCCTCCAAGTGGTCGAAACCCTGATGCTTCATCAGCGAATCGATCTTTCGAAGCTCATCCTCAGGCAGGTCGGAGAGGCAGTAGGGCTTGTGGCCCGTGTTATCATACCAGAAGTAGATCCTCTTTGACCCTGGCTCGTAGAGCTTGACGAAAGCCACCCGCCTCTCCCCGTCGTAGCCCGCGGAGACGAAGAAAGCCTCCGACAGATCCCTCACTTCTGTAGGCTTGAAGATCAAGGAATCCCGATCCTGAAAACTCTCCCCAACTGTCCCGCGTGGGGAATGGCTCCCGTCTGAGACAGGTTCGTCGGATTTAGAGCTCATCGCGCAACCATCATAGCCTTTAGATGGCTTTCTGATAAAACCTATCCTGTAGGTGCCAGATGGTTGAGAGATTCGCTCGCTGTCTCGGTCGAGGCGCTGAGTCGGATCCAGCTCAGCGGTTACGGGCTTGAGCAAGCGCTGTCCAGCGCTCTCCGACAGCTAGGCATAACGGACAGAAGAGTTGTGGCTGAAACAAGGCACCTGGTCACTGAGACGCTACGAAGGAGGAACCTCATCGACCGAATAATTGAGAATGCGATAGCGCCAAGGAAGCTAAAGACCCTGAAGCCTGGGGTTCAGAACTTCCTGCGAGTCTACACGCTTCGGAGCAGGCTTCTAGGCGGGGAGAGAGAGGCTCAGAGGATGGCCGAGTGGGGAAGATCTATCCTCGGTTGGAAGGCCCTCGTACCAGTAGAGGAGGCGATGGGAACGATTCCGAGGGTAAGTACGGAGGGACTGTTCAAGGGGTTGAGCAACGACGAGAGAATTAGCCTCCAAACCTACCACCCCCTATGGTACGTCCGGTACAGCATCGACCTCCTCGGGCGTGAGCACGCTTCCAGGCTTCTGGAGAGAGACGCGAAGCCCTCTCCGCGCTACATACGCGTGAACACCCTCAAAATCATGGATGCGGATCTGCTAGAGAAATTCTCAGCCGAGCACGCACGACTGAGAAGGGTGGAGGGCTTGAACCACGTCTACGAGGTGGAGAACACGGAGACCCCTCTAGTGAGCCTCGCGGCCTATGCACGAGGAGAGTTCACCCTGCAGGACAAATCGAGCTGCTTGGTCGTGGAGGTTCTCGACCCGAAGCCCGGCGAAACCGTGTTCGACCTCTGCGCCGCTCCCGGCGTCAAGTCGACGCAGATAGCTCAGATGATGAGGAACGAGGGATCCATCTACTCGATCGATTACTCGAGCAGAAGGCTGAGAAGTCTGAAAGCTTTCTTGAGGAGGCATGGGGTTACAAACGCGGAGCCTATCACCGCCGATGCGAGAAGGACTATTCCCCTAAACCTTCAAGCCAACCGAGTCCTTCTAGACCCGCCCTGCTCCGGGACCGGAGTCTTCTGGAAGGCCCCAGCCATGAAGTGGAGTACGACTCAGTCCACTATTGAGAGACTTTCCCGTATCCAGTCCGCTCTGATCGAGTCCGCCGCAGAGAACGTTAAGGTGGGAGGAGTCCTAGTCTACTCCACCTGCAGCATCACGGTCGAGGAGAACGAGATGGTCATCGAAAGGTTCCTCAAGTCCAAGCCTGAGTTCAGGCTGGTCGAGGCCGCCCCAAGGCTCGGATCGGCTGGGCTGAGAGGACTAGCCGAATGTCAGAGGCTCTACCCACACTCCGACGAAGCCAACGGGTGCTTCATAGCGAAGCTCGTTAGACACGGATAGCCCTATCTCAACTGCCTCTCTAGGAGGCAGAGCACCTCACCGACTGTATGCGCGGCTTGAATCGCGGTCTGACCTGTGTCATAGATCGGAGCCACCTCCACAACATCCAGACCTACAACCGGCAACTTAGAGAGCATCGCGATGATCTCGAGCAGAGTTGTGGGGCTCAATCCCTCGGGCTCAGGATTCCCGACCGCAGGGGCGTAGCAAGGGTCAAGGACATCCATGTCAATCGACACGTACACCCCATCAGACCCGACAATCCTCGACAGCGACCGGGAAACGCGCGAAACCCCCATCTTCACCACATCTCGACTGGACACAACCCTCAACCCCGCCCTTCGAGCGTAGTCATACTCGTCTCTCGAGAACGCTCTGACCCCCACCTCAACGACCCTATCGACACCCACGAGCTGTGCCACGCGCCTCATCACCGTCGCATGGGAAAACCTCACCCCAAGAAACTCGTCCCTAAAGTCCATGTGCGCATCGAAGCACAGGACCATCGGCTTTTTCTTCAGGGCCTTTACAGCCGAGATGGTTAAAGTGTGTTCTCCACCGATCAGAACCGGCAACTTCCCCTCGGAGACGATCTCAGCCACGACGCCTTCAAGCATCCCGAGGGTCTTGTCAATGCTTCCAACCGTGCGGAGGTCCCCCAAGTCACAGATCTTCAGGTCGTTGATGTCGAGACCCGACCTCGGACAAAAAGACTCGAGACTCAGGGAGGCTTCTCGAACAGCCCTGGGACCAAACCTGGCACCGGGCCTGTAGGTCGCGGTCAAGTCCAGCGGGACACCGACCACGGCGTAGCGCGCCTCACTAAACGGGCAATCACACCCAAAGAGCTGAAGGCAACGCGTAAGGTGGAGATCAATCCTGCTCATTCCATCGACACCGACGTCAGACCAAGCTATCCACGCGACCTTTAATTATCCCTTCCCCCAAACACGCATTGAACCAAGATCGCATTGGCGGGTTAATTGACGTCAAAACGCTCTTCTGAAGAATCAAGTGGGAACGAGGCAGAGGGAAGGCAGGGCCTAATCGTATGTGCAAGCATTCTAGCTGTGATCGGAGTCGTGGATCTAACGGTCTCCAGTCTCTCCGGCTTCGGCATCATCTTCCTCGAGGCTCTCGGCCTTTTCTCCCTCATCGCGGCCGTAGGAGTGTGGCTCAGAAGGCGCTGGGGCCTATGGATAGGTGTAGTTTCAGACCTGCTAACGCTGACAGTTGGTTTGGTTACTCTCTACGCCTCAGCCCTGTACATCGGAACTCCCACAGACTTCAACGCCCTTGCCCTGTACCTCGGTCTGGCGGTCTATTCGGTCGCCGCACTTGGAACCCTGCTCTATCTCGCAGCCCGCCGATCCGTGTTCAAGCCAGCAGTCTGAGAAATTCGTTGCGAATATCAGCCAATCCGATCAGATCAAACGTAATTACCGAAGTGCGCGTGAGTTGAGTGAAGAGCCGAGGTCGAGCATCACTATGAGTGGTAGGGGGAAGGGTTTCAGCGGATACACTAGGACCGACGAGGCGCTCAAGATGTTTTTGGAAGAGGCCAAGGCCCGGGTCCTAGAGGCTGAAACCGTAGAGGCTGCGCGGGCACTCCACCGGGTTCTCGCGGAGGATGTCGTCTCGGACGTCAACGTACCTCACTTCGACAGATCCGCCGTTGATGGCTACGCGGTTAGGTCAGAGGACGTGTTCGGCGCGAGCGGGACAAACCCGGTTGTACTTTTCCTCCGCGGCACGGTCGAGATCGGAGGAGTGCCGACATTTTCGATCGGAAAAACCGAAACGGCGCGTATAGCGACAGGCGCACCTCTACCCTATGGGGCAGACTCTGTTGTGATGCAGGAGTACGCCGAGGAGATCGCGGAGGGAAGGATCGAGATCCTCAGAGCGGTCACCCCGGGGGATAATGTCTCGAGGGTGGGCGAGGACGTCAAGAAGGGAGAACTCGTGCTTCCGAGAGGTGTCGTTCTGCAACCCCAGGAAATAGGGATTCTCACCGCTCTTGGCGGGACGACGGTTCGGGTCGTTCGGAGACCGAGGGTGGCAGTGCTCTCCACAGGGAATGAACTGCTCGATTCGGGATCCACACTAGAAACCGGTAGAGTCATCGACGTTAACCGACCCATCATCACAGCCGCTGTGGAGGCAGAGGGAGGCACTCCAATAGACTTGGGAATCGCCAAGGACAAGGCGGAGGAGATCGAGGGCAAAGTCCAATCTGGGCTGGCTCAAGCCGATCTCCTAATCGTGACCGGAGGCACATCGGTGGGGTCGAGAGATCTTGTGCCCAACGTGATAAACAGCCTGGGGAGACCCGGCATCATAGTCCACGGTGTCTCCATGAGACCAGGGAGACCGACGGCGCTTGGAGTGGTCTTCGGCAAGCCCGTGCTACTCCTCCCCGGATTCCCCGTCGCCGCGCTACTCGCATTCAACGTTTTCGCGAAGCCACTGATCAACCTCATGTCCGGACACAAACCTCGAAAAGAGGAGACCGTTAGAGCGAGGGTTCTCAGGGGTATCCCGTCGGGAGCCGGAATGAGGAGCTTCGTCAGGGTAGCCCTGAAGAAGACCGACTCGGGCTACGTGGCCGAGCCGCTGAGGATAACGGGCTCAGGCATTATATCGTCCATGGTCAAGGCGAACGGGATGATCATCATCCCTGAGGGCAAGGAGGGGATAGAAGAGGGCGAGGAGACGGAGGTCATCCTACTCAGACCAGTGGAGGAGTGAGAAAGCAATGAGCCGTAAGGTCTTCAGGGAGCTCGTCTCAATCGAGGAGGCAAAGATCAGACTGGCGGAACACCTCACAGTGAATCCTGGCGGTGTTGAGACGCTGCCGCTAGAGAGAGTGCTAGGGAGAGTTCTATTCCAGGACATAGCCGCAGGAATCGACGTCCCTCCCTTCGACCGCGCGTCCATGGACGGCTATGCAGTTCTGGCTGAGGACACCTTCGGGGCAGAGGAGGACAAACCGGTTGAGCTCCGCGTGGTGGGTAAGGTTGGAGCCGGCGAAAGACCGGAGGTGGAGGTCCAAAGCAGAACAGCCGTGGAAATCTCAACCGGCGCGCCAGTCCCTAAGGGCGCCAACGCCGTGGTAATGGTGGAGCACACCTGGAGGACGAACGAGAACCTCAAGATCTACCGACCGGTAACACCCGGCGAGAACATCATGTCTGCCGGCTCAGACATAATGGTGGGCGAGACAATCCTTAGGAAGGCAACCGTCCTGACCTCTAAGGAGACCGCTGTAGCAGCGGCACTTGGAATAACCGAGGTCCAGGTCTTCAGGAAACCCCTTGTCGCCGTAATCTCGACCGGCAACGAGATCGTCTCTCCCGGAGCGAGACTTGAATACGGCAAGATCTACGACATAAACTCCCAGTCTGTCTGCGACTCCGTTAGAGAGTGCGGCGGTGAACCGATCTTCCTAGGAGTCGCCAAGGATGAGGAGAAGGACATCAAAGAGAAGATCAGAGCCGGACTCGCAAAGACCGACATGGTCGTGATCTCAGGCGGAACCTCAGCCGGGGTTGGGGATCTGCTTTACCGCATAATCGACGACCTCGGAAGCCCCGGGATACTGGTCCACGGCGTCGCCGTGAGACCCGGAAAGCCAACGATCATAGCAGTAGTCAACGGGAAGCCCATCTTCGGACTGCCCGGATACCCGACCTCGGCACTGATGATATTCGACATATTCGTAGCGCCCATCGTCAGAACCATGGCCGGCCTGAGCGCGCAGATCGAGAGGAAGATTGTTGACGCGAGAGCCGCCCAGAGGATCTTCTCAAGCGACGGAAGGCACGAGTACGTTCCAGTTAACTTGGTGAAGACGGAGACCGGAGAATACACCGTGTACCCGGTCTCAGGTGACTCGGGAGCGATAACAACCGTCGCTGAGGCGGACGGCTTCATTGAAATTCCGGAGGACCGAGCCTTCCTTGAGGAGTCAGAGATCGTGAAAGTTCACCTCTTCAGCTCGGAGCTGAAGCCCGCGGACCTCATGATAATCGGAAGCCACTGCATCGGGGTCGACCTGATACTGGACCTCGTCAGAAGAGCGCACCCAGGCTTCCACGCGAAGGTGATGAACGTCGGGTCGTCGGGTGGGCTGGCAGCCCTGAGGAGAGGGGAGGCCGACATCGCCGGAACACACCTGCTGGACGAGGAGAAAGGGGAGTACAACATCCCGTTCCTCGAAAAGTACGGGCTGAGCGGTAAGGCCGTACTGTTGAGAGGTTATGTGCGGAAGCAAGGGCTGATGGTAGCCAAGGGAAACCCTAGGAAGATCAGGGGCTTCGAAGACTTCCTCAGAAAGGACATAACCATGATCAATAGGAATCCCGGATCCGGAACCAGAGTCCTGCTGGACATGAGCCTGAGAGCGCTCTGCCGGGAACGGGGAATAGGAGTGGAGGATGTCACGCCAACGATCAGGGGGTACAGGGCTGAGGCGAAATCGCACACCGCTGTGGCTGTGGCAGTCCTCATGGGGAAGGCTGACGTGGGGCTAGGGATAAAGACCGTTGCCGACCAGTACGGTCTGGACTTCATCCCAGTCGCCGACGAGATGTACGACTTTGCCGTACGAAAAGAGCGCCTGAACCGGGAGCCAGTGCAGCTGTTCATCCAAGCCCTACGCTCAGACCAACTCAAAGAAGAGCTGAAACGTAGGGGCTGGGGCATGATTCCCAATGCTGAGACCGGGCTCGTGATAGTCGGGTAGGAGACGTCACCTTCTCCTCAAATGCCCAAGCAGAACCACCGCCAATACTGCACACAAGGCTGCAAGATTCTGGGAGAGAGCATACTTGTAGACCAGATCAAGCTTGTAGAGCGGCGTCATGAAATCCCAAGCACCCTTCAGAGTTCCCTGCAGCTGCACGGGAAGACCCTCATAGAGTGACTTGAGGCCGGTGAGCACCGGGGTCGACGTCAGAACGTATGGAATCGCGAGGGCGAGCAGGAAGACTGAAAAGACTAGAATCGCGCTCCGCAGATCAGGACTGATAAGAGGCTTTTCTTCGACCCTTTCCCTTTGTCGCGCTCTCTCCTTTCTCCTCGACCTTTTCTCCACCCCAACCCCCCTAGAGACGGGCACCTCCCCCCTAACCTCAGCCCAGCTGAGGGCTAGAACAGCTATCACCCCGACCGAGACCAGAACAAGTAAGATGGCGTCAGAAACCCCCTGAGAACTGAAGTACAGCGCGACGGAAGCCTCTATTGCCGACGCGGCGATGAGAAACGATACGACACTCAAAGGGAGTGCGCGATAAAAACTGCTCACTCCAGCACCATCCTTTTCCTTCCACCTAGAAAGGTGAGGACCTCGAAAACTCGTGGCTGCACTCAGGACACTTGACTTTAGAACACTGTACAGACGATGGACAGCTACCGCAGGCAAAGACCCTGGCGTAGGCGATATCGAACTCCGCGTGACACTTTGGGCAGACAATGGCACCTCTTCTGCGCGACAATGGGCGAACCTTCCCAACAGAGGGAGGGCTCCGTCTCTTTAAACGTTCCTTTCCAGGCTAGGTGACTATCTCGTCCAGCCTTCCTAGCCCTGCGGCTTTCTTGACCTCCATAGCCACCCTTCTGCCCATACTGACCGGTTTTCCATAGTAGAGCTTGCTGTAGGGGCTTCCCATCCCGAGGTAGATGTTAGTTCCCCCGCCTATCCTAACCGCCACATCATAGACGACGAACGTCAGCTCTGAGGTGCTCAGGTTCGCGAAGCTGGAGGTTGCTATCGACTGAAGACAGAAGGGACCGATGATTCCCGGTGCGAAGTGCTTCTTCGAGGCCTCCGTGAACATATCACCCATCTTGAAGACCATGTTCACCTGAGACTCCCTGATGGTGGCAGCTGTGTGACCAACGATAATGTATGTGGCGGGTATTTTCGCCCGAAGCTGATCCTGAGCCGGGAGGCGGACGAGACCGTCGAGGTTGGTCTCAAGCCTTCTATCGATGCTGAGAAACTCTGTCTCACCGCTCAGCGGGGTGTAGAAGTAGTTGAAGTTGAAGACCGGCCCGACTATGAACTCCTCGATCCACTGGTACTTCAGGTCTTCCTCAACTATCACCCCTACCTTGACCAGCTCCGCCACTCTCTCCTCGTACTCCTTCAGACTTGAGCACGTGAAGAAGCCCCTCTCCACCTTCCTCTTGGCATGAGGGACCTTGACCATGACTAAGCCATGGATCTCATTGGGGGACTTGTACCGCTTCGGCGTGGGTATTCCGGCCTTGTCGCACAACCAGTAGTAGTTCTTCTCGTACTTCTCCCTGTCCTCAATCTTTAGGATAGACCGGTTGCCGAAGACCGGGACCAGGAACTCGTTCTCGATCCTGTCAACGCCCGTGTACACCACGAAGGAGCGGTTCGGAATCCATACCACGTTCTTGGATCTGAGCTTCTTCTGTACCTCGGGCTTCATCACGTCTACGAAGCGGTCTAGGACGATCATCTCGTCGACGAGTCTCTTAAATCGCCTATAGGGCTCCGCCCTATCCTTCTGGCAAACCACGAGCGTGGGAAAGCCCTCATCCTTCGCCCCATCCAACACATCGAGGGCGGAGTGACTCCCCAACACGCCGATCGTGATCTTCTTCTTGTCGTATTTCTCTAGAACCTGACCAACCTCATCTTTCCCGATCATCGACAATCACCGCCAATAGACAAATTTCTGTCTTCTTTGACAACCATATTTAAGCCATTTTGACTTTTTCAAGTCAATCCACTTAGAGCTGAACCCATCCACCCTTGGGCAGACGGATCCTGACACCAGGCTTCCTAACAACACTGCCGATCACAGACGCTCCAAACCCCAACCTTTCACATGCGTCGGCCACGTCCTCGCCCGCCTCACTTTCAACGGCAACGCATAACCCAACACCCATATTGAAGGTTCTGTACATCTCCCTATCAGACACCTTGCCCCGAGTCTGAATCTCCTCGAACACAGGTTGAGGGTCGGGCATAGAATCGAGTCGAAAACCCGTCTTTGAATACTCCTCGAACCTCTTTAGCTTGCTGAACGATCCCCCAGTTATGTGAGCCAGGCCATGCACATCGAAGCGGCGGAGCAGCTCCAAGACTGCTCTCACATAGATCTCAGTCGGGGTGAGTAGCTCCTCGCCTATGCTACGGCCGAGACTCGGAAGCTTCTCATGAACCCTGGCGTTATTTCCGCCGATTAGAATTTTTCTGGCCAAAGTCAACCCATTACTGTGGATTCCACTGCTAGCCAGCCCGACCACCGCATCGCCCTCAGTGATCTTGCTACCGAGAATGACTTGTTCCTCGTCGACTACGCCCACGCTCATCGCAGCCAGGTCGAAGCCTCTGCTGCCAACGGACCCACGAATTACATCCGGAAGGACGGCTGTTTCGCCTCCGAGGATGGCGACCCCAGCCTCTTCGGCGCCAGAGGCGAGCCCCCTCACAATCTCCTCAACAAGCCCTTCGTCAATGCTCTCCAGCGCGAGGTAATCGACGATCCCGATCGGCTCCGCCCCGACGCAGATGAGGTCGTTCACATTCATAGCGACGCAGTCCACCCCCACAGTGTCGTACTTATCCATCAGCTGGGCGACTAGGACCTTGCTTCCGACACCGTCCGCGTGGAGGGCGAGAAGCCTTCCTCCCCCGATTCGGATGAGGGAGGCGTAGTGCCCAAAGTGGCTGGCGACCTCACCGAATCTCCCCGCTCTGAAACCGAAGGTCTTCTCGACGAGCTTGCCTATCCTCTCCTGGGCTCTTCGAGCCTTTCTGATATCGACCCCTGACTTGGCGTACGTCCACTTCTCAGCCAAGATTCTTGGACCCCAGCTTTTCTGCTAAACTCGGATCGAAGAGGGCTAAGATCCTGACAGCCAGGAGCGCCGCGTTCTCACCGTTGTCTATTCCGACGCACCCAACCGGAACCCCACGAGGCATCTGAACTATGGAGAGGAGCGCGTCGACCCCACCGAGCTTGGCACCCACGGGCACTCCAACGACCGGTCGGTTCGTCCTGGCCGCTATAAACCCGGGGAGGTGAGCCGATAGACCTGCGATAGCTATGAAGACTGAAGCCCCACAGGTACGGAGGTACTCCTCCAACTCTCTGAAGTTCCGGTGGGCAGAGAGCACCCTAACCTCGAACGGCACCCCATACTCGGTCAGAACCTTAGCGGCGGCGTCTGCAACCGCCTGATCGGATTTGCTTCCAATGAGGACGGAAACAACTGGGCTTCTACTTTCCATAGTCTATCCCACCCTCTACGGTGTGAGCGGCATTCATCGCCTTGATCCGAGCCTCCTCAACATCGCCTGCGATCGCTAGGGCTAAACCCATCCTTCGCTCGGCATACGTGACAGGCTTCCCGAAGAGGCGGAGGGAAACCCCTGGAACACCTAGCGCGTCACTCACGCCCCCGAACTTTGGTGCCCAACAATCCGTCTTCGAGGCCAGTATCACGTGAGCGGCTCCTGGGGTGAGGATCTGCACCTCCGGAATCGGTAGACCGAGCACGGCTCTCACGTGCAGCGCAGCCTCAGACAGGTCTTGAGTGACGAGCGTAACCATCCCCGTGTCGTGAGGTCTGGGCGAAACCTCGTTGAAATAAACCGATGGTCTACCCTTGTGAAGCTCATCCGATACCTTGACAAAGAGCTCGCAGCCAAAGATTCCGAGGCCCCTAAGTCCGCCCCGCTCCGACAGGAGCTCGCTGACAACTCTACCGGCAATATCGTAGGACTGCCTCTCTATCTCCTCGGCAACCTCCGCCGCCATGAACTTCTCGTCCCACTGTGACCTCCAAAGAAAATCTCTCATAGAAGCGTCCTCCTGCCTGTGAAGAGCGCCTCCAAAGGTGTGGAGGCGAGTGCAGGATGATCCAGTGGTTTTGTCTATCACCACAAAGGGCTGCCAGCTCACGTGGTAGTGGCTACCCGACCTAACGTGTCCAACAGGCTTGAGAAACGAGAGCCCGACCCGACCGTCGTCTCCCAAGCGAGCGAGGACGAGCTCGGTGATCTCGAAGTCGAACCTAACGATCTCCTCGACGATCATCTCCCCTCCGAAGCCTCTAGCCTTGGTCCTGGCCACCTCGTAGGCCGTCCTTACATCAGCCCGTCCATTGACAACGCTCGACCCCAGCCCACCTGAGCTCATCCTAGCCTTGACAAGGCACGGATAGGAGACCCGCTCGCACGCCTCGTAGAGCTCGTCCAGACTAGACGCAAAGACGTACCGGGAGGTGGGCACGCCAGCCCTCTCGGCAGCAAGCCTTCGGAGCAACAACCGATCCATCGTCGTTTTTGTGGCAGTAGCGGCGGGCACGATGAAGAAGCCCTCCTCCTCAAGCTCCACCAGAGCGTCTGTGTCTATCGCCTCCACCTCAGGGATCACAGCGTCTGGTCTCTCCCTTCGAACTATCGCCTTGAGGGCTCGCCCATCCCTCATGTCCAAGGTGTAGTGCCTGTGCGCAACCTGGGCGGCTGGAGGACTATCATACCGGTCAAGAGTGATCGTCTCCACACCGAGCCGCTGCGCCTCGACCACGATCTCCTTACCCAGTTCGCCCGCGCCCAGGAGGAGTATCTTCGTCGAACCCTCGAGGAGTGGAGTTCCGATCGTCCGTCGATACTTCATCCCAGCCACGTCTGCCAAGCCTACCATTCACCGCCTCCTACCCAACTCCAGCTCCAAGCGCGCCAGATCCGGCTTCTGTTTCAGCGGGTAGACTCCGGTCAGACACGCCATACACAGCTCGGACTCCGGGAGACCAATCCCGTCGATCAACCCATCCAGATTCTGATAGCCAAGGCTATCCGCCCCGATCAGCCGACTTATATCCTCAACGGACTCGTGCGCAGCCACAAGCTCCTTGACCGTCGGAAAGTCGATCCCCATGTAGCAACTGTTGCGGATAGGCGGGCAGCTGATCCGGACGTGAACACTCCTAGCCCCGCCAAATGACTTGAGCAACCTGACCACGCGCCTCATGGTGGTCCCGCGGACGATGGAGTCGTCAACCAACACGATGTCCTTTCCCTGAGTTAGTGTCTTGACTGGGTTGAGCTTCAACTTCACCGAAACCTCTCGAGTGTCCTGGGTCGGCATGATGAAGGTACGACCGATGTACCTGTTCTTGATCAAGCCTTCCGCCAAAGGCATCCCAAGTTCCTGGGCATACCCAGCCGCCGCGGTTCGTCCCGAGTCCGGTATTGGAACGATCAGGTCAGCGTTCGCGGGACACGACCTAGCCAAGTTCCTGCCCAGCCTAAATCTGACATCGTAGACGCTCGTTCCATGGAAGAACGAGTCGGGTCGAGCGAAGTAGACGTACTCGAACATGCAGAAGGCGTGTCTCGGCGACTCCACGAGCTTCTGCCTCTCAACCTTGCCCTCGCCAATTCTGAGGACCTCACCAGGCTCGATCTCTCCTGCCACGATTCCGCCGAGAGTGTCCAGAGCGACGGTCTCAGAGGCGATTACAGCATAGTCGTTGCCGATATAGCCCCAGCAGAGGGGCTTGAAGCCCATTGGATCTCTCACCCCATAGACGTCGCCTTGCTGGTCTAACAGAGTGAGCGAGTACGCCCCGTCTAAAACCTTCATGCACTCGCTGAAGGCCGAGAAGTAGTCTCCTCCCTTCAGCTGCTCACCGATTAGGTGAGCGAGAACCTCGGTGTCGGTGGCTGTCTCGAACCTGTGCCCCTTCTCAGCCAACTGGGCTTTCACGTCCGAGAAGTTGATGATCGTCCCATTGAAGGCTAGGGCGAATTTGGCCTCGGGAGACTCGTACAAGTAGGGTTGAGCTTCAACTATAGTCGAGCTTGCCGTTGTGGAGTAGCGAACATGCCCGACTCCTGCCACACCTCCGAGCTTCATCAGAAACGCGGCGTCGAAGATGTTTGCCACCATTCCCATAGACCTGTGCCCGACAAGCTCAGAGCCGTTTCGAACGTAGATCCCACAGCTCTCCTGCCCCCTGTGCTGGAGCGCGTACAGGGAGTTGCATATGAGCGGAGCGACCGTGCCGGAGCCGCTCAGAGACCGAATCCCCGTGACGCCACACTTTTCACGGATCAGCTTCCCACCCCCATCATCCGCGGAATAGCCTCCGACCACGCCTCAGACATGTCCGAGACCAAGCAGTCCACAACAGGCTTCCCACTCTCGACCAGCAGGAAGCGTCCGTTGTCCACGACTGTCCCCACGCGCCTCGCGGGTACGTCGTGTCTCCGACAGATTCTGAGAACCTCTCGGCTCTTCGCCTCTTCAGTCGTGAGCACGAACCTCGAGTAGGACTCGGAGAAGAGCAAATCGTCGACCCTCATACGCCGCCGCGGAACCAGGCCAATATCCGCCCTAAGTCCAATGCCCGATTTAATGGCCATAAGGGACAGCGCTACACACAAGCCGCCCCTCGAACAATCGTGAGCCGCCGTCACACACCCACTTCCAACAGCCTCCAAGACGCTTTCGATCGCAGACCTCGCCCGGATCGGGTCCGCGACGGGCGGTCTTCCCCCGGACAAGCCGTGGCAGCGGTAGAAGTACTCTGAACCCCCCATCTCCCGAAAAGTCCTGCCAACCACGATCACAGCATCACCCAGAGACTTGAAAGGCACGGTCGTAATCTTATTCAAGTCCTCGACCAGCCCAACCACGACCACGACCGTTGAAGGCTTGACAGACCTGCCGGTAGACTCGTCCTCATTGTAAAAGCTAACCTTACCTCCAACACAGGGGATGCCCAGTCCATTGCACATGTCCGCCATGCCCCGGACAGCCTGCTTAAACTGCCAGAAGACCCCAGGCTTTCTGGGATCACCCCAATTGAGCTCGTCGACCATCGCCAAAGGTCTCGCCCCGACGGCTGAGACGTTGGAGGCTGCTTCAGCCACCGCCCCGGCCGCCCCGTTGTACGGGTCTAGGTACCCGTGGCGGCTGTTCCCGTCACTCTTCACAGCTAAGGCTTTCCCCTCGAGTTCGAGAAGCCTAAGGACCGCCGCATCCGCGTCGCCCGGCTTGAGAACAGTTCTAACACCGACCTCGTGGTCGTACTGCCTGTAGACCCACGCCTTATCCGCTACATTCGGGGAGCCGAGAACCCTGAGAACCGCCGCGGATAGATCGGTGGGCATCGGAGGAGACACGTCTTCAGGTTCGTTAGCCCTCCACCTCTTCGCCCTACGAACTATCATAGGCGCCTTGGCAAGACCACCGGCTGGGAGCCGCGCGACCACTCGTCCCTGGCTCTTGACCACAACCTCCCCGCTGGAGGTGACCTCCCCGATAATGGCGTATGGGAGCTCGTACTTGTCCAGGATCTTGCAGACCGCACCCAACCCCTTCGGGTCAACGGCAAGGACCATCCGCTCCTGCGACTCAGACAGCATGACCTCAAAGGGGCTCATACCAGCCTCCCTAAGCGGAATCTTCTCGAGCCAGATCTCAACGCCGGTGTCTCCGGCCGACGCCATCTCGGAGGTTGCGCAGGTGATCCCCCCTCCTCCGCAGTCCTTCAAGCCGTGGACAAAACCTGTCTGGAGAGCCTCCAGCGTCGCCTCGATCACAAGCTTCTTCAGGAAGGGGTCGCCGACCTGAACCGCGGGCCTATCCTCATCAGATCTCTCATCAAGAGTCTTCGACGCGAATGTAACGCCGTGGATCCCGTCCCTGCCCGTGGAACCGCCTATGATAATGACGAGGTCCCCTGGTCTACGCATCTCCCCCTTCATGACCCCATCGTGCTTCACAATCCCGACGCACACCACGTTGACCAGGCAGTTCGTCTCGAAGCTCTCGTCGAACTCTATCTCCCCCGCCACCGTCGGTATTCCGACACAGTTCCCGTAGTCGCTTATCCCCCTCACAACGTGCTTGAGAAGCCATCGCGAGTGGCTGCTCTCCAGAGAACCAAATCTGAGCGCGTCGAGCAGGGCGATCGGCCTAGCGCCCATGGACAGAATGTCCCGAATTATCCCACCTATCCCGGTGCCAGCACCGTTGTACGGGTCGATCGCCGAGGGGTGATTGTGGCTCTCTATCTTGAAGACGACGGCGTAGCCGGCCCCGATGTCCACAACCCCAGCGTCAAAGCCCGGACCCACCAGCACACGCCCTCCTCCAGTTGGAAGAACCTTCAAGACCGGTCGGCTGCTCTTGTAGGAGCAGTGCTCAGACCACATCACGTCAATCATACCAATCTCAGTCGCGTTCGGCTCCCTGCCCAGCATCCGCCGGACACGCGAGATCTCCTGAGGGGTTAGGTCGACCCTAGCTCCGCTGACAGTCGGCACGTATCTCCCTCCTAACCCTCAAACACTCCAACATGGATCTAAAGACAACCAAGCCATCGCTGCTCCCGAACGGACTCAGAACACCCTCGGACGACCTCTCAGGATGAGGCATCAGACCTACCACGTTACCTTCAAGGTTGCAGATCCCGGCTATGTTGAAGACCGAGCCGTTCGGGTTCGACTCAACCGTAGGCTTACCATTCGAATCGACGTACCTGAAAACGATCTGATCGTTCTCGCGCAACTCCCGTATCTGGTCGGGGTCGTTCACATACCGCCCCTGGACGTGCGCGATGGGCATGTAGAGGACACTACCCTCCCGAAAGAGGTTTGTGAAGGCAGTCCGATCCGTCTCAACTCTGACCCACACCCACTTGCAGACGAAGGTCAGGCAGTCGTTGGTGAGAAGAGCCCCAGACAGAAGACCCGCCTCTGTCAGGATCTGGAAGCCATTGCAGATCCCGAGCACGGGCTTACCCTCCGAGCACATCTCAGCCACATCTTTCATGGCCGGGCTGTGGGCTGCGATTACTCCGGCTCTGAGGTAGTCGCCGTAGGAGAAACCGCCTGGCAGGATGACACCGTCGTACTCTGACCCGTCGAACTGGCGATGCCAGACGAGATCTGTTTCAGTCCCTAAGACATCTCTCAGTACGTGAACCGTGTCCAGATCGCAGTTGCTGCCTGGAAAACGGATCACGGCCACCCTCAAGCCCGAGCACCCTTAACGCTAACCGTACAAACGTGTACGACTGGATTGTATATCCTCAGGTCGTTGCACATTTTGACAGTCAGATTCTTTGACTCCTCCTCGCTCTCCGCCTCCACTAGAAGCCTCAGGTACTTGCCGGAGCGGACACTCTTCACCGCCCTAAACCCCTCCCTCACCATGAGGTCTCGCCAGATCGCCTCGCCCTCAGGGTCTCTCGCGGCTGGCTTGTTCTCGATCACAACCTCAACGATATACGTCCTCAAGGATCCTACCCCAAGATTCGCTTCATAGACGTTTCATAGACCCTTCGAACCTCAGATAGGGGGCGGTCCTGCCGGTAGATATCCTTGTCAAGAACCTCACCCGTCCCGCTGTCCCACAGCCTCATCGAATCTATATTCAACTCATCCCCAACGAGCAGCTTTCCCCCACTGTCCCGCCCGAACTCCAGCTTGAAGTCTACAAGCGTCATGCCTCGAGCTGCCATGAACCCCGTGAGCAAACGATTCGTCCTCCGCGTCCAGTGCTTCATCACATCAACCTCGCGACGAGTAGCCAAGCCAAAGGCTACCACGTGATCCTCCGTCAGCATGGGATCGTGCAGCTCATCACTCTTCAGATAGAACTCGACAACCGGAATCTTGAGCGGCTGCCCTCGCTGGAACATGCCGAACCTCTGGACGAAGTGACCCGCCGCCCTGTTCCTGCACACGACCTCAAGCCTGATCATGCTGAGCTTCTTCGCAAGCATTAGATCTGGCCCGACCATCCTCGCGTAGTGCGTTGGGACTCCGCCTCTCTGAAGCTCCTCGAAGAGTCGGGCGGAGACGGCCGCGTTTATTCTACCCTTTCCAGATAGAACATCGTGCTTCTTGCCGTCCAAGGCGGTTATGTCGTCTTTGAACCTCAACAGGATCTGCTCGGGTTCGCCGCCTTCGAGGACGATCTTAGTCTTTCCCTCCCCGATAACGCGGTCTGGCATCTCCCGTGCCTCCGAGCTCAAGGGCACGTTACTCCGCCTAATAATATAAATGTTTTATACAAAAACGAATGAAAGTCCGGGTCAAAATCCTCATAAACAACGCAATATACCGGGCTGGGAGAGGCTCGCTTAGCACATCTTCAGAAAGTTCTTGAAGATGAGTGCACCGAGCTGCGTGTGCACAACCTCTGGGTGAAACTGGACGCCGTAGATGGGGCGCGATCGATGTTTCATGGCTTCGATCCTGCAGCGCCTAGAGTGGGCGAGGACCTCTAGCTCGGCTGGGAGCCGAACCAACTCGTCGTTGTGTGAGAGCCAAGCCACGAACGAGCAACCCACACCCTGAAAGATATCGTCTTGAATGTCGACGTAGACCCTCGCCGGACCGAACTCCGGGCGCTCAGCCTTCTGGACGACCCCCCCAAAGTATACGCCCAAGAACTGGTGACCGAGGCAGATCCCCAGCACAGGAACCTTTACCTCGCCGATGAGATGCGGAAGATTTCCCAGCTTGTCCAAGTCCCCAGGCATGCTTTGAGGACTCCCACCCAGAACCAGACCACGCGCACCCCTCTCCTCGAGATCAGGCAGGGTCAGGCTGGTAGAGATCAACTCGCTCCGGGCGCCCAACTCTGTGAGCATTCTGCAGATGAGGTGATTGTACTGCCCTCCGAGGTTGACCACGGGGACGTACATCGACCAGTCCGCCTACTCGAACTCGATCGTCGCCGGGGGCTTAGACGTCACATCGTAGTAGACGGATGACACGTCGGGACACTCATCCATGACACGCTTCGAAACCCTGGACAAAGCATCCCAATTAATATTCGCCGGATCTGCCGTCATGAAGTCTCGAGTCCTTATCGCCCTCGCCACTACGAGGAACTTGCCTTTCCTCTCCTCGTCCGATATCCTATAGACGACCCTTGTAAAGCCTGAAACGCCTGATACGAGCTCTACCTGGGTCGAAGTCAGAACGTTCAGCGAAGGCTTGTAGAGCGAGCCCTCAGCGGTCAGGGCGGTAACGGCGCACACCATCCCGTACGCCCTCACATCCCCCTTGACCCCTGTGGCGCGTCCCTTGAGCACTCTTATCTTCAGCCCTCTCTTGGACACCTTTAGCCCACCCGAAGCGACAGCCACCAGTCTGTCAACCTTGTCAAACTCCTCGTCCTCGTCATCTAGGACAACCGCGAAGTACTGCTGCGGACCGAGCCTCTCAAGCTCCTCCTCCACGATCTGGGACGCCTTCTTGAGCGTCTCCAGCTTCTTCTCAGTCACAGCGCCGACCACCCTAACGGACAGCCCGGGACCGGGAAACGGCTGTCTCTCCGATATCTCCGGTGGAACCTTGAGGTATCTCGCGACCTCTCTGACCTGGTCCTTGTACAGGTACGCCAGGGGCTCGATCAGGCTGAACCCGTATCTCTCCTTTGCGCTTATCCCAATCTGCTCGAGAACGTTGTGTTGGGTCTTGATCCCGCCCTTCGTCTCTATCCAGTCCGGCGCGATCGTCCCCTGAACCAGGAATCGACATCGCTCTTTGATAGCTATCTCCTTGAAGACGTCGTAGAACATGCCTCGGAACGCCTTCCGCTTCTCCTCCGCGTCCCCAAGCCCCGCGAGCGCCTTCAAGAACCTTGCCCTCATGTCCACCAACCTGATCGGAAGGTTCAATGGCTCTGCTCCAAGCGTCTTCACCACTCTGTCAGGTTCGCCGAGGCGCATAAAACCGGTGTCGATGAACACGCAGACCAACCTCTTGCCGATCGCCCGATGAGTCAGAACAGCGCAGGTGGTGCTGTCCACTCCACCTGAGCAAGCGATCAAGGCCTGCTCGTAACCCAGAAGCGTTCGAATCTCGTTCACCTGCTTCTCAACAAAGGTTCCGGCTTCAAACGCGGACAACTCCAACACCTTCCCCTGACCAGTCTCAGAGGAAAACGGGTTAGGATATAAGTCTTTTACGCAAAGGGCAGCCTATTTTTGTCAGAAGTTTAACTGGAAAAACGCAATTCGACCGGCTACGAGTACAACTCGAGGAGGATCTGCTTAACTCTAGCCACGCCTAGAGCCTCCACGAACTTACCGAACCTCGGACCGCTCCCCTTCGAGATCAAGGACTTGTAGAGCAACTCAAACAGCTTCGACGGCTGAACCCCACCCTCTGTCGCCTTCGAGTACACCAGATTGTGAACAGCCGTCGCGTCCATCGAGTCTACGAGGTCTCGGGCGAAGCCCAAGATTTCCGCGATGTGCTCGCCGACCCTTGAAGGCTGGAGCTTGAAAACGTACTCCTCGGGAAGGTACCCCGAGTTGACCCAGCACTCCACGTACGGCTTGAGGTACTGCACCCCGTCCACATCCGAGACGAGCCTCCCAACCCTGTCCCAGTCGTGGTACACCTGGTAGTAGAGCAGGATGTCGGCGAAGCTCGCCCTCCACCGCCTCCGGTCAGTGGTCAGAGTGTAGGCTAGAGCGAGCTTGCTCTCTGCTCGGCTCTTTTCTCCTCCGGCCTCGTGCAGATCGGCGATGTGACCGTACTCCTCGTATAGCCTCATCAGCTTGTGTCCCGATGGGTCCAGCTCCTTATTCTCTCCTATGTCGCTCCGGAAGAGGACGTACTTCACCAGCTCTGGCGGCACCAGATCCAGCAGCTCCTGAACGCTGATACCAACCCCCTTCGACTTCGAGTACTTCTTGCCGTGGAAGAGGACGAAGCCGTACCGTCCCCCGACCGGGGGCTCTTTCCCAAAGATCCTCCTGTGAATCGCGACCGCTGTGTCCCAGCTCCCGCCCCTTGTGTGATGATCCACCCCTGCAAGCTCGGCTGAGACGCCTAGAAAGTCCTGTCTGGCCGGCCAGTCAAGCCTCCAGAAGGGCTTGTACCGGTGATCCTTCAGCCTCATCTCGCCCGTGTAGCCACATCCCTTTGTATACTTCACGTTCTTGGTGTCCGCGTACTGGATCCGATCGCCATCAAACGACTTGACCACGGTCGTGGCGATTCTCCCGCAGTTCTCGCAGACAGGCATAACTATGTCCACCCAGTCGGGCAGCCCGGTCAATCCGCTCATCAGCTGAACCTCCTTGGCAATCGCCCTAACCTCCTCCAGCCGCTCGTGGAAGAGTTGGGCATGGGAGTCGTATCTCCCCTGCCTGACCAGCTCGTCCGCTGGGAGAACGCGCGGTGCGATCTCTAATCTTCGCATTATCTCCGTAGCCTCGCTCAAGAAGTGGCGGCCATAGGACGCGCAGCACTCGTAGGGGTCAGGAACCTCGCAGAGCGGTTTGCCCAGGTGCTCCTTCAGCCAAGCGAAAGACTTCAGGGGTTCGGGAACGCTGTCAAAGGCGTCCATTATGTCCCCGTTGAAAACGAATTCCGTGTGATAGCCATGGTCCACAAGGTACTTGACCAGAGCGGAGGGATAGAGGAACTCGCAGGCGGTCCCTGCATGGGTCGGTCCGGAGGTGGTGATGCCCGATGCCACCACGAACGGTTTCTTCTTCTCCCTCACAATCCTCTCCGCGAGGACTTCGGACCAGTGCTTGATCTCTCTCTCCGACATGGAAATCAACGGATTGATTAAGGAAGGGATCCATTCGAAAAGGTTTTGGACAAAGACGCTGGAAAGTATATTAGCGCCCGGAAACACGCCTTATGTTGGGGCCCGTGGCCTAGTCAGGATAGGGCGCCGGCCTGCGGATCAATTGAGGAGAGAGTCGGTGGCCGTGGGTTCGATTCCCACCGGGCCCGCCATGATAGATCATTGTCGTGTCCCTTGGTGCGGGCGTCACGACTGGAACCGTTAAATGCCGTTTTGTTCTTCGTCGCTCACCATCTCCGGTATTGGGCAGAGTCGTCATATCTCCATCGGGCTACCAATAATCCCTTTTGAAAGAGAGATGTTAAATCAAAGGTGATTAACAGAGACGTAAGCTTTAAGAGAAAAATCTCTTGCCTAAATTGAACGTCAAAGTTGAGGTGTTAACATGACGGATATGGAGTGTAAAGTCACTTATTTTGAGAAACCTGGTCTTCAGAATACTGATTTAACTCTTAAATTAGCGAAGGAGAGAGCTGAACAACTAGACATCAAAAACATTGTTGTGGCTTCCTATACAGGCGTTACCGGTGTCAAAGCTTCTGAAGTGTTTGAAGGTTATAATTTGATTGTTGTAGCGGGTGTAGTTGGATTTACAGAACCTAATGTTCATGGACTTTTACCTGAAAATCGTAGCCTAATCGAAAGAAACGGCGGGAAAGTCATTCACGCAGCCCATGCCTTCGGTACTTTAGGAAGGGCTGTTAACAGGAGATTTGGCGCAATTCAAGTTGACGAAATTATAGCACATGTTCTTCGACTCTTTGGACAAGGCATAAAGGTTGCGTGTGAAGTTACGTGTATGGCAGCTGACGCAGGGCTGATTAGAACGGATGAGGAAGCTATTGGAATTGGCGGTTCGGGAGGAGGAGCAGACGCCGCCATGGTTTTGAAACCCAGCAACACACATACTTTCTTTGATATTAAAATCAAAGAGATTATTTGCAAACCACGCCTGTGAACACCTTGGTGAGTCGCGTTTAAGCGCTCATGATAAATCCAAGCGCGTGTTGCGAAGGTTAGGTGCAGTCTCTAGGATCATACTTGGTAGAGTTCAAGCCCAAAAATGGAGAGAACTTTTGGTTCTGCGTATTGTCGTTAAGTACGCTGGCTAAGGGCTATTGTCGACTTAGGTATAGGAGTATAGCTGAGGCGACACATGTAAAGAGGTCTGGTAGGAAGGTGAAGGGACCGAGACCTAAGACTCTGAAACCGGCAAACCCGTGTAGTAGTGGGTTAGATGTAAGGGCGTAAAGAAGCAGGGTTATGGTGAATATGATCAACCCTAGACTAAACTTTGACTCGGTTTTGCGGTAGACTTGCACGTAGGTAGCTAGCAAGATTCCGAGAAGAATAATGTTCAATGATGTAATAATCGTCTTGGCAAGAAGCAAGTTGGGTAAGAGTTCTGTCCATGGTGGTAGTTCAGGGGGGATCTCTCTATCAAAAAGGCCTCTGTCGAAAAGTTGGCGTGAAGCTAGCTGGAGGGCTATTATGGTTATCGCTAGCAGAGCTAGTATTGTTACCAGAACCCATCTTCTGTTTTTCATTCGCTTACTCGCTCCTTCTCCTTTCTTTTCAATCTTTTTCCAATTTCATTCCAAATCTCTTCAAAAACCTCAAAATTCTCCTCCAACTCGCTTGACAGAAAATACATTTTTCCGTATTGTTCTCCCATAGAAGTCAGCAACCCGTTTTTTTGTAGAACGTCTAGGTGGTGTCTGACCGTACGGTAATCCACTCCAAGGAGAGTCGCCAGTTGGTTTGCGTTCCTCGGCTCTTCCCTTATCGCTTTTATTATTTGGGCCCTGCTGACGCCTCCCCTTGAACCAACTATCAGCCACTGCAGCAAGTGTCTAAATGGTCGGCTTCGAAGCGCCATATGGATAGACCCTTAACCGTTTTTCAGTCCTTAAAGCTATCCAAAACCCTGAGACTTTGGTATAATCTTGAATAGATTTTGGTACGATTTTGAAAAATCGTTAAAATACGGTTCATTGCTTGATCCTTCTGAAGGGAAGAAAGGGAATTGAGGACGAAGTCAACGCAAGCGCTGGGAACTAGAATGCGCCAACAAGTCAATGATTGCCTCAGCCTAACAACCTTGATGGATGCAGACAGTGACAAAAGCTACAACATCGTTCCCTTTTTTCCCTTTTCTTGGTTTGATTAACACGTATTGAGAAAGATGAAAGATCTGGGTGTCTTGACATGAACATTAAGAGGAAAGGAAGATGATGGAAATAATCAGAATCAAGGCCATAAACATATTCTCAGCGACAATGGTACGCATCTACGGCTTAGTCGTAACGAACTTGGCATATATGTGTATCTGGCAGCTATTGCTGGCAGAAGTATTATTTGCCAAAACACACGCGCCGATAGAGAAGGTAGAAGCTTTAGATGCAAACTTACCGTCGGAACAAAGATCGACAATTGGACCGTCTCTAATGGAGGTGTGATGACCATGCACCGCGGAAAACTGAAGACGCTAAACAGAGTTTACAAGATAGAGCTGCTCGTTAGGAATATGCCGCGTGAGGCGTTCCTAAGGTTCTTCCACCGAATTGGTCGATGCGTTCGTGTCTGGACAGATGCGGGGTCACCGGATGTCATATACCTCTT